>Ga0222719_10005252_pt1 | contig 11197 bp, 11 predicted proteins | sample C33_34DmetaG_FD_165039 | JGI IMG/M metagenome (GOLD analysis project Ga0222719, IMG submission 165039) | Estuarine water microbial communities from San Francisco Bay, California, United States - C33_34D | ecosystem: Environmental > Aquatic > Marine > Unclassified | place: USA: California...
CAGGTATAGGTGGAACAGCAATGCGAGCTAGTGCAGCAACAGCATTAACAAATGCAGCACAACCAGAAGCAGCATATGGTGATTATATGCAAGGCTTTAATGCAAAACAAGAAGGTAAAAAATTTACTTCACAAAGAAATGTACAAGGTATTATGAACCTTGGTCTGACTAAAGGCAAAAAATCATTAAAAGAAAAATTAGGATTATAATATGAAAAATGCACAAATGATTGCTAATCAGTTTGATAAACTGAAAACACAAAGACAAAACTGGGAGAGTCATTGGCAAGAAATAGCTGATTATGTTTTACCTCGTAGAGCTGATGTTAATAAATCAAGATCACAAGGCGATAAACGTACAGAATTTATTTATGATGGTACTGCACTTCATGCGGCAGAATTATTATCTTCTTCTTTGCATGGAATGTTAACCAATGCTGCTACTCCTTGGTTTAGTATGCGATATAAAAACGAAGCTTTGGCACAAGATGAAGAAAGTAGAGAATGGTTAGAAGCGTGTACACAATCCATGTACATTGCCTTAGACAGATCTAATTTTCAACAAGAAATACATGAGTTGTATACCGACCTAGTTACCTTTGGCACTTCGTGTATGATGATTGAAGAAGATGATCAAAAGTTTTTACGATTTTCAACAAGACACATCAAAGAAATATATGTTGCCGAAAATGATAAAGGGGTAGTTGATACAGTACACAGAGAATTTAAAATAACAGCAAGAGCTGCCTATCAACGATTTGGCGATAACTTAACAAAAAGATTAATAGAAATTGCAAAAGAAAATCCGTATGACGAAATAACACTACATCATTGTGTAAAACCTAATGATAAACAAAACCCATACAAGATGGATAATATGTCCATGCCTTTTGTATCAATTTATTATGACCACGAAGATAAAAAAATAATTTCAACATCTGGATTTAATGAGTTTCCTTTTGTTGTTCCTCGTTGGTTAAAATCATCTTCCGAGATATATGGTAGATCGCCATCTATGACAGCACTCGCTGATGTGAAGATGATAAATAAAATGTCTGAAACAACCATTAAGGCAGCACAAAAGATGGTTGATCCACCTTTATTAGTACCTGACGATAGTTTTGTTTTACCAGTAAGAACACAACCTGGAGGATTAAATTATTATAGATCTGGTACAAGAGATAGAATTGAACCTTTAAACATTGGTGCAAATACACCAGTTGGATTAAATTTAGAAGATCAAAGACGCCAAGCTATTCGACAAGCATATTTTGTAGACCAGTTGTTAATGTCACAAGATGTACGAATGACTGCAACCGAAGTTATGCAACGTAACGAAGAAAAAATGCGATTACTTGCACCAGTATTAGGTAGACTTCAAGCAGAAATGTTACAACCTCTTATTACAAGATCTTTTAATATTATGTTAAGAAAAGGTTTATTACCAACACCGCCAGTCAGTTTGCAAGGTAGCACAATAGATATAGAATATGTTTCTCCTTTAGCTAGATCGCAACGTACTGGCGATGTACAAGCAATACTACGTTCCTTAGAAATTATCACACCACTAGCACAAATGTTACCAGTGATGGATTACTTGGATGCAGATAAACTTGTTAAACATATTACGGATGTACTCGGTGTACCAAGAAAAGTATTACGATCAGATCAAGAGGTTGCGGAGATAAGAGAGCAGCAAGCCGAAGCACAAGCACAACAAGCGGAACTCGACAGAGCATCGCAAATGGCAGAAGCGGGAGGTAAAGCAGCTCCATTATTGAAGGAATTGAATGCCAGCTAAAACACAAGAAGAAGTTATTAAAGAATTACGACAAGCATATCAAATAACTTTTAGTACAAAAGAAGGTGCAGCAGTTTTACAAGATTTAGAAAATAGAACTGGAATACATACATCTACTTTTGATGTTGATCCCTATAAATCGGCAAACTTAGAAGGAATGCGAGCAGTTACTTTGTGGATTAAAACAATGTTAAAACCACAACCAACGGAGAAAAAATAAATGGAAGAACAGACAACTGCACCAGAAGTGCAATCTGAACCGACTGCAACAGTTAACAACGAACAACCACAAGCTCAACCATCGTTTATCGACTCATTACCAGAAGATATACGATCAGAATCATCTTTACAAAATTTTACAGATGCTGGACAATTAGCAAAAAGTTATATTCATGCACAACGAATGGTGGGTGCAGATAAAATGCCAGTGCCAACAAAAAATTTTACCGATGATGATTGGAAAGAAACATTTACAAAATTAGGTGTACCATCTTCGCCAGAGAAATATGATGTTCAATATAATCTACAAGAAGGTGCAAACGATCAACCTGTAAAAGATTTCATTTCCCACGCACATACACTTGGATTGTTACCACAACAATTACAAGGTGTATTAGATTATTATGGAAATTTAGAACAAACATCATTAGATAATGCACAAAAAGATCAAGAATTAAATCGTGTTAATAATGAAACTGCGCTACGCAAAGAGTTTGGTTTAGCGTATGATAAAAAATTAAATCAAGCAAATGATGTATTTAAAAATTTTTTTGCCGAAGAATTGGCAGAAGTAAAGTTACAAGATGGAACTTCTATTGGTAATCATCCAGGTTTTATTAAAGCATTGGCAACAATGTCAGAAAAATTTAGTGAAGATACTATTAGTGCTGGTCAAGAAAGTGCGGGTGGACTACTTACTCCACAAGAAGCACAAAAAGAAGTTTCTAAAATCATGGGAGATATTAATCATCCGTATTGGATTAAAGAACATCCAAACCACGATGCAGCAGTAAAAGAAGTTGCTGATCTCAACAACATGATACATCCTGTTTCAACTGGGTAGTGCGTAAGCATCCAGTTTGACAATCTGAATAGAAGATCAACTAACAGTTGTAAAATGCAGATGAACCTACTTTGTAGATAACTCTCGAACATTTTAACCATTAATTTGAAAAGGAGGACATTATGTCTAATCAAATTACAACAGCTTTTGTACAGCAGTATGGTTCTAATGTACAAATGCTTTCACAACAAATGGGTAGCCGTTTGCGTGAAGCTGTTGATGTGGAAACAATCACTGGAAAAAATGCGTATTTTGAACAAGTCGGTTCTGTCGCTGCTCAAATACGAACTTCCAGACATTCTTCGACTCCGCAAATTGATACACCTCACTCTAGAAGAAGGGTATCACTTGCTGATTACGAGTGGGCAGATCTTATTGATGATGCTGACAAAGTAAGAATGTTGATTGATCCTACATCAAGCTACGCTAAAGCAGCAGCAGCTGCAATGGGTAGAGCAATGGATGATGTAATCATCACAGCTTTAGGCGGTACAGCCTATTCTGGAGAAACAGGAGCGACATCTGTTGCACTTCCTAGTTCTCAAAAGTTTGCAACATCAAACCAATCTGATGGTTTAACAATTGCTAAACTTCTTGATGCTAAGAAGAAAATGGATTTAGCTGACGTAGATCCAAGCTTACCACGATATGTGGTTTGCGGAGCAACTCAAATAAGTGATTTGCTTAACACAACTGAAGTTAAGAATTCAGACTTCAATACAGTTAAAGCTCTAGCGCAAGGTCAAGTTGACTCTTTCCTAGGGTTTAAATTTATTATGTCTAACAGACTTAACTTTGATGCAAGTAATACTGACGATAGACTCGTTTTTGCATTTACTAAAGATGCTATTAAATTAGCAATTGGTAAAGATGTTACTGCAAGAATAGATGAGAGAGCTGATAAATCTTACAGCACTCAAGTTTACTATTGCATGAGCATTGGTGCAACAAGACTCGAGGAAGAAAAAGTCGTTCAGATTCCTTGTAACGAGTAGGAGGGATAAGATATGGCTAGTGTAAAATCAGTTGCAATAACTAATCTTGATGCTGTACCAGCGGTTAATGCCGATGGGGGTAACAACTCTCCTATGATGGTATGGCACGATACTTACGAAGCATCTTCTTTAGCAAGTGGTTCTGACATCACAATTGCAAGAATACCAGCGGGAGCAACTATACATGATGTAGTTATCAAAGCTGATGCTCTTGGTGCATCATCAACTTTAAAAGTTGGAGATTCAGGCGATGATGATAGATACCTTGCTGCAGTTGGAACTTGGAATGCCGCTGGGCAGGTCCAGTCTATGCTTGGTGGTTCAACAGCTGCTAACACAGCAGTTGCTGGACTTGGGTATAAAGTTTCAAGTCAAACTGACATTATAATTACTACTGGTGGTGCATCTATCACTGGTACTATTTATGCGTGGGTTTACTGGACTCAATAAATACTTTGGGGGGATTTTTGAATCCCCCTTTTTTTTTACAGGAGAAACAATGACTAAAAATAGTTTGTACGGAAATATTAATAAAAGAAAAAAAGCGGGTACTTCAAGACCTAAATCTAAATCAACAATAAGCTCCAAAGCATATGCAAATATGAAAGCGGGTTTTCCAAAAAAGAAAAAGTAAATGGCATCTAAAGTAGAAATATGTAACTCGGCATTAAATATGCTGGGTGCAAACAACATTACTGACATTACAGAGGACAGTAAAAACGCTAGGTTATTAAACCAACGATATGAACCAGTGCGTGATGCAATTTTTCGTAGTCATGCGTGGAACTGTTTAATTAAGCGTGTTCAATTAGCAGCGGAAACAGATACACCAACACATGAATATACTTATCAATATACTTTACCTTCCGATTGTTTGCGTGTCTTAAAACTTGGTGGTCATCACGATGGATCGTCATCTGATTTGGATGCTGGACAAAAATTTAAAATTGAAGGTAGAAAATTATTAACCGATGAAACAACAGTGTATTTAATTTACATTGCAAAAATAACTGATGTAAACGAGTATGATACTTTACTTCAAGAAACTATCGCTGCACGATTAGCGTCTGAATTATGTTATGCAATAACTTCTTCTACGTCTTTAGCAGCACAAATGAAAGAAACCTATTTAGAAAAATTGCGTGAAGCTAGATTTGCAGACGCAACCGAAGGCACAGCAGATAATTTAGATGCTGGATCATTTATTAATTCGAGGTACTAATGGCTAAACAAACTGTTGCCTTTACCAATTTTACTGCTGGCGAATTATCGCCTAGATTGGATGGTAGAACAGATTTAAACAAATATTTTAATGGCACAAAAACATTAGAAAATATGTTAATTCATCCTCATGGTGGTGCTAGTCGAAGATCTGGTACTAAATTTATCCATGAAGTAAAAACAAGCTCTGCACAAACACGATTAATTCCTTTTGAGTTTTCGACTACACAAACGTACATTATGGAGTTTGGTAATCAATATATACGTTTTTATAAAGACCAAGGTATTATTACGGAAAGTAATAAAACCATTAGTGGTGCAACCCAAGCTAATCCTGGGGTTATAACTGCTACCTCCCATGGGTATTCCAATGGCGATTATGTTATTATTACATCCGTTGTTGGAATGACCGAATTAAATGGAAAGACATTTAAAGTTGCAAATAAAACCACCAACACTTTTGAGATACAAGACGTTGATGGAAACAATGTTAATACAACTGGGTATACAGCGTATGGTTCTGCTGGTGTTGCCAATAAAATTTATGAAATTGCATCGCCATATGCGACTGCTGATTTACCAACGATAAAATTTGCACAGAGTGCGGACTTAATGTACTTGGTGCATCCAGGTTATGCGATACGAAAATTATCACGTTCTGGACATACTAATTGGAGTTTAACAACACCTTCTTTAGTAACATCAGAAGATAAAACTGTTAGTGCTGTTACAAAAGCAAATCCTGGGGTAGTAACAACGTCTGCGGATCATGGATTGTCCGAAGGGGATTTTGTTACATTTACAGACATTGGTGGCATGACACAACTAAATGGTAATGTTTATAAAGTTGGTACTGTTGGATCATCAACAACTTTTAATTTACAAGATTCAGATGGTAATGATTTAAACACTAGCAGCTATGGTACATTTTCTGCTGGTGGATCAGACAAAGTTAATAAATTAACAGACCCAGTATTAAATACTACAACAGATTACTTTCCTAGTAGTGTAACTTTTTTTGAACAACGATTAGTTTTTGCGGGATCAAATAATAATCCACAAACATTATGGTTTAGTAAATCTGGTTCTTATGAAAATTTTACAACTGGATCGGCAGATGCAGATGCAATGGTATACACAATAGCATCTAATAAAGTTAATGCTATTCGGTATATGTCGGCACAACGATCGTTGATTGTTGGTACAGTAGGAGGAGAATTTGTTGTTAGTGGATCTGGTACAACTTTACCAATAACTCCAACAAATGTTCAAATACAAAAACAATCAAGTTATGGAGCAGCAAACGTAGATGCAGTGCAAATAGAAAATGTTACAATGTTTTTACAACGTGCCAAAAGAAAAATTAGAGAATTAACATACAATCTAAATATTGACCAATATCAAGCACAAGATATGACGTTGTTGGCAGAACATATAAGTGATGGTGGTATTACAGAAATGGCATACCAACAAGAACCAGATAGTATTTTATGGTGTGTAAGATCTGATGGTACATTATTAGGTTTAACGTATGCAAGAACAGAGCAAGTTGTTGGATGGCATCGCCATATTTTAGGTGGTGTATTTGGTTCTGATCAAGCAGTTGTAGAGAGTGTTGCGAGCATTCCAGCTGACTCAAATGAAGATGAATTATATATTATTGTTAAACGTACAATTAATAGTGTTACTAGACGCTATGTTGAACATTTAACCTTATTTGATTATGGGACAGATCAAACAGATGCTTTTTATGTCGATAGTGGACTTACTTATTCTGGTGGAGCAACAACAAGTATTTCTGGATTAGATCACTTAGAAGGTCAATCTGTAACAATATTAGCTGATGGAGCAACACATCCTAATAAAACTGTATCTGGAGGTGGAATTACATTAGATAGATCATCAACTAAAGTACATATTGGATTACCTTTTACGTCATTACTACAAACAATGCGTATTGAAAGTCAAGGCAATGAAGGTACATCACAATCAAAAACAAAAAGAATTAATGAAGTAACTTTACGACTCCATGAAACTGTTGGGGTTGAGGTGGGTGCGAGTCTAACAGATATGGAACGCATACCTTTTCGATCTAGCGCTGCGGCAATGGACACTGCTGTTCCACTTTTTACAGGGGATAAGCAAGTTGAATTTAGAGATGATTTTAATACAGATGGTCATGTGTTTGTTAGACAGACACAACCACTGCCATTAACATTATTATCTATTTATCCAATGCTGACAGTTAACGATGGGTAGTTTAGAATTAATAGAATTTAAAAAAGAACACGCACACTTAATGGTAAATTCATTAATGAATGATCCACAAACAGAAATAGATAAAAAATACCATAAACAATTAGATGGGTTGGAAGTAGAAGATATGTCTTTTACTGTTATTTATGATAATAAAATTGTTTGTGCTGGTGGGGTTATACCAATTTGGGATAATGTGTTTGAAGGTTGGGTAATGGGTTCTCATTTAATTTGGCAACATCGTATTGGTGCAGCTAAAGTAATAAGAAAAGTCATGGATGTTTTAGTAAAAGAATACAAAATAACCAGACTACAAACAGCAGTAAAAAAAGATTTTTTATTGGGTCATCGTTTTGCCAAATGGTTAGGAATGAAACAAGAGGGAGTTATGAAAAAATATCAAAACAACGAAGATTATATTAGATTTGCGAGGGTTAAATAATGGCTCCTCCTATGGTTATAGCTGCTGGTGTAAGTGCAGCGGGAAGTTTGTTAGCTGGTCAGTCGGCAATGGCTGCTGGTCGTTATCAAAAATCAATTGCTGATCGTAATGCAGAAATATACGACAGTAAAGCAGATCAAGCGTTGGCTATTGGCGATAGAAATGTAAAAGTTTTTAATAAATCTTTTGCCAAGCAACAATCATCAACATTAACTGCTTATATGAAAGCGGGTGTTAAACTTGCTGGTACTCCTCTTGAAATATTAGAATACAATTTAACCGAAGCAGAAATGGAACGTCAAAACATTTTATACGATGCACAGGTTATGAGTGATGATGCAAGACAACAAGCAGTAATGGCACGAATGGAAGGTAATGTTGCAATGTTTAATGCAAGAGCACAAAGAGCTTCATCTTTTCTTAATGCAGCGGGTACAATGGTTGGTGCATATGCAACAAATAATTTAATTAAAACACAAGCTGCTAATGCAAAAATACTTAATGCAGATATGTTAAATAAACAACAAACTCTTATTGATATTTCTAACAACAACATGAAACGAGTAATGCAATTACAAATTTCTAATGCAGAAAAATTGCATGAAAAATATGGAGTTCTATTAAATTAACATGGTACAAATTCCTACTTTTGAAAATAAAAACGTATCGCAACGAACAAGTGGCGTGCCATTTGCTATCCCTAATGTTAGTGATGCTGCTACTTTACCTTTTCGTCAATTAAGTAATCAAGCAGACAAGTTAACTGGTATTGCTAGTCAGTTTCAAAAAGCAGAAGCAGATCAAGAGGTTGCATTAGATAAATTAAACACACAACAAGAATTAAAAAAATATCAATTAAATGAAAAATACAAAACAGATGTTTTTAAATTAAATGAAGAATTAGAATCTGATTTTAAAAAAGCACAATTAACCTTAAATAGAAAAACAAAAGTTAAAAATGCTTACAATAATATATTACCTTTAATTAATGAAGCTAAAATAAATATACTAGCCAATCAAGATACCACAACATCACAAGCAGATTGGGAAAATACAACAAAAAAAATATACAACAATGCCATTAAAAACATGGATGATAATGTTGTTAAACAATTATTTACTGCAAAATATAATGATTTGTTGGCAGTAGAAAATATTGATGTTGGATCAAATATTAGAAAAATTGATGTTAAAAATGCGGTTGATGCTTTTAATGTAGAAAAAACAAATTTATTTAATGATTACTTAAATTATAAACCTGGTCACCCAAAAAGAGAATTAGCAATAAAAAAATTATTTGGAACAGATGAACCAAATATATTTATAGAAGCAGCTAATGATTTAATTTTAACTGAATTACCACACATTGCTATAGACACAGCAAAAAGAGAATTGTTTGGTTTAGAAGCAACTAAAATGGTTGATGAAAATCCAAAACAATTTTTAAAATTATTAGAACAAGGATATTGGGATGGAAGATTAGATCCCCAAACTTTAGTTAAATTAAAAGATCCCGCTATTAATAATGCACGAGCAATGGATATTGATACTCTTGTAGCATTTATGCCAACTGATGCAAACATGACATTAGAAGTTGCAGATGAATTATACAAAGAAGCAAAGACTGGTAACTTTGGTGGCAACGAAGAATTACAAGAAGTATACAATGAATTAGATGCACAAGGTAAATCTGATTTCAATAAAGCAATAAACCAACAACGATCTCATGTGCGTGCAGAAATAAGTTTTCAACAAACACAAGAGCAACGATTAGAAATAGAAGCAAACGATGAATTGTTTGTTGATTCTTATGATAAAACAATCAATGGTACACTTACTATTTCTGATATTGACGCATTAGAATTTGAAGGCAAACAAGGTGTAGAATATAAAACTGCGTTAAAAAATTTAGTTGCAAAAAGAGAAAGTGGATTATTACCAACTGATGCTGGTTTAGAATTATACGACAAAGCATTTAAAATGATTATGGAGGGTAAAATTTCATCTGTTACAGAGAAAGTTATTCCTAATGCAAATGGCGAAATGATGAGTATTTTAGATATGACAGGTGCAGATGGTATAGGTCATTCTCAAGCAAAAGAATTGTACAGTTTAATTATAAATAAAAATAATCAAGATGTATTATATCAAAAACAAGCTTTTCAAGATTTTCTTTTAGCTTACGAAGATCAAATATTAGGTAATCCATTATATCAAAAATATAATACTAAATCAGAATCAAGATTTTTTGATTTTACTCTAATAATGAAAGAAGCATATGATCAAGGAATTAAAGAAGGTAAAAGTCCAATACAATTATTAAACTCACAATCAGATAATTTTATTTTAAAAAATCTTGCTGAGTTTATACCAACTGATGAACAACTGACAAATGAGGTATTAGAATCTTTTGGTATGGAAGTTCCAATTGATAAAAATTCACAACCACAAAGAAAACCAAATCAGTCAATTGAAGAATATTATCAGAGTGAAGAATATAAAAATTGGAAAGCTAAACAGTAATGTCTGGAGAGGGATTAATAGAATTACAAGAGTTAGAAAGTGGCGGATTTAGTAAACAAGAAATTGAAGAATATCGCAAAAATAAAACTTTAGAATTACAACAAGCTAATTTTAGTACGTCAGAAATAAAAGATTTTTGGGGTTTCAAAGAACCTAAAACTAATATTGCATCTGAATATTGGAATAATGTTGTTAACACATTTAAAGAACCAGTAAAACAAGTACAAAAATTTAATGTTGAAAGTCCAGAGGTAACAGATCCACAAAATAAAATGGATCAAATTTTAGCTGATTACCAAGCAAATAAAATTGATAAAAAAACTTTTCAATCATTAATGAATGAACAAAATGAAAAATTATCTCAATTAAAAAAAGAAACAACAACAGAAGTATTAGGTATTACAGCAGATGATATTACTTCTATGCCAGGTAAAATAAAAGAAGGTGCTGTTGGCGAAGAATTTGAATTTTCAAAATATTGGGAACGAGGGTTAAGTCAAAGTATATTTAATTTAGCATATCAATACCACACTGATGGCAAACTCCCAGATTCTTTTATGCAAGAAGAATTTGCTGATACTGGACATATAGAAAGAGCTATACAAAGTTTTGGCACAATATTACCAGATCTTCCTATCTATGTTGCTGGTGGTGCGATTGGTTATGCAACAACGCGTAATAAAACTGGTGCTGCTGCTAGTGCGGGTTTTACTGCTGGTACTATTCGAGAAATGTATATGCAAGCGTTGATACGAGGAGATGTTGATACATTTTCAGAATGGTGGGATATATTTATTAAAGAAGGATTAAAAGCGGGTGGTAAAGAAGCTTTACTACTTGGATCGGCATCATTTGCTGGTGGTTTTGGTAGTAATCAAATTACACAATTTATTAATA
>Ga0222719_10005256_pt1 | contig 11195 bp, 7 predicted proteins | sample C33_34DmetaG_FD_165039 | JGI IMG/M metagenome (GOLD analysis project Ga0222719, IMG submission 165039) | Estuarine water microbial communities from San Francisco Bay, California, United States - C33_34D | ecosystem: Environmental > Aquatic > Marine > Unclassified | place: USA: California...
GGAGGGGACGGTCCGGGAATTACGGAAGCTCGAGTCACGGTGGCCACGGACGGGAGATGATGTACGACGCCGACGCGGCGCAGACGTTCGGGCGACAACACGGAAGCACGGAGGTTTTGAGCGCGCTGACGACGGAGGAGGCGCGGACGATTCCGGCGCGGGCGATCACGGTGCACGCGGGGGAAAAGAGCGAGAGCTACGTGCGAGGCGCGGACGGGGAGCTTTACGAGATGATGGCGTGTGGGGGGACGCGGACGCGCGCGCACGCGCCGTCGTCGCCGAGAGCGGTGGTGACGGTGCATAGCTCGGAGGTTAACGAAGACGCGGGGTCCATCGGCGCCGCGGGGCGGAGGTATCGAGGGTCGTTCAACTCTCTTCTCTTGCTCGAGGCGCAAGAGTTGAGCACCGGACGGGCACCCACGGCGAGTGGGTGAGCGGGTAATAACGCATAATACATCGCGCGCGCGCGAGATCGGCGTCGACGCCGATTTCGCGCGGCGCGCACATTTTTGAACGAGTTGAGTATTCTTAGTATCCGCCTTTGGAATTTTTGTGATTCATGAAACGACGTGTATAACCATGACTAAAGGATCTTATGTGCGATCATTAACAACGTGTGCCAGCGCGATACGGGGGTGACGTGCGATACGCGCGCGGCGCTCACTTGGCGACGAGCGCCTGCATTTGTTCGATGCGAGATCGAACGACGGCGAGTTGCTCTTGCAACTCGCTCAACTCCTTCTGCGCTTTTTCTACGACCGCCGCGGGGGCTTTGTCGACGAACGCGGGCGAGTTGACGCGACCAGCCAGCCCATCGATTTCCTTTTGCATCTTTGTCTCTTGCTTCGTGAGGCGGGCGATTTCTTTAACCGGATCCGCGAGACCCGCGAGCGGCAAGTACACCTCCAGGCTTTCGTTGACGATGATTTGAACGAAATTCTCCGGCGCGCTCGCGACTTCGGTGGGTGGCGCGCTCGCGACGGACGTTTGCTCGGCGTCTAAACGCGCGAGCGTGGCGATAAGATTCAACTCGGCGCTGTACGCCGCGTTCGCTTCGGCATCCGTCGCTACGATGACGGCGGGAATACGCTTCGCCGGCTCCACCGAGTACTCGGCGCGCGCGTTGCGAATACGCGTGACGATCGATTGTAAGTTTTCAAACGTCGACACTGCGGATTTGTCCACGTAAGCTTCAAGCGCGGGCCAGTCTTGGCCTATCAACGCCTCGCCGCGATGCGGAAGCGCTTGCCAAACTTCCTCCGTCACGTACGGCACGAATGGGTGGAGCAATCGAAGCGTTTGATCCAAAACGTACAGCGTCACCGCTTTGGTGACTCGCGCGGCGTCGGCATCGTCTCCGTACGTGCGACTTTTAGCGCCTTCAATGAACCAATCGGCAAAGGAGTCGTAGAAGAATGTGTACGTCGATCTACCAGCCTCACCAAAGTCGTACTTGTCTTGCGCGGCGGTGACGTGATCCACCGTCGCGTTCAATTTGCTCACGATCCAACGCTCGGCGAGCGGAAGCTCGGCAATTGACGCTTCATCGGCGCAAAGCGCAGCACCTTCGTCGACGAGCGCCATGCGCTCATCGTCTGTCATGTCCTCCATACTATACAGCACAAACTTACCGGCGTTCCAAATCTTGTTGGTGAAGTTTCTGTTCGACGCCAAACGTTCGAGGTTCAAGTTCAAGTCTTGACCGGGCGTGGTGCCGGTGGCGAGCGTGAATCGTAAAGCGTCGCAGCCTTGCTCAGCGATGACGCCTAACGGATCCACGACGTTACCAAGCGATTTGCTCATTTTGCGACCTTGCGAATCGCGGACGAGGCCGTGGAGAAAGACAGTGTGGAAGGGTAATTTCCCCGTCATCCCGTACGACATCATGATCATACGCGCCACCCAAAAGAATAAAATATCGTGCCCAGTCTCAAGCACGCTCGCCGGAAAGAAATTTTTCATGTCAGGAGCTTCTTCGTTGGGCCACCCACACGTGCTGAACGGCCACAGACCAGAAGAAAACCAAGTGTCGAGCACGTCTTCTTCACGGTACAACACGACGTTGTCGCCGTATTGCGCCTTCGCTTTTTCTGCGGCGTCGGCGTCATTTCGCGCCACTACGTATCGCTTATTCGTGCCTTTACCTTCCCCCTCTCTCGCACGCGCGAGATCTTCTTCAGAATCGTGCACGTACCACACTGGGATTTGATGACCCCACCACAGCTGTCTCGAGATGCACCAATCTCGGATATCCGTCAACCAAGACTTGTAAATTTTCTCAAAACGCTGCGGGATGATGGTGAGTTCGCCAGTCTCCACAGCCTTCAGCGAGGGCTCCGCCATGGTTTCCATCTTACAGAACCATTGCTCAGAAACAATTGGTTCGATGATTTCGCCACCCCGCTGCGAGCGAGGCACGCGGTTCGTATACGGCTCCGCCTTGATTGCTAAACCTTCCGCCTCCATATCCGCCCAGAGTTGCTTTCGGCAATCCGCGCGATCGATGCCGGCATACTTGCCGCAGTTAGAGTTCATGGAACCATCTTTGTTCATAATATTGATCAAATCCAAGCCCACGCGCTTGCCGATTTCGTAATCATTCGGGTCGTGTCCCGGCGTGATCTTCAACGCCCCCGTGCCGAATTCCATGTCCACGTACGAGTCGCCGATGATGGGCACGGTGCGACCGTTGGTGAAGGGCACGACGCATCTCTTCCCGATCATGTGCTTGAAGCGATCGTCTTCTGGGTTGACCGCGACTGCAGTGTCACCAAGAATCGTTTCCGGACGCGTCGTTGCCACCGGAAGGTAGTCGTCCGCGCCGCCGCCCTCGACCGGGTACTTGAAAAAGTACAACGTCCCCGGCTCTTCGGTGTACTCGACCTCCAAGTCACTCACCGCGGTTTGCAACTTCGGCGCCCAGTTCACCATGTAGGTTCCTTTATAAATGAGACCGCGATCGTGCAGCGTGATGAATGCCTCGAGCACGCTCTCAGATAACCCCTCGTCGAGCGTAAATCTCTCGCGAGACCAATCGCAAGACGCCCCCAACCTCTTAATCTGCTGCTGAATCCGTCCCCCATACTCGGCCTTCCACTCCCACACTCGCTCCACGAACTCATCGCGCGTCATATCCGTTCGTTTCACTCCCTCGCTCTCTAACTTTCTCTCCACGACCAATTGCGTGGCGATGCCCGCGTGGTCCGTCCCCGGCAGCCACAGCGTCTTGCGACCACGCATTCGCGCGCTTCGAGTCATCACGTCCTGCAGCGTCACGAACATCGCGTGTCCCATGTGCAGCGCTCCCGTGACATTCGGTGGCGGCATCGGGATCACGAACGGCGGTCCCGTGGCCGTCTCATCGTTCGGGGCAAAGTATCCGCGCGACTCCCACCACTCGTACAGGTTTTCCTCCACGTTTTGGTGCTCAAAGTTCTTCGGCAGGTCTCCGTGTCGTTTTCCGGGCTTGGGCATAGTTTTCATCGTCGCGCACGACGGATACGACGTCGTCGCGCGCGTTCGCACCGCGATTCGCGCCCCGCACGTCCGCGCAGACGGTATCGTCGGCGCATTTCTGTCCGTCACTGGGGTGGCCAGTGCGAGCTTTCTATTCGACGCCGCGCTCGCGAGCGCGCGTCCGTACGCGCGAGGACACGCGCGTGGGTGCCTTGCGAGCGTGACGCGCGCGAGCGTGCGAAGGCCGCTCGCCATGACGACGAGGACGCGCGCCGGTGTGTGGGGGACGCCGACGCGGGCGGGACTGAGGTTTTCGGAGCGTTCGGCGAGCGTCTGATGAAATGTCGGTGAATGAATCATCGCAAAGGGTAAAAGTACTCGGTGACTCTTTTAATCGTCGTCTTCGTATTCGTACGCCGCTTCGGTCCACGCCGACGGGACGGATTCGATGTCGACGGCGCCGACGGCGTCGACTGGGTCGTCGGAAGACTGAATCGAGGTCTTCTCTTCGGCGGTGAGCGGCGGTTGGCCGTATCGCTTGCGAAGCGCGTCCGTGGCCGAGATCAATGCTGATACCTGTTCGCCGTCGAACTCGTCGTCGCCGTCGAACGGGAGCAAGACGTGATCGATCGAGTGCAAAATGGCCCCGCACGCGCGAATATCCGCTTCGACGATTCGCGCGTCGGACCCGAGTCCTGAGATTACCACACCGTTCGCCTTCTGTTCGACCACGTACAGCGGCATGACGTTGTTGAGATAATCTTCGAGAAAGCGATCGTCGCCACGAAGTTGTTCGAGCTGTGACATCGTGTACGTGGCGTTTGGCACGGCGTGGTACGCCAAAAGGTAGGCTCTCATCAATCGCGTGGAGCCAAACGCGTCCACGAGATCGCGCCGCGCAGCTTCCCAATCTTCCCAAGCTCGCAGCTTCTCGATCGCATCGTTCGTCGGACAGAACAAGGTGAAAACTCTCGTGGGGTCTTGCAGCTTGTCCTTGATTCTCGGCAGCGTGTCTATGATTTGTTTCAATTCCGACAGTTCAGGTCGACGCGCGATTTGATCGTACGCGACGACGCAGTGACCATCTTCACGCAACACGGGCGCAACCTCTGTCGCGTCGTTACTGTCGTAACTTTCGAGTAACTTTCGACCGATACCAACGCGATCGGCGGCGCGAGGTCCGATCCCACGTCCAGAGATTCGGCGTCCACCGACGGCGCGTCCTCGGTACCGCGCGTCGACGCGCAGCGCCAGGAGAGAAAACAAAGCGACGAGGAAGCCGCGCAGATGAGACGCGCGCGTCATGAGTGCGTGAGAGTGCGTGAGAGTGCGAAAATGTCACTTTCGTGTGGTTCGATCGTTGTCACGAACGTCGTCGCGCGCGCGAGTGTGGTCCCCAGAGAGTTCCTCGTTCTCGTTCTCGTTCTCGTTCTCGGTCTCGGCGCGAAATGGTTGGTTGGCAGCGCAAAAGAATTTATTGAACAAACGTGATCCTAAAAATCGCTTGATGACGTGTTGCGAAGAAGGAGAAGTCGTTAAATACTTGTATACAGCAGCAGCAGCAGCAGCAGCAGCGGTAGCTCGTGATCACGAGAACGAAGTGAACAACGTTCCGTCATCCGGACCGCCAAACTGGCTCGAATTCATCAACACGTAGTCGAGAGCATCCATATCGTCGCCGTTACCGGTGCTCATCGATCGATCAGACAACGTACTTGGGTACGTGCCTTCGTCGTAGTTTACCTGCGTCGCCGCTCGCAACGCGTTCGAGTCCACCACACACTCGAGCTGACGGAGATTTTTTGTGAAACTGTCCGTGTAGTTGAGTCGCAATCCAAGCGGGAGTTCCCGCATGTCAGGCATGCTCAACGCGCGATTCATAGTATTGCCGTGGAAGAACTGTAACTCGTCTGGTGACGTGCCCAGCATTTGGTCGAAAGCGCGTTGGTACGCGACCGCGGTCGCTCCCGTCTGCTTCTTCGCGGCCGCGGCGGGCGCGCGCTTGAGCTTTGCGCTCTTCGTTTTCAACTTTGACGCCGCGTTCATCGACGTTTCGCGCACCTTGCGCGTCTCTGTCTCGGCTAGTAGCATCGCTTGACGTGCGTTCATCGCATCCAGACTCATCGGTGGCGTCGGCGAACGCAACTGCGCCTCACCGTACGCCACGGCGTCGAGCACGTTCATGCCGCGGCAAAACGGCTTCGTAAAGTTGTGCACATTCGTCGCGCTCGACGATCGCTTCAGCGTCTCTAAAACCTCGGGGTCGTCCTTCTCCTTGATCATCTTCCGAACCGTATGCTGCCACAAATTGGCCGTATTCTGCTTCACGAGCGGATATCGAATCACGTCCACCACCCCCATCGAAATCGCCTGGACGATAAACTCCCGCTCCGCCGCGTCGCTATCATCCGTCTGCAACACAACGATCGCCACCTTCTTCGCCACGATCGGAAACATCCGCGCGCACCTCGAGTGCGGATTTTCCAGGCACGATCGCAGCATCTTCGCCTCCACCAGCATCACGTCTCGTCTCGGCGCCGGCTCTCGCGTCAGCGACTGCGCCGCCTCCTCCATCCCTCGCATCGTCGTCACCCTATACGACGCCCCCTCGAGCATCTTCACCGCCGCTTGCAGATGCGCGCCCGCTTCGCTCACCACCACCACCTGTTCGTTCGTTCGCGCGTCGTTCGCGCGTCGTCAGTCATCGCGGCTCGCGTTCGAATCGTTTCGATTCGATTAATCTTTCGGATAGCGTCCGCGTCGTCGCGCGTCTCGCCTCGCGCGCGCGCGGCGTCGCACCTCGAGCCCGCTCGGGAACCCCGGGCGCGTGTGTCGAAGGTAATCCATCGCCGACGCCGAGTTTCCCCGGTTTCGAGCGCTCGCGGACGGCATCGCGCGCGTCGCGTCGCGCCGCGTCGCGCTCTCGCGCGCGTCGCGCCGCGCGCGCGCGCCGTCGCGGTTTTTTATCGTCTCCATCGCCGCATTCAGGGCGCTCGGTGCCCCATCGAGGACGATGCAAACATCGGACATACGGGTATGCGTTATGTGTGAGACGGAATCTTCGAGATGTGCCGACAGACGTGCCGACAGAGTGTGCCGACGGTTGCGGCGTTCGGCGACGCGTTCGGCGCCGACGCGACGCGGTCGACGCGGCGTCGCGCATGGACCGCCGACGGGAGCGTCGATCGATCGACCGCGCGTCGTCGCACGATCGCGAGGCGCTCGAACTGAAGCGCAAGCTCGAGGAATCGGCGGCGAATTTGGCGCGACTCGTCCGACGCAAGGAGGCGCTCGCGCGCGCGGTCGCGACGCCGTCGACGCCGGACGCGGGCGGGGTCTCGAGCGCGTCGATGACGAATGACGAGACGCGCGAGGTGACGCCGGACGACGAGGACGTGGACGCGGTCGAGCGAGGGGAGGGATTTCTGTCCAAGACGATGCAAAAGTTTTTGCAGAGGCAGTGCGTGCCGGCGGCGAAGAAGATGGCGATTTCGCCGGCGAAGGCGGCGAAGGCGGCGAAGGCGGCGAAGGCGAAGGCTGGACGAGGACGATTGCCCGTCCGGGAGTACGCGCCGAAAGTGGCGACGATGGCGAAGAGACTCGGGGATGAGGTCGGGAAGAAGTCGGCGGCGAGGGAGAAGAAGCGCAAGCTGAACGACGAGCAACTCGCGGAGTGTTACACCGTCATGCACGCGGCGGTCGATGCGGGTGATCTCGAGCGATGCGAAGAGTTGCGCAAATACTTCGTGAGACACGAGGGAAAGTTCTCCAACCCGTACAAATGGGATCACGAGCTCGTCGCGTGCTGCTCGCGAGACGGACGCCGACCGATCGCAACGCTCGCGTGGGCCTTCAGCAAAGGCGCGCGACGCGACGCCAAAGCCGCATTTTTCGCGTGTGAACGCGTCGATCACGAGTTACGTCGAGATGAAGACGGCAACTACACCGATTCTTTGACCGTTTTACAGTTCTTACACGAGCAAGGCTGCGTGCGCATCGATTACGACACCATGTACTGCGCGTGCGAGTTCGGCAATCTCGCCTGCCTCGAGTGGATGCACCAAAACATTCGCGGGCTCAGATTCGCCGATTGGCCCACGTCCAAAAATCCTCAAGGTCAAGACAACGATTTGATGCTCATCGCCGCCAAAAACGGCCACTTACCCGTGCTCCAGTACCTCTACGACAACGACTGCGATTTCACCGACGCCGACGCGCGAGACGCGATCGAACAAGTCATGAACCGCGAACCGTCCTCGCCTTTGGGCTGGCACGCCGTCGTGCGATGGATACAGAACACCGACGAATACAAAGCGTACCGCTCGGTCGACGAAGACGACCCGCTCGCCGCGCGCGCGAACTAGCCGATTAGCCAAACTTCAACGCTCGACGCCTTCGCCGGTTCGCCGCCATATCCACCGTCGCCGCGAAAGATATCTTTGTCGCTCCCATCGCCTCGTCGTCACTCGTCGGCGCGCTCTCGCGCCCGCCCGCTCGCCGGCGCGCGCGCGACGGACGACGACGATGCGCGCGACGGCGTCGACGACGACGCGCGCGCACGGCTCGAGTCATCGTCCGCGTCGTCGCCGCGCGCTCGAGCGCGCGGCGACGACGCGAACGCTCCGAGCGCTCCGCGAGCCCGACGTGAACGACGCGGTGGACGAGATCGCGAGCGACGACGCGAACGACGACGCGAACGAGCGATTGGACGCGTTTCTGCGACGAAAGGGGCGACACGCGTCGTTCAGCGCGACGAAGATTGCGTCGCGGCGCGTGCATCAGGCGCCCGAGGCGCGAGCGGTTCGAGCGTACATGTCGCTGCCGGCGTCGCAGTACAGCACGCTGGACGGAGAGTCGGTCGAACGCGTGAGCGATGATACGTTCAAGGTGGAACTGAGCGAGTTGGCGTTTTTGGGGTTGTCGTTACGGCCGAGATTGAAGGCGAAGGTGCGAGTGCGAGACGACGGGAGCGGGTGCGAGGTGCGCGTGGAGGATATGGAGTTGACGGGGAGCGGAGTGGTGGAATACGCGAGCGATGCGTTTGAGATTGTGAGTGTGAACAACGTCACGTGGTGCGACGTCGAAAGCGAGGCGCTGAGCGCGGAGGAACGCGCGGTGGTGGAGTCGCGGGGCGGGGAGTATAAGGAGTTGACGAGCGAGACGAGCGTGCGGGTGTACATCATCGTACCGGGGTGGTTTCCGTTCACGATCAAGTCCACCGAGCGCACGGGGCGGTTCGTGGTGAACCAGGTCGTCGCGCAGGTGGTGCCGAGATTTTTAAATCAGCTCGCGGAGGATTACGGGACGTGGTCGCGCGGCGACGATTCGCGAACGGCGAGCGCGAAAGGGATGTTTGATTGCGACGTCGACGACTCCGCGCAGGAGTGCGAGGCGGTGTAAGTAAAGGTTGGTGATGATGTAATACGACTAATATCGAGTGCGCGCGATTGTGTCTAAACTTCCTCTTTTCTCATCGCCGCGTGGACGAGGATGTAGGATTCCGCGAGTCGCGTGAAGACTAGCGAGGCGACGTACGTGATGTACCCGAAGACTGCGATAACGGCGGTCGTTGCCCATCTCAAATGCGAGCACTCGAGCTCACCGAGCGCTTCAGTCGGCATTTTACACGCATCATATGTGGAGTACATGATCGCAAAGCCCTTTGAGATTGTGAGCGACATGAACATCGCCATAGCGTTCCGCATATGAGAGGCGTAACCGAGCGAGCGGCCGCGCGGTAAGAAGCTCGCTTGCCTGCAGATGATGGTGGTTAAAATTGCTAAACCTGCACTTCCTACGAATTCGGCGTTGCCCTCGACGCACATGACGACTATGAAGTATATCGCCGCCGCCAACGGACCGAACGAGAGGCTGTACAAGCGCTTGAGCGCCAGCGCGCACTCAGGCGGGACCTGATTCTCCGCCAAGCAAAGAGCGAATCGATCATCCTCCGGCCTGAAGTATGACTCGAACGCATCGAGAAAGTTTGTCATCGCTGAACAACCGCGTGCGTCGACGAGTGAGCGTTTTTATTTTTGTTCGCCGTCGCATCGATATTGTCAAGCCATAGCCCGCGAAGTCTCGTCGTTGGATGGTGCACCATCTAAAATCTCATCTTTCATCATCGTATCGTGGCGTTCGTATCGGGTTGACTAAACAAAGTATCCGTAAGTTCCTGCGTCGTGCCAGCACCGCGCGAGATCGATTTCGACGGATCGAGCGGCGCGTTCGGCCCGATCGTTTCTCGCCATCAACGCGGAGAAGCATTTACGCGCGACGATAAACGCGATTCCGGACGCGGTGACGACGACGATGACGTCTGTGAGCGATGATGCTTCTTTTTGTAGATCGAATTTGCGCCGCGCCATCCGTCTCGTGCAGCGCACAAAGCGATCCCACAAATCTCGACTCAACGGTGCGATGGCTTCGGCGCCTTCTCGCGCGACTCGATAGATTCGCTTCTCGAGCTCACGGTACGCTTCGATCGCTTTCAAACGCAATCGATCGAATGCGTTATCTCGTATGTCGAGATCTGATTTCGAGATCACCTCGACCGCGTCGTCGTCCTCCGCGTCGTCGTCCTCCGCGTCGCTCTCCTCGCCGAATTCCGTTTGGGACGACGAATCCTCGGATTCGTCGTCGTCGTCGTCGTCGTCGTCGTCGTCGTTCGCCGACACCGCCTCGTCCTCCCGCACCGCCGCGCGCCGCGCTAGCCGCGCCCGATCAAGCTCCATTCTGACTTGAAACTGCGCGTAATATTCCGCGACCAGGGCAGCGTCCTCCCCCGGGAGCGGCGGAATCGTTCTCGCCGTCTCGGCGTCCGCCGTCTCGGCCATCGCATCCATCGCATCCATCTCCCTCTTCCCGCGCGCGTCCGCGCCCTCGTCCTCATCCATCGTCTCGACGTTGACATCGCCGTCGCCGTCGCCGTCGCCGTCTTCCGCCTCGTCGTCCGCGACCTCGCTCGAGACCTCTCCGTCGTCGTCGTCGCGCCGCGCCGGCGCGCGCACCACGACCCAATCATCACCCTCGTCGTCCTCGCCCTCGACGCCCGCGTCGCGCGTTCGCGCGGCGCCCGAGAGAGACACCTCCGTCGCGACGGCGCGCGCGTCGAGACGCGTCCATCGCGCGCCCGCGCCGCGCGTTTCCATTCGTTTCCGCGCGCGTCGCAGTGGCGCGAGGGAAGCCGAATCGTCATTCCGCGCCGCGCGCGCCGACGATCGTCGCCATGCCCGCGCGCGCGATCCTCCGCGTCGCGCGCGACGCGCTGCGAGCCTCGACGGCGCCGCGCGTCGACGCGCGCGTCGTCGCGCGCGCGACGTACGCCCGGGCGTCGCTCAAGGGCGTGACGCCGCCCGCGCAGACGGCGTCGATGCGCGGCGGCGGCGTGCGCGTCGCGCAGACGAGCTCGAACCTGATCGCCGAACCGTACGCCGGCCCGCCGCGACGACCGACGCTCGCGGAGTGGGCGACGACGAGCAAGGGATGGCGGTACGCGTACGAGGCGGCGACGAGCCGAGCGAAGGACGCGTACGCGCTGTCGAAATGCGCGAAAGAAGTGCGTGGATTCACGCTCGAGGGATTCAAACAGGAGGCGAAACAAATGTATAAGATGATAAACGCGTCGAGCGCGAACGTGGGGCACGGGAAGACGCTGGAACACGAGACGCGACACGCGACGACGGATAAGACGCAGAGCGATTTGAAGAGGGAACGGAAAAGCCGCGAGCGGGGGGGCT
>Ga0222719_10005257_pt1 | contig 11190 bp, 12 predicted proteins | sample C33_34DmetaG_FD_165039 | JGI IMG/M metagenome (GOLD analysis project Ga0222719, IMG submission 165039) | Estuarine water microbial communities from San Francisco Bay, California, United States - C33_34D | ecosystem: Environmental > Aquatic > Marine > Unclassified | place: USA: California...
AGGCTGGCCCCTATGGAAACGGAATCAAACTTGTTCCACAATTCAAAAACATCTATGTCCTTGAATGTCGTCCTACTAAAGTTGGTGTTGTATATAAGTCTCACGTGATACATCTTGCGTTTGTCCAGTTCCTTCAAAATCCTGTAGTGCTCCTCCATTATGATCGGTTCGCCGCCGGCGAAGTAGAACTGCTCGGTATGCTCGAATTGCTCCAACATCTGTTCCCACATGTCATCGGTGCTCCTGCCAACCTTCATAACCTTGGCGTGTGGTGGTGGACTGCCTGTGAGTTTCTTGTGATCCTCGTACCAATTGGAACTAAACCACGTACCGCAACTCCTACAGGCCATGTTGCATAGGTTTGAAAATCTGATATCCCAATACTTCATTACAAAATCTGCCTTACCGTCTGGCAGAGTGTTATGCACCAAAGGTATGTTGTGGCCAAAGTGTTTGTTTGAACTTAGACGCAGTGAGAAGAATCCAGACTTCTCTTGGTCATAACATTTCATACATTCACGAGATTTCTGATTGTTCAGCATCCGTAGACGCATCTGTTTCATCTTGTCGCCATTGAACACGTTCTCCATGCTATCCTTGTTTAGATCTCCCACTGGATATGGATCAAACGCGAAACAGCAGGGATATGCTCTTCCATCTGGGTAGGCGTGTAAGTGCATCCATGGAAGGATACAGAAAGTGTCACTGTCTATCAGTAACTCCTTTTCCCTAGGAGTCATGTCTTTAATTTTTAGTTTCTCGGGCTCCTTGGCCCCGTATTCATATGCCACGATACCATTCTCCTATTATTGGGAAAGTCTTCTCGAAGTCCTTGCCGGATCGTTGGTCGTATTGACTATAAAATGCCTTGAAGTCTCGCTGTAGTTTCTCTTGTGTGGCCGCGCCCGCGTGTGGTGTTTTGACCACGTCCAGATAATCTACCAGTCTCTGTGTTTGATTAATTTCCATGCTCTCTAACCATTTGCTATTACTAGTTAAGAACTTTTCCAAGTCACCTTTAAATTTGTTTCGGAGGTCATCTGGCAGGACTAGAGGAGATTGAAAACTTGGAAACCTCAGTATGTTTAAAGTGAAATTAATAGTAGGTCCATACACCTTGCCGGCATTCTTGAACCAAATGATCTTTTCAAGGAATTCAGGCAGTGATTCCAGACACAGAGCGTTGATGGTTGCCATGTTGTGTATCTCTGAGGGGACTTTATCAACCATCATATGTAAGACTTGACTGTGCCATTCGCCATAGTTTAATCCATCTCTGATGTATTCTGCTTGTTGGAATGTGGCCTCGCAACTGGTGTACAGATGGAAGTTGCGGAAGCCCTTTAGTTTGGTCTTGAATCTGTCGATTATGCTCTGCTTGGCACCTAGGTTAGAGTTTATCGCAATACGCATGTTGGGATTCATCTTGTCTCCCTGTGTCTCTATCCAGTCTAACAATCTCCACAGGTTTGGTGACATCATGGGCTCACCTCCCGTGATCCTAAGTTCGTCCAGACTCTGGTGTAGGTCAGTTTCCCACCATCGGTAGAACGCTTCTACGTATGGGTTTGTCTCATCCTTCTTGTAGGGTTCCGCTGAATCGTGCGCATGGGTGAAGTGGTTACGTCCGTCTGATGTTAATCCTGTGTATGGTCCTTGTTGTTTTATGTTGCTGGCCCAAGTTGAGCTGAAGGCGGGATTACAGTATGTACAAGCGAATTGGCACGTCCTGTCAAACGCTATTTCAAGAGTTTTGAGATTCACATTCTCAGTGTGGTCTGTTTCGTATGCTTTCTGTAACTCTCCGTCAGGATATATCTTGGATTTATAGACCCTGTCGCTAATGGAATCCCTGCCAATGTCCTCTATCTTCCAGCAGTACTCACAACCAGCTGGTCTCTCACCTAACTGCATCTGCCTGCGCTGTTCCTTCTTCTCACATGTGTTGTGTATGGCGCTGGGGTTGGTCTTGATCTCCTCTAGATTGATCTTGTGCGGCAGTGGATGGTGGCAACTAGTAGTCATTCCTGAACCTAGCCAGATTGTGGCATTGTACCACTTGGCTCCACAGAAACTCGCTGATTTCGTGTCCAGAATCTTTTTCTTATAATCGAGATCGTCCATCTTTGCCTTTAAAGTAATCTTTAAGTTTATTGTATTCATCTTCCGGACAGAGTGTGTCACTCTTGAACATCACATCCTTCGCCCAGTGATAGTGTGCTATAGGCGGAGGATGAGATTCCCCAGGTATGTAGTATTCCTTGTAGTGCTCTTCCGCAAATTCCCATAAACCACACTTATCCTTGTAGAATAGAAATTTCTTCCAGTCGATTTGATTATATAAAGCACGTTCGCTCTCACTGTAGAAATCATGACGTAGTACATCCTTGTTGAATATCATCATGGTGTATGGTATCTTTTTTGTTTCTAAAAACATCTGTGTCCTTAAAATGTGTTCCAATGTCCTATAATACTGGTGTTCCTCGTCCCAGAAATGTCTTCTATAATATTCGTCCTTTTCCCGCTCCGGGTGTCCACCATACCATGTGCTCCACTGCAGGTCATCATCCCACACGTAATAGGTTATCCTGCCTTTGACCTCATCTGCGCCTTTGTCCTTTGTTATCACTTCGTACCTGTCCGTGCCAGACCACATGATATACATGTGATCTATCTGAGTGTGTTTCATGGCGCTGTTGATCGCCGCACGTGATATGGTCTCATTGCCACTTCCCGATCTGCCCTTGTTCAGCATGGTTATCCCACCATTGAACCATGGCACGTAGGCTGGCCAGCACGGCCAACCGTACCTGGTGAAACTGCAACCATGTGCTATGGTCTTGTTATGCATTCCTACACTCCTCCCAGAACTCCTCCATCTCAGGGAACGTGTTGAGGAACCTCGTCAGGCGCCTGCGATCGTGTTCGTTGAAGAACGCGTAAAAGTTCTTTTTTTGCTGTGCGCTCGCGTCAGCGTTCTCGCGCCAGTAGGCGAGGTTGCGTCGCATCTTTTGGATCTCGAAGTCCTTGAATATGTGTAGTCCGTTGGCCTCACCGGAATTTTGCTCCATGTACTTGATGTTTCCCTCGTGTATTGCCTGGTATGACTCTGGTAGCAGTGTGATCTGTTGCCATGCGGGCTGTCGTAATAGCGGGACATCGAACCACACACGCTGGTAGGTCTTTGAATACTTCTTGCGTAGATCTAATACCTTCTCGAGCAGTCGGTCCATGCTGGTCACACTGAGATTATTGTAGGTGCAGATGAACGTTATGGAATTGCGCACAGGAATGCGATCCAAAAACTCCTCTACGTTGTCCATCATGTAGTTGAAGTCCAGTCCGTGCCTTATGTATTCGGCACGTTTACCATACGCGTCAACACTCACGAACTGCATCATGTGTTCCACCTTCTCCTCCATGCAGATGTTCGAGGCCATGTTGAAGTACTTGGTCTTGAGCTTCTTGTCGGCAGGACAGAAGTTGCTTGTGACGTTAAGGTGTAGGTCCTCTTTAGGGTGGTCCATTATGTACTGAAACACTCTGTATGTGTTTACATCCATCATGGGCTCTCCTCCGGTCATGCGGAAGTGTTTTAGGTTCTTGTACAGCTCGGGCCACCACTTCCAGAAAGCGTCAACGTATGGGTTGGATTCCCTGTTGGGTATGGGCTTACGGCGACCCTGGAAGTGCTCGGGGGCGTTGTGCGGGGGCGTTGTCGGGTACTCACCGTACCTGTCCATCTCCTTGCCCCAGGTTGTGGAGAACTGAGGTGAACAATAACTGCACTTGAGGTTACAAGCGTGGTTGAAATTCACTTCCACGTACCTGGGTGTCCAACTTGTGGTCATCGGAGTCTTTCTGATCTCCTCAAAGTCCTGCATGGCCCATGGCTCGCCACTACGATAGTGACGGTCACTAATCTCTCCGGTGTCTTCAAGTTTCCAGCAGTAACTACATCCTTTGGGACGCCCGCCTTTCAGCATCTGTTCACGCTGTCCGAGTTTCTCGGAGGTATTGTGCAGTGCGGCGGGATTGTCCTTTAATTTAGAGGCGTCTATCTCGTGTAATGGTGGGTGGTAGCAACTGTTGGTCATACCAGTGGGCAAATGCAGAGACGTCTGGTTCCACTTGGCCAGGCACATGGTGGGAGATATCTCTGCCAATTTCTGCCTCGCCTTCAGTGCATCATTCTTGTAATCACTTGTACTCACGATCCTGCACCTTTCTGTTGACGTGTTGTGGCATCACGAAACGATAGAACCTGCTGTCCGCTTCATCATAATCCGCTATGGGCATGTCCAACTGCTGTCTGAGGCTGTTGCCGAACATCTCCAACTCCCGGTCTATGTTGGCCGGTTGCACGGTTGCGTGGAAGTAGTCCGCCATGCCGTTGAGGTCGCTGACGTTAAAGTCGTAGTTCTTGTGATCAACCACGGTGTAGAAACTGCCCATCCTCGCGCCCAGCATGGCGAACTTGCCATTCTCGACATCAGCACCCACGGTGCACCATGTTGTCAGTATGCGTAGGTTCGTTGGCCATATCCGGTTGAATTCTGAGGGAGATATCGGTTTACCTTTGTCGGTGCACATCTTCACACCTTCCCTGAATCCCGCCACGAAAGCCTGTTGTGGTGTGGTGTTAATCACTGTCTGCGAATAGCAGTTGTGCAGATTCTCGTGTGGCACTCCCCAACAGAAGTCCATCTTGTTCTCCTCACTGTCTGCGTTCTCGTGTGTCCTCATGCCAAGACAAGTTTCCTTGTGCCAACCAACCAATCCACCATTTCCATACACCAGGTCGTTTATGTTGTTCCTTGCCCTCCATCTATGAACGGATTTTTTATCGGTCTTGGACCAATCCAGTGTTTCCAAAAGGAATGACTCATCGATCACGTTGTCTCCATCCACGCTGATGAAGAAATCAGTCTCCGCCAGTGCCGCCGCGGCCTTGTGTGCGGAATCGAAACCTACCACACCGTCAACCCGCTTGGCCCACGGTACCTTGTTCCGGAGGTCAGCCCAGTTCTCTTCCTTGTTAGGTTCCTTGAATGAGATGTACACGAAGTCTAGGTCGCTTACTCTTGTTCTATCAGCCATGTCTTGCCACCCTCCACTATCTCTGTGGGCCAATGTATGTCATCATCTTGGAACAGATAACCCTTTTCCGCCTGACCCAACACACTGTACCGTGTCTTTGACTTTGGCTTTGGTTTTAAAATTATCTCACCATCCTTTATCATCAGTTTGTCCTCACCGTGCTGTTGTGCCCATTTCTTTTTCTCCAAATCCACTTGGTATTTCTGTCCATCTATAGTAACAAAGTACTTCTTTGCTTTCCTATCTGGAATCTTGGCCAGCGCTTCAAAAAATCCTGGCATGCAGATCCTTGTCGTGGTAATGCCAGACCCTGCTGACACGTGTCTCACCTATGTACACTGCGTTGCTAGATCTGTTTGGATAAAGGTAGTCGTTTTGATTCTTTGCCATGTCGATGTTGTTGACCGCTGGCTTGTGGTGTATAAATTTAAACCAATCATAATCTATCAGATGTTCTGCGGTCGGATCCATTATCCTGTAAGCGAGGGCAAACACCACATCTGTGCTGGGGAATGTATCGTGACAGGCAATCAACACATCATTCTTGACCTTTTCCCAATTTTTAACAATTTGTTCTGCTATCTCGTAAAACCTTTTTGCCTTGGCGCTCCTACGGAAGTACATCAAACCGTTGTAGATGTTGGGCAGGCGATTCCTAGTGAACAGTTTCCTGTAAGGTGTCTGCTCGACAACTTTGCCTCTGTAGTCAAAACAGTCAACGCTGAACACTAAATCGTGTTGCCACAGATGATGCCACCACCAATCTGTATTGATCGTCCATAACATGTCTGCTTCTAGTTTAATGGTGTGAGTGAAAGGAGTAAGGCGAAACGCTTTATACTCGTTGGCCCACTTGACATCGTGTGATGCACTGTCATCCTCGCTCAAAACTTTGACTACATCAACGTGTTCGTTGGAAAATCTACTTGATTGATCTGTCACCACACACACCTTGTTGTCTCTGTTCCAACGCTTGATACTCTTTGCCAAGGTTATTGACAGTTCAACGTAATCGGTACTGTTGTTGTTCTGTGCGAACCATAGGAATCCCCTAGACATTGGCTACATCCTTGTTGAGCACGTGTACATCTTGCCCCTCCACGTATGATATCTGGTCTTTGCGCCTCCAAACGAGGCCCTCGTCTGTTACCTTGACAACTTCACAGTCAGGTGGCAGTGTTGCAAGTGCGAATGGAATCTTGGGGTATCCTATGAATCCGTTAATCTGTTGCAGGGCCATGGCGAACAGGTAGTCATTGCGTAGATTCCTAGCATACACCCTATACATCTCGTTGAAGTAACTGTAGTTTTTCTTGATGTATTTCACCGTGTCGAATATCTTCCTGACCCTTTGGTTTTTCTTGAACACCAGCACGGTCGCCCACACCATTGGTATCATGCTCCACTTCCTCAGATCGAATGTGTTCCTACCTGACAGATCGTGTGCTTGATTGGCAACCAAGAAATCATAGTCAGTGTTGAATAACTGCACAAGATTATCCGAGAAACAGAAGTAGTCTATGTCCATGACCAGCGTGGTGTCGTAGGGAGACAGCTCATAGGCCATGTGCCTGTCTACGTTGTTCCATGTGCGGCCATTCAACTTGTTGCCAAGTTCTGGTTCTATGAATTTGTAGTTCACACACCCTAAGGGCTTCAACTTCTCGTATGTTTCAAAGTCTGTGACCACTGTGATCTGTGACTTAAGATTCTTTTTGATCAGACCCACACATCGTTCAAGTATCCTGTGATACCTAGTGTGTTCTGTGTCAAAACAAAATAAAAGAACTCCTTGAGTCATTAATCGCTTTTTCGTGTAAAAGTTTGATACATCTGATGATATGCGTTCAAGGCCTCCTGGTTACGTGCAATCAGTCTGTTCAAGAAATCATCAGCGTCTTTGATCTCGACGGGATTCTCATTGGTGTCCATTATGAAGAAACTGCTGTTGGTCGCCATCAGTGTCCTCACCAAGCAAATGGTCTGAGGATTGGCGCGGAACAGGTGTCCGTTGTAGGCCATGACCTGTCGTGAGTGTGCTTTCTCCAAGGCATTGCGCTTGGCGATCGCTATGTCGTAGGAAAGGTCAGATTGTCGTTTTAGTTCACGGATGTCCATACCACAATTATACAATAATTATGGTGTGATTTCAACCTGGTAAAATTATTATACCGTGGTGTTGGATACTGTGGCTGAACTAGTTATGCTCAGTGCCGTGCCCAGACCCTCATCTGTGTTTGGACTCAGTGTGAACAGCGTGGTCACCATCTTTGGGGTGTCTTTCACTGCCGCCGGAACACCTGAGGTGTTGGGTGACGTGTACTGTGAGTCAGACGCTGGGTCAGTGGCCGTCATCTTGATGGTTATGGTCACAGCAGTGCCCACCGCCGCGTCCAACTTGGCCGCGATCGATACCGTGTTTGACGTGTAGTTTGAGTTGTCTGAAGTTAGTGTTATCAGCGTGGTGTATGAAGTTGTAAGATCATGGAAACCGTTCGCCAAGCCGTCAGTGGTCAGTGTTTCATTTGATCCTGATCTCAGTGTTGACTGAGCCGCGATGTCTATGTTGCCCAGTGCCGTGCCCAGGTCTATGAATGCTTGGTCTTTGGGATTGGTCGAACCCTGTGTGGTTCCAACCGTTACCCTGACCTTGCCACCTGCGTTGAAGTAGTGCCTCATGGTGTCCGCGTCCGCGAATGTGACAGAAACCTCCTGCGTGGCCGACGTGTCCCAGCCCTCTGATGATGTGGTCACAGTCTGTAGTGCTGATGATGTGGTCAATGCTGTCGCGTTCACACAACCGCCAGCAACTGAAGCCGCCAATGTGGCTAGATCGGCCTCCACCGCCGCCTTGATGGCTATGGTGTCTCCGGCCGATACTGCGGCCCTTGAAGTTATCGTGTCGTTGGTGTGATTGGCTATGTTGTCCAAAGCAGTGAATAATGAATTCCACTCAGATGCCTGAATAGTACCGCCGGCCGAAACCGTGGCAATCGAGGTTTGTCCCATTCCATACTCGCCTGCTCCTGTGCCGGCGAAATGGTTGTAACCGTACGGACTGACCGCACTGCCTACAAACGTGTTGTATTCATCATCAAGTATAGTGTCACCTGCTACATATGCCATAAAATTATTTCACTCCTATCACGCACTCTGTGAGTGCTGTTTCTACGTTGTATTTATGCTTGATCAACCTGCCCAGGGTGTTGAAAGCGGTGCATTCGTCCAGGTTCGCCACCCTAGCCTCACCATTGCCTGCGGATACTATGCGATCTCCCGCTTCACCTTTACCCTTGATTTTGACGAAAACACGCCCTTTGAGTGCTATCATTGGGTGTGAATCGTTGTTGCCCGCTTGTGCGTTCATTAAAAATGCCGGTGATTCTGATACCACACCAAAAACAGCGTCGTCCAGTTCCTTCTCACACCTCGTGATCTCTGCGTGTCCTCCCAATTTCACCACTTCGCCTACTTCCAATTGGCAATCTGCTTCGTACCTCTCCGCCAAGTCGGCGTACTGCGCTGACGTTGATGTGGCATGAACCACGTTGGCTCTTATGTCAACTAGTGTTGGTGCTTCGAGTTCTGTGTCAGTCTCAGATGATTTGAATGCTGTCCAGGCCCCACCAGCATTGCCGTAAATTGTCGTGCCGTCGTCGTTGAAGGTTTCGTCCCATACCCAGTAGAGGTTTTGTTCCGTGGCACTTGAAATTGCTCCCCTGTTGACTTTCAATCCTGTGTAACTTGGCATACCTGACGCTGTGGATATGTTCCTGTTTAATTCTATGATGTTGTCCTCCACGGATAACGTGGTGGTGTTTACTATTGTCTGCGTGCCTTCCACACTGAGATTTCCAACCTGCAGGTTTTCTATCCTACCAGTCGAACCATTTATCCTCAACGCCTCCTTAGTAGCACCACCATCGTTGACCGTGAATATGATGTCTTTGTCCTGCGTAGTCTGTGCTATGGTGAGGTTGTCATCTGTTAAACTCATTGTGATGTCTTGTCCTGCTCCTATGACCAAACCTGCATCACTCTGAAATATCATTTTTCCGGTGGTGGTATCGTCTGTGTCTGAACGCAGGAAGTTGGCCGCGGCCACTCCGCCCAAGGCGTCTGAGTCCGTGGCAGTTCCCCTGAATTTGGCGGCCGCCACTGACGTGGAGAGCTGTATGCCCTGTGCCACTGTGGCGAAACCCGCAGTGATGAGGGCTGAACCGTTTGTTGTTGTAGGACTAGGAGTGAAGGCCAATGATGATACTACACCTACTACGGAATCCTCTGACACCAGTTTCAATATCCCCCTGTTGACTCCTGTGTTGTCCTGCACTGTTTCGCTGACGACCTGCGTCACGCCAGACCCTGCCACTGTAGTAGGTCCTATAAGCGTCCAGGCGGATCCTGTGTACACATATAATTGTGTATTGGCTGTGTCAAACCACATGTCTCCCTGTACGGCATTCGTTGGTTGTGTTGTAGAGTTTACAGGTGATCCAACAGGTTTCCATTTTGATCCGGTGTAGACGTTGATCTGGTTGTTGGTCTTGTCATACCACAACTGTCCCTGTTGCTTGTTCGTGGGTGCTGATGTGTTGTTGAAATTTTCTAGGAGTTTGATAAGGTTCTCGTTCAGCTTCTCACCGAACCCTGCATATCCTTTTCCAATCAGAGTGAGATCCGTTGTGGCAACGTCAATAGTGCCATCGGGCAGTGTGACCAGCAAGGTCCCGAATGTGTTGTTTAACTTGTATGCCATTACTGGTTGTTAGAAACGTTGTCCCTGACTTCTGTGAGGAAACTAACATCTCCCACTAACTTGATCAGTATCTCGGCCAGTTCTGGATTGAGCATCTGGTCGATCTTTGCTTCTTCCTCTGCCGTCCACACTGACTCGTAGTTCGCGTTGATGTAGTCTGCCACTTCTTGTTTTGTTGGTGTCGCCATTTAAATGTACTCCTTGTGCTTATTTATTATGTTTTTTGATCTGCTCATCGTCTGATATCCAGGTCAAATCCTTGGAGTATGAGCCATCTAGATCACGCAGGAACGTCTTCACATTGCTCTCTGTCAGCACCATTTGGTGGTATTTCTGGTATCTTTTGTGTAGGGCCTGCTCTTTTGTCGCGGTGTACACCAACTTTAGTCCTTTGTCCCGGGCGAACTGCATTATACTGTCTATGCATTTCTTCAGTGCCCTGTGCACCAGTCTCTGGTCTGCTTGTCTGTCTGTGACTATCCACTCCATGAACCCAAACTGGGTGCCCTCTCCTATGTACAGTCCGCCAGCGCACACGGGTGTTCCTTCTTCTTCAACCATGATGCCGTCGGGTGGTAGGCATTCTTTGGGCACCACACCAAACTCCCAGTCATTCCACCACTTGATCAGTGTGTCATAATCCCTGTCCCTGTCCCAAAATCTAACTCGCATTTTTCTGTATCACGATCCTGTTTATGTTGAATGTGGATTCCAAGCAGTAACTGACCGCCTGTGCCACTTCCTGTGGTTCTAATTTTGGCAGTGTGATCCATAAATCTTTGGTCATTGCCGTGTCCACCACGTCTGGACAAACGTCATACACCGACATGGCCCTGGACAACAGATCTTCCTGCAACTCTGATATGTATCCTATCAGTTCTTTCTTGTCATCACAGTACTGTTGATAGTCAGCATCGTCAAAATCCTCATCTCTGCCCTCTGGTGTGCCTGACGTGCTGGTTATCACGGCAACTTTTTTCCTGTGGTCGTGGTATCTGCCATACATGATCTTCAATAAAGTAAGTTGGCTCCTGCCTGCGTGGGCATTGATGACAACGAGGTCACAATCCCGTACGGCATCCACTATTTTCTCTTGGTCCACAGTCATGTCATATCCATTGGACCTGCTCATTCCGATCACTTGGTATCCTTTGTCACTGTATAAATCGGCTATGGCCCGTCCTATGCCTCGGGTGTGTCCTATGATTGCTATGCTATTTGTTTTTCCTTGACTCATACACGTCCACTAGATTTTCCAACCCCTCGAAACACCCCGAGTAGTGCTGGTAATATTTTTCAAAACTTTCTTTAGTGTACTGCGATTCTTTCCA
>Ga0222719_10005260_pt1 | contig 11185 bp, 4 predicted proteins | sample C33_34DmetaG_FD_165039 | JGI IMG/M metagenome (GOLD analysis project Ga0222719, IMG submission 165039) | Estuarine water microbial communities from San Francisco Bay, California, United States - C33_34D | ecosystem: Environmental > Aquatic > Marine > Unclassified | place: USA: California...
AGCAGTGTCTCGAGCTACCAGCCGCCGAAGGCAGCTAGACGCCCAGGTGGAACTTGCTCTCCAGACACTTAATGAGCGCGACGAAGAAGGCCGCTCGTTGCCTGAAGAGCTGACTGTTGACGATGTGGGAAGGACAATCCTTCGCCAAGCTTTGCCGGGAGAAGACTTGACTCGCCTTTCTCTATTTGAAGAAAGTCAAAATGCCCCGCAGCTGGACCGCCATCTCCGCCTATTACCCTCCTCGTCTTTGTCTATCGTCCTCTTATTATGCCGTGCAATTGGCGCCTACGAAGATCCACCATTGGGTTGTGCCATCTTGTCACCGAGCTTTTCAATGGAACGAGGTCGGACGCTCAATGTCGTACAGATTGCCAGTGAAGGCCACCTGCCGATGGAGCGTTTCGTCGAATGTCTTCAAGATTTTGCCAAAGCCATGAAATACGAATTAATTGTTGGAAAGGTCCAGCAACGCAAGAATCCGACGAATTACTTGACAGTCCGCACAGAAGACTTGGAAAAGGTAGTTGCTTCCCACGTTCATTTGACTGAATATTCGAGCAGTCTATCTATTACAAATCGGGGCAATTCCGACTCTGGCCCGGAAAAAGAGGACAGCGGGGACATGAGTCGGATAGGGTCCAGCCGATTGCAAGCCGTAGCTGAAGAAAGCGAATGCTCTGAGTCATCTGTAGAGAAACTAACGAAACTCTCAAACCATGCGAGCAAGCGATCACGAGTCGCTTAAACGCACCCGTCATCCATCGCAAGCGACGGTAGGATACTATTCTATTGTGGCGCGGCACCGATATCCAATTACAGATCATTGAATAAAATGCTTTTAAATTTAAAATTATAACGCGTTCACTGAGTTCCTTCGTTTAAAGCCTCAAGCGACGGGGTGAACGGCAATTGTTCAGACCATTGCTTTTTGGTGACGGCAACGATTCTATCTCCTCCCGACGACGGAGTCTCGGTCCATGACATAGGTTCGGGGGCAGTAGGACTGAATTCGGTTGGGGAGTTGAAATTGTCCTTGCTCGTGTTTGGGCCCTTCTTCGTCAAGATCGGCGAAGCCAGGATGAAACCGTCTTCGTCGGCAACGTCAACGTCACCATCCTCATCCTCGACATTCTTGATGTCCAAAGATTCGGTATCTCGTTTCCATTCGATGACTTCGGCATTTTGTACTTCTTTAACTCGGGCCTCCCTACTGTTCGACGGTTCGATCTTATTGCGCTTCCAGTAGATAACCTGCTCAGGAGAAGCTTCAACATCGGCCTCCATGCTTTTGAAGCGTAGAGGTACGTGTAGTAGCTTGTCTTTCAAGTTATCCATGTCATCATCCCGCGGCTGGGCTACCTGTTCATTCTGCATTCGTCTTCGGATAGCTGCAGGAGTAGGCGCCTTAGGCGTTGAATGTTGCCTGGGCGAGGGCGATGGGATCGGAGTTGTATAGTCATCCTCGGCATTTTCAGCGTCGGCGCTGTCATCACTGGCACTCCCCCCAAGCGCGGCAGTCTGATTCTTCGCCGGCGCAGCTACCGTCACGGGAAGCAATTCTTCCTCGGTCTCTGTCTCGGTAATGTCTTCTCCTCCGAACAGAAGGCGATTCTGTTTGCCAGCTACCGCCATCGTCGTGGCATTGAACTTACGAACAGGTTCATTAGCTGCAGCAATTGGTTGACCGTTGGAATCGTTTTGGGCAGGCGCTTGACGAGGACGACGAACAGGTTTGGAACGAACATGATGGGTAAAGTCAAGCTCGTGGCGGGCCGGGATGTGGCGCGCTGAGATGGCACGTCCATTTGTCAAAGCAGCGCCGCCTGCAGCGTGAATGTTGTGTCGGCGGACACCATCCTCGTCCGTCGCAGTAGCAACGCCCAACTCCTCGAGTCCAGAGAAAGTCAACTTGAACGGACGATCTCCGTCGAAATCTTCGGAGTGATCTTCGTCTAGCTCCGGCTTAAGCACCCTTGTGACGTGCTCAGTTCGGTCGAGTCCATTCTGACGGGGTCCAGCGACATGGTGCTCGGTGCGATCAAGTACATGTCTAGGCGTTAACGGTACCGTGTCGATACCACGGCTGTCTCGGAAAGAGACGCGACGTCCGGATCTCTTCTTGGGAGCTCCATCCTGGCTGTCATCACTGGCACTGTCCATTCGCTTGGGCTGTTGCAGTCCCATGTCGTGCTGTGGAACACCTTGCACGATACCCTCACGCCAGCGATCTTCCACAATGTTCCGAGTGTGATGCAGGATTGCATCCTCATCCTTCGAATCATGACAAAGCTGCTTGGCTGTTCCGTTAGTTGACAACATTTGCTCCAGCGATACTTGGCTCATTTGACGGACCAACTCTTGGTATTCCCAGTCCTCCACATCGTCCACCGTGGTGTCGTGCACCGTAGCTAAGCGCTGACGACGCTCATTAGCGGTTAGCCTCGGTGGTAGAGGCAAAGGGCCAAAGTAGGAGTGGTATCCATACAGTAAGGCTGGTCGGACGGTCTCGTCGTCAACATAAGCCCAGTCCAACGTGAGAGGGCAGTAGACGGGGGCCGTTGCAGTGGGAGTGCGGTACCCGCGAAGCTCGGCCATGAGAGACAAATCTTCTTCACTGGGCATGGTACTGAGACTATCGTTCATCATGGCCATGTGGACCAACTCTTCTTGACGACTGGTCATCTTGGGGACCCACTGAGTGCGACCACGGGGATGAGGGATTGATTGCGACGCCCAAGGAGTGACGCAATCCAACGTTACTGCAAAGGTACGGACATGGACAGTATCAAAGTCCACATGCTTGCCCCTCTTTCTGCCCTCGTAGTCATCGCTGGCATAAATCTCAGGCATACTATCGTGCATGTGAGCAGTTGCCGAGGGAGTCGGGCGGTCCTGATCAGTCTCTGACGACTTCTTGAGAATTGACTTCAAAACAGGGGCTGGCTTTGAGCCAGCCACCGATTCGTCCATGCCCATGAGGTCTTCGAGATCCAACTCTTCTTCGTCTTCGGCTTCATCGTCGGAGAAACACAAGGGGACAGATGGCAAAAAACTCGAATTACTCTCGTGCATGTCATCGTCATTGTCCTCCATCGGAGCAGTACGCGAAACAGTATTTGGTCGCCTGGGTGGTGGTGTACCCAACAACGGATCCACAATGTCACTGGCGAACGCCGAAGAGGCAGCGATAGCGTCAAACTGACGCTCTTCAATGCTGTGCTCTTGTCTGGCCTTGACGGGAGATCCCAACAAGGGGTCGTCCAGCCCGTCAGCCTTGCTTTCTGGATTCTCATAGACCTTGCCATTCTTCATGGCCACAGGACGGTGCAACTGATTGCGATTGGTAATGATCTGATAGGAAGTCTTTGCTTGTTCGTTGGTATTACTAACATCAACCTTGGCAGTGGCATAGACTTCGTCATCCAAAAAGCGTCGTCGTCTGCGTTGTGGGCGCTTTCCACCACGTCGCGTAGCAGTTGGAGAGCGAACAGGATGAGCCTTTTCGGCATCTTCCCCCCGGCGTACCATATCCAACGAATCCTGCGGCTCGAGAGGGGCCTTTGCTTGTTCGTCGGTATTACGGACATGGACTTTGGCAGTGGCATAAACCTCATCGTCCAATCTGCGTCGCGGACGCCGTCCACCGCGTCGAGTTGAAGTCGGAGAACGAGTAGGATGTGCCCCTGTTGTATCTTTCGCATCGTCGCCACGGCGTACCATATCCAGCGAATCCTGAGGCTCGGGAGGAAGGAAATGATGGTGCACAGGTCCCTCCCGGTTGTTTTTGGCGGCCGCATCTTTTTCATCATCACCACGACGGACAATGTCCAAGGAATCTTGCGGTTCCACCATTCGCCTGGAGAATCCTTCATCGTGCTGTTTCTTGAGCAAGCCCTTGCGAATTAACATTTGCAACATGTCATCTTCCTCGTCCTCGTTATGACTACTGCTCTCATCGCCTCTCGCCAGTCCTTCGAGAGGATCCAAAGTCATGGCCATCTTTGCACGATGCAACCGTCCTTCGGTGGTGGTCGCTGTGGATTCAATGCGTCCTCCGTTCGGTTCGTCATCCTCTTGCGATGCAGCAGGGACTCGTCGAGGACTGCAAGGTCCTCCACGAAGGCCACCTGGCAAGATGGCACGGTCATCGGTTCGGCGTAGTTCCATTTTGTCTCACAGTCTCGTTGTGATATTTGCGTTTCGTTTCGTTTGTTGTGGTTGTTCGTTCTACAGATTTCACGTGATACGATTTACTATTCGCTTTAGGTTTCCAGCGAATCGCGTTTACTTTGATTTATCTCTGAAACCAAGGAATGTGAAGCGCTACCCCATGCAGCGACTGCCCAAAAAAGTTTGAGATGCTTGTGAACAGCCCGTACGTTCTCATCTCAACGCAGACTATCTCTTGTTAACGCTAGGTTGCGAATACTGAGTCCGTTGTGGGAGCCTTCATGAGACGCCGTCTGACGAGGTCACCTAAGACCAATGAGGGGCACTAGTATAAAATTAAGAATAATATTTAACGACATATCAAGACAAATCGTAACAATTGGTCGCTGCGATCAAAATTTCGGAACCATAATAATGAAACAATATCAATACTAAAACATGCAATAATCTTTGATTCAGTGGCATCTCAAAGGGACTATCGAAAACTATTGCCGGACTTCCAAGATTGTTTACATTTGTTCGTGGCGCTTCCAGAGGGCCTATCCCGGATCCTCCCCAAGAGATTTGCTTGATAAAAATTCTTAAACAATTTTCAGATGCTTGCGATTCGATGAAAATTGGCTTGACATTCTCTCAATTCTTCGTGAATCAGACCAAGGCAGTTAGTCCAGCGAGTCAAATGTCTACTGCTTATTAGCGCTCAGGTTTTGAACTCTCTAGCCGGCTGTCAACTTTTCAGACAAAAACAGGTCACTTGATCGGGTTGTGTACCAGTAAAGACAATCAGCTAGGACGACGTTGAAGACTAGCCCCTCGTACTGATACATGTTGGATTAGGCCAATGATACTGTGACAACATTGGATTAGGCGACTTTCATCCAAGATCAAGACGGAACAAGTACCTCCGGCAATCGCAAGCGTTAAGGAATGCAAGTCGAAGCAATGGAGCCGCCAGAAGGTAGCTGCTCCCTTTGGGTCTACCCGTAACCGATTCAAGATGTGGCAGCGAGATAAATAAACCCTCTTACGCGTACGGGTAACCTTCTGTTGCAAACTGATTTACGTTCTAGTACTATAGAGAGATGAGATAGCATGGTTAACCCCAACTAAAAATAAGATTTTTTACAGTATTTATGGCCCGTTAGACAAGAATTGGCCGCGCACATCCCATTTGAGGTTCAATGTACAAGTCCTCGTCCATGGTGTTGAGCAGCATTTCGGTTTCAGCATCAGCTACTTGATGCTCCGTCCATCCTTGCACAGAGGCGACGCGGCTCCGGCGCTCTTGTGTATCGGAAAGGCGTCGTACACGGGGGCGTCCCCCGGCAGAACGGTAACACTTGACGGTTTCGTCCTTTCCTTCCAACGGAATAGGAGTGCTGTAGTCAACGAATTCCCAATCGAGCTGCAAGGCACATGTTCCCTTGCAGGAGGGGTTGTCTCCAACAATCACAGCATACTCGCGCACCTCAACATTGGGAGCGAATCGTACGCGTCCCTCTTCGACACCAGGCATGACAGTTTCACTTGTTTCATCATCAACTCTTAGATATGCTTCATCATTGATAAGCATATCCTCCAAGAGACCCGACAAGTAATCCTCGCCAAGCAGACTCGAAGTGTTGGTGCATGTGGATAAGGTGGAATTTGACTTGAGGGGCGAAATCGGTCTGGATTTGCGAGGATCCACTACCTCATCCACATCCTCGTCATCCTCGTCGAAGTCATAAAGCATGCAATCGATTGAGTCGTGAAGTGAGGTCCACTTTTTTCGGGAAGAAGAGGCTGGATCTGCGGGGAGCGATGTCAAAGAGGAAGCACTCATCTGAAGTTCGAGTTGCTCTACCGAGTCATTCCATCGACAAGGCATTGAAAGCCCTAGGCGTTCATCTTGACTAGCAGTACTGGCCTTTGAACCTTGTAAAATCTCATCGTACAAGTCGTGTTCGCTATCGTCACTGATTGTACAAGTGCTCGTGCTAGTGAGAGAGAACATGGATGACTGCTTGACAAGTTGTCTTCTCCGTTGATCCCTCATCATATCCTCATCTTCGACATCCTTCGAGGAAAGGCCGGACGAAAACATCGTATTCGACATTGTTAATATTGTAAAAGGCATCATTAAGTTTGTATGAGTCGTTCGTCTTGAGACAACAAGTTTTGGATCAAGACTGTTTCTTTCGTGGTTCAACGAAATATGAGGGCGGTCAGACCCGCTGGCGAATTTGGTACGACAGGAGATCTCAATTGGTAAAGCTGATTCATCGCCCTCCACTGTGATAAAGTGAGAGGCAACCGAACAGCGATTCAACAAGTGACCGAAAATGACTCTTTTTCCTTAAAAGATTTTTAATACCGTTTTTATTATATGATCTTAAATGTACGTAAAGACTATCCAGAATGACTATTGTGGCAAGTGAACTGCCCAGCACCGTGCGGGAGCTTTTTAATACATATGCCCCATAACGCGCGTGCAAGCGCCACCTACCCTATTAGCTGGGATATTTCGTTACTGACACGCTATAAGAAATGATCCTCGACTCGCTCTATGGTAGAGAGTCTCTCCCTTCTCTCAGCGAGCTGATTCACCAAGCCATTCCCGGATTGCCTGACAATGCCATATGAATTCTTAGGTTCGTCTCTCTCTCTACTCTAGTAGAGAGAGAGGTCTGTACCTACTAGCTACAGCATGTAGAATCAATAACATTCGAAAGGCAAGTCTAACCGGTAACTTTAAAATCGCCACTCACGGCATTAAATTAGTTTTCAGACTCGCAAATAAGGTCCTCCATTTGCCCCACTTGCTGCATCGTCCACCCCTGGACGGCCGCAATACGCTCTCGGCGCTGTTTTTCAGTTAGGCATCGAACCCTGCGACGCCGACGTCGCGGGCGAGATCGCACTGAGCCATTGGCTGCGTGATCAATACTCTTGGAAATATCAGCAAACCAGCAGTCGAGCTCATCCGATGGCTGTCGGGTCAGTTTCGTTAAGGTCTCACGATCACCCGGACCAACCCTGCCGTTTGACAGGGGCAAACTCATCGTGTATTGATCGTACTTCCAATCGAGTTGAATGGGACAAGGGCCGCCACAGGAAGGGTTATCTCCCACCGTAACTGCGTATTCTCGAACATGCACCGAATCATGGAATCGGGCTCGTGGTTGTCTCTCCGTTTCAAGGGGTAAACGTAAATCACCAGGTTTCGTGTTTGTGGCAGTGGGACGCGAAACTGGACGCCGCGGGGGCCGCGATTGACGTGGATTTGGGGAAGACTCAATAGATTCAGTTTCACGTTTTACAAAATCCAGAATCATGTCAAGATCCACTTGCTTGCGACGTGGCAAAGGGCTGGGGTACTTGTATTGGTGCCCTTCGATGCTCTCCTGCTGTGATACTGGTGCAGCTGAATCAACGTCGTCTTCCACATCGCTGGAACTTGCCGCTTCAGACGCGGCTTCGTAATGAAGCAGTGCCAGCGAATCATTGAGTTGCCGATTCGACAGGGTGCCACTTGTACTTTTATTCTGGAAATATAACTTGGAAGCTGCTGCTAGCGATGTAGCAGTTTTCAGTTCAGAGTTCTCAAAGAGTAATTCAAGCTTTTCAGACGAATCGTTCCATCTTCCGGAAGATGACGCGTTGTTATTGCTATCTGCTCCTTTCCGCGGCTGAGACAGGATTTCATTGTATAGTTTGTCCTCATCCAAAGAAGCTTCCTCGTTACCATCGCCCGAAGAAGCAACTTCGGAGGCTGATCCCTTGTCCTTGATGCTAAAATTCATGAGAAACTCGTGCAAGGACTTTCTCGTTTCTTCTGCACTGCAAACGTCATCTTTATCTCCTTTGACCACATCTGCCGGTGAAAGTGAAAGCTTGGCGCCTGAAAGTGAATTATTCGAAGAGTCGTTGAACATGGCAGACTGTTTCAGCTGTCGTCGCTGTTGATCTCTTTCCCGGTCTTCGACATCTTCGATTATATCTTCGTTGGTAGGAGAGAAGTGGATTCTCTCGTCATCTTGGGTTCTCCGCATGATTTGTATCCTCACGTTTGGCTCGTTTGTTGACGTAAATAAAGTAGTATTTAGATTCGAAGTCCTTCTCATTGTAATAACTTCGACGATTGTATCTATGCTGCTGATATTGCGGTCTTTTAGATCCTAGTTCAGCTCTTCCTTTGTGTAATATGCAAACGATGAAACTTATCTGCTCTTCATCAAGTGAGTTTCCCTCTTGCGTGTACAAACTTCTTTCTCTCTTCGTTGAGAAGTCAGTGGAAAGCAGAGGAGATCAGAAAACAGATGTTGTCCGTGTCGAAAGGACAAGAACAGTTCGGCAGCGTCAACAATCGAGCCCAATCATTCTATCAGAATGCTTTCAAGTTGTGAGGCAGAAGTTGTTTGCGCTATTGCCACTATGGAGGCAAAGCAAGCTTTATTGTGCCCAAGTTCCCGCATCAAGACAACCTGGCAATGACGTTCTTTTCACGATTACGTATAATGGTACTAATCGTGTATAGCTCTAGATCCCAATTAGGAAATTGATATATTTGAACAAGATCATTCTCTGGTCGATCGTTAAACGAAAGTAAAGAATGCAAATCGTGTTCGGGAATCAACAAGAAGAGAATCTGGAATCACGGAATGTATATATTTTACCTACGACTTCTCAATTTGCCTTCCACGTGGAAAATCAAAATTCCTGATCTCGTGTCAACGTGTATCCTGCAGGACGACCATGGCGACACAAGACAACGAGAAAGCTCAAAAGAAACGATTGTCCTCAAGAGCCCTCTCTTTGCGTACGACGTCCTACCAGGAAATAACAAAGGACCAAGCGCCATGTCGTGGCTGTTCCTCTTTGCAGTGGCGTTAATCGAACTGCAACAGTCGACCGGGGAACGCTTTCATGGAATGCCCACAATATCGGTCCCTATCAAACATAATAAACCTTTCTGGACCAACCCAGGGCCCTTTATCACGCGTCGCAATTCTCACGAGATTTTGACAGAGATCCCTCGTGGTGGCGCATCGGATTATGACGACGACGACAGCGACAGCGACCAAGAGGAAGAAGAACCCGTGCAAAAAAAGCAAATCAAGAAACTAACAAATACAAACAAAAATAAGAGCGCAACTTCCACCAAACGTCGAGCACAGGCCAAGCAAAAGGCCTCCAGTGCAGTACAAATGCATTTACAAAAAGATCTAAAGTCGACATCTCCCAACTATCGTATTCAGAGAGAACTCAAAGCATTTTTAAATGATCCGCCACCCAACTTGGCAGTTAAAGTTGGAAAGAACTTGCGTGTGTGGATTGTAACAATGAAAGGCGCCAAGAATACGATCTATGAAGGTGAAGTCTTTCGCTTGCGAGTGGGATTTCCACCACAATACCCAACCGTTCCGCCCAGTGTTTACTTTTTGCCACCCAATATTCCCGTCCACGAACACGTATATACCAATGGCGATATCTGTCTCAGTTTGCTTGGCAAGGATTGGAGACCAACCATGACAGCACAGTCCATTGCCGTGAGTATCCTAAGTATCTTGTCCTCGGCACAAAGCAAATCACTCCCCATGGACAATGCTCAACACGCACAAAATAAGCCAGGACAATTCCAAAAGGATTGGGTCTACCATGATGACAATGTAAGTTGCAAATGAAGCGATCGAAGGGTCGTGCGTGTACCAATCCCCGTCCGTTCCTTAACTCTGTCTTGTTGTTTTTTGTCATTACGTCAACCGATAGTGCTGATGTATCAGCGACGTTCCATAACCACAAGGTATTGATTTTGATACTTCGCAGTATGTGCCCTATGCGCCTTGGAACCGGGCACTCTATGTTTGTCGTCCTTTTCGTTGATCGCAAAAACACGCACCTACTATGCTATAAATTCTTGTCTGGTTGGAGTGTGCATGTTTAACCCAACGCCTATCCATGGTCGCATGATCGTGGGCGGGTGATCTGGAAATCTCTGCCTAAAGAGGGTAGAAACGGTAGTACGATGACTCTAAGAAGTGATAGCTACAAGTCTTCCAACTCTGAAACTAGAAAAAACGAAGCTGCGTGTTGGTGTTATTGTTAGTGACTAAATGACGTTTGATAACGAACTGCCATGGTGCTATCATTTATCACTTTCCGGTGTAGGAACTATCGTACTTTCGAAATAAAGGACATCTTCCATAGTTGACGTGCATAATTTAAATGTTTTACTGTATGTGTATCCATAGCATAATCATAAGGGTATTCCACGCGTTCGAGACACATATATTCGATCTCGCTCGGTTCACAAAAAGTTACATCTCCACAGGAATGCCACAAGTGGAAATGGCTGTCTGCGCGACCTTGCCGGCCAAGTGCAGGTCCTTGGTAATACCCACACAGGAGCAGTTGAATTCTCCGACATAAAAGACATCCGAGCCGTCCTTGGCCGTGTCAAAAATAAAGTCGGCCGTCCACAACAACGGAAGGGGCTCGCCTTCCATGTCAAAAGCGCTCATAATGTTGGGCAAGTCCGCATAAAAGGCCTCCACAAGTTTGGCAAACTTGGGATGATCGGGAGCATAACTAGTGTAGTCAGCTCCACTTTGAAGAGTGCAAGACAGTCCTCCCGAAGTCGGGACTTTATGAACGATATTGACGAGCGAGTTGCCTACCATGTTGCATCGGACTTCTCCCTCGACAATGCGCGGCAAGAAGCGTTGGTCGACCAACATGGCTCCGGCATCGACGCCGCCCTCCAAGTACCGTCCACTTCCTGTAGAGGCCCACTCGCCCGACTTGTCGGTGCGGCCATTGATGCAAAATTCAAGGAATTCTCCAACTGTGTGGTACTCCACGTGGTTGTCGTTGGCTTCCAACAATTCCAACTCGGTATCAAGACTGACGACAGCGTCACCAAAGTTGTCACAATAGTTTCCATCTCGCAATTTGCAAATCCAAATGCCTTCTCCTTGCGATCCTCTGTTTTGTTTGATAACACGAGGACGAAAGGCAATACTTCTGACAAAAC
>Ga0222719_10005261_pt1 | contig 11183 bp, 18 predicted proteins | sample C33_34DmetaG_FD_165039 | JGI IMG/M metagenome (GOLD analysis project Ga0222719, IMG submission 165039) | Estuarine water microbial communities from San Francisco Bay, California, United States - C33_34D | ecosystem: Environmental > Aquatic > Marine > Unclassified | place: USA: California...
TCAGTTCGTTGTTTTTCCATTCTTTAAGTGACATTGTGTTTTTCTCCTCTCGTTTGACAGTGTCTTCCCATTCTCTCATGGTTGCGTTGCCTTCAAGCATTGCTTCTTGCTCAAGCAACTTCATGGCTTTGTTCTCTAAGTAGTATCCTTCGCCCATATAGCCACCAACGTTCAATCTGTCTTCCATATTCTGATGATGATGGATTAATTCATGTGCAATTGAACGCAACATGTCTTTTGGGTGTCTACCATCTGTGAAAACATGGATTTCAAGGCTGCTAGGATCGTAATAAGCCGTCTTTCCAAGGATGTTGGACTCATTACCCTTATCCGAGTCGAAAAACATCACAGGAGGCTTCTGGAAGCTAAATTTTTGATTAAAATGATCATACATGCTTTGAACTCTTGGTTCAAGATGCTTTAAATCAATATTTGCTGGATTTTTTATTTTACACGGCATACTATAATTAGTTCTCCTTCGTTATTTTCGTCAAAGAAAAGATTGGTATGAAAGCTGGCTCTGATTGTCCAAATTCAATGATTTTTCCGACCAAAACAGTGCCACTTAGCCTACTATCTTCGATAATTTCGGTCAAAAGACCACTTTTTTCTTCAAATACCTCTTGTTCGAGGTTCAAGCACCAAGATTTCCACGAAACAAAGTCTCCGGGCTGTAAAAATGGCTCTTTAGAGGCCCCGAGACTCTTATTCTTAATAGTTTTAAACTTTGAATCAGTATTCGAACTCTTCATCGTCTGTCGCCATAGGAATTGCTTCATATCCATCCACTGGAGTCACTTCGACTTCCATTTCGGCGTGTCCATGAGGGATAACTTGGTCATAAGCACCTTCTTCCATGCCATATTCGACATAATGCTTAACGGTTTTGATATAATCAGCGGCTTTTGTCAATTTTGCCTGTACCCAAGCTTCCAGTTGAGTCTCATCTTGCAACATTTGAGATAATTCATTCGCATATTCAGCAATATCGTGTAATTGTCGCTTTGCCATTTGTCCTTCTTTATCAATTTCTCCATTTGGAAGACCAGCAGGAGCCATAGAAGGCATGTCATCGCGCATAGCAGCGTAACCACACTCTTCATATATGATTTGTTTAAGTTTTTGTTTAGAAATTTTCATTTTTTTCCCTCGTTTTCAAATATATCAATCCAAGCAGCGCGATAATAACCATTTCCTTGTCGAATAGGCTGCCCATTAGCAAAATAAATAGGAGAAAGGCAGTTGATTTTGCCAAATTGACAATTTTTTGTTCCTCATTATACATTATTCGCCGCCTCCGCCATCTCCATCGCCGTCTGATGGATCAAGGAAGCTAAAATCATAGTATTGTCCACCATGTATTCCCCATTTTTTCTTTTTCTTTTGTTTTTTACGTTTCTTTTTTTCATCAAGATCTTGTTTAATGCGAATCTTAAAAGTTTTTTTTGGAGATTCTTCGACTTCCTCCTCTAAAACTCCAAATCCCGGAGGAGCAGACTTGGAACGACTAAAATCCGAGACTCTCTCAAGACCTTTAGCTCCTGTTGATGTGGCTTTGCCGAGACCAAGAATAATTTTTTTCTTAATTTTATGATTTTTCGAGTGAGGCTGGTAGGATTCTATTAGTTCTTTTTGCATCTCCAGCAACTGAAGAACATTTTCAAGGTGCTGTGTCGCATTTCCTTTACATTTACGAAGACATTCTTCATAGTCACCAACAAAATAGTCGGAAACTTCCCACTGAAGATTGATCACACCATCTAATTCATCAGCATTGTAATCAACTCTACCGAAAAAGTAGTACGTATCCTTTGTTTCACCATTCCATGTTGTCTCAGTCTTGTCAAGAAATGTTACTTCTTCAACTTCCAAGCCCAATTCTTCTTTAACTTCTCTCCAAAAAGAGAAATTTGCTTCTTCGCCATCCATGATGTGTCCGCCTGGAGCATCCCATTCGTAAGAATCGGAGCGTTGAGCCATCACAATCTTGTGATCAGCTGTTATAATAACCCCTTTTGACACAGCATCGATATCACTAATGAGTTCATCAGGATCTTTTGCAAGAATATCGAAGTCTTTGTGTAGATTTTTGAATGCTTCAATGGCTTCACGTTCTTCTGGGTCATCATCGTAGTGTATCCGAGACCCTAATTCATATAGTTTTCTAGCTTTTAGCTCACCATTTGTATAAAATATACCATCGACTTCAATTTTTAGCTGTTTCAGCGTTGCTTCAATCGAAGATTTCGGGTCATCAAGCGCACGATCTCTTGAAGTAACAATCAAAACGGTAGTACCAGAGTCTTTAAAAGATTTAATTCTCTTGATTATTTCTTTGTTCACTCCACCATACTGGTATTGCTCTTCACCTTCGACAGTTTTGTTTAGAAAAGACTTAACAATCGTGTTGTCAAAGTCAAATGTAACAACTTTTCCGTTTCGATTGTCTTTCATTTCGTTTAATTTGTTAAGTAATTCTCTCATGTAGGCACCTCCATACACATTATACCATATTTTCGAGGTTATCGCAAGATTTTTATGTTAAATCTTAGGGTTTCAAACATGCCTTCTGGGTCATCTTTGGTTTTAAACAGTCCGAGATCAACAATAACGAGGTCACCATTTGGCCTTTCCATTACATTGCCGTAGTGAACGTCCCGAGGTGCAAGACCAACGAGGTCATAAAGTTCTTTTGCGATAGTATCCCACTTCTCTTTTGCTGTCCCAGCAGCAACTTGAGGCCCTTGTCTGTCATATGATATCCTCATTGAAGAGAATTCTCTGTATCCAATGATGTATTCTTTTAATTTATCGCTGACAACTCTGTCTAAATCTCCAAAGTGAATTGGGATTCCTTTTTCATTCATTGCTTTGGCTCTAATGTTTAAGATCACGTTCCCAACCATTGCTATTCCAACAGCAACATATGGAGCACCAGTCGTTTCGCTCTTAACGATTCTTAAGATCTCAGCAGACTTAGGAAGATCTTGAGCATTATTTAAAAACATATTTAAGTGTTCATCAACTTTATTTTGAAACGCTGGAGATTTCATGTCAGACTGTGCTTTAAGACCAGCCATAGCAGTCGGAGATACTTCCATTAGCAAATCAGAAAAGTCCATCTCAGGGAGATTATCGATACCAGCTAAAGCCATCATTTCAAACTGAGCAGAACCCCTGAGAGAATCGGAGAACTCTGTGTCGAACCATTGTGCCGCTTTCTTTGATTGGTCTCTATAGTTCTTATAAGCCTCAGTACCGGCTTCAATTTCTTTATCGGCAATTATGCCTTGCTTTCTCATGTCTCGAGATAGAATGTGGTGACGATCAACCAAGAATGCATCAGCAGCATTTGCCACGGGTCTAAGGATTTCCATTGCTATAAAGCCAAAGTTATCTTGTTCCCATGAGGCATAAGTCTCAGGAAAGTGCTTTGCAATTAAATCGCTTTGACTTCTTGCTTGCTGAACCAACGAATAGTTTCTCACTTCTCGACTGACAGACCTTGGAGTTCCCATGACAATCTTTAAAGCCTCTTCTCTGTTGTGAGCCGGATTTTTGACTTTAAACACCTTTCCGAACTGACCCCCTCCAAGATATCCAATGATCTCATAGCCGGCGTCCTTGACCGCTTTAAGCGCCTTGAAAGGTGTGTTCTGACGCGCATTACCAAGAGGATCAATAGCTGTGTTGATGTTGTTCTGATCTGGTGATAGTTCAAGCGTATTTGTTCTATCCTCGTTTTCAAAGACATTCATTAAATCTTTGTCTCTTTCAACCCGACCCGCATGCTCTTTCTCACCAGAGATGGAGACGCGATAAACTCGACCAGATATGCCTTGAGAAGAAAACATCTCGTCCATTCTTTCATTTGCTCTTGGATCAACATGACCAGCCACAGCACCACCGCCAGCTCCGGACATTTCCTTTAAGTTTTTTTTGATCTTTATTCTCATGATGGTCTCCTCAAATTGTCACCATCATAAATAGTCATCAAAGATAATCAATCTTCGCGAAAGCGATTCGCGACCCAAAATTTTCCCCTACCATCACATATTTTAATGTTTTTTCAAAAAACGCGAATTTTTTCCGGAAATTTTTTGTTATGCCATTTTTTTGATGCGAACGGTTGTGCCGGGATTTGCGTCTCCTTCCTCGATAACAACGATCATATTGTGTTCTCGAAGAATTACCATTGCAATGTTCATGTCCATGTTGTCAAATCCAGGAACTCTTTCATCCTCATCTTTTGGATAAACGATAATATCGAACTGCTCTTGGTTTAAGCCAGTGCCATTATCTTTAATACAGATGTCGCCGTTGTCAAAGTATACTTTAACTTTTTTGTCTTTTGATTTGTTGAAGTTTATGCCATTGCGAACAAAAACATTCAGCGCACTTAAGAATAAAGACTTATTTACTTTCATGGCAGGTATTGGACCAACCTCGACATGCTTTGAATATGCCGTCATTTTAAGGTAGTCGATTAAAGCCTCGTCAATGGCCACAGAATCCATTTCAAGAGTATGCCCTTCTCGTACCATACCCGTAAAGCTTCGAACGCCTTCATAGACGCCCTGGGCGTGCCTGAGTCCTTTTTCTAAAAGCGTCAAACCCATGGCAAGCTTGTACTTGTCGATTATCTCCTGCGGCAGTCTGTCCTTCAGTATGGTTAATCCTCTGGGCATGTATGTATTGATGCCGGAATGCATATCGTGTCGGATGACCCTGTTTGAATATTCTAAGAATATTTTTGTCTGATTTAGTTCGAAGCGTTGCTTTATACGCTTAAGCTCCTGGATGGTGCTTTCGTGAAAACCGATAAGCCACAAGTCATAGCGCTCATTGTCGCCGGGTTCGAATTGGCCGGCCTTGTAATGGGTTGGCAAAATCTCCCCATTTTTTTCTAAAAAAATTTTTGTTTCGAACAAATCCGCAATGTAAAGGTTTGGAAACTTTTCTTCAAGATGTAATCTTAGGCTGGGTATATATCTATCGACGTAGAAGAATTTTGGCGCCATCATTAGCTGCTTAAACGAATCCTCATTAGAGTAACTCAGAGCTTGCCATTGAATCGAATACCACGTCTTTATTTTTGCAATCATGCCTTTCCTGTTAATCTAATTTTAATTTTTTTGAACTCTTCATCCGTAGCGCCTTCGGGGCGCTCTTTCATTGCTGCGCATGCTTGCTCATCACCTTCATCACACAATTCTTCCATCTCTTTGTCAAAGTCGCTTTTGAATGGGCCATGATACCATGGTCGCTCATAGCTTTGTTCTTCAGCAGCTTCAACTTCCTTTTCAATCATTTCAAATAATTTTTTTTGTGTCAGTTTCATGCTATATTCTCCTTACAACATAAATAGCTAATGCCCGCAATAAAAATGAAAATCTGGGAAATTTCATAGAGGATGTTCGTGTACCTCGCTGCGCTCTGCCCGCTTTTTTCGTCGGTAGGTACTTATTTCATCGGAATACTCGACGGTGTAGGGGGAGGGGGTTCCCCCAAAAAGCAAACGGACACAAAATGTCCGTTTCAAAAAAAATCACCATCCACGTCTAACATGTCGCTCAACTCGGGGTGGTTGACTGTTGGCTATGATGCCCATGGCTGCGATGAATAAGAAGATTGGAATAAACATAAAGGCTCCGATAGATTGGGAATAATAGAGAGATGCTACAACGTCGTTACCATCGACGTTTGCGCTTGTTGACATAAGTCTTAAAGAACTCGGAACGTCCGATAGGCTCGACGTTATCAGACCAGTCTACACCTACGTTTTTCTCGAGCCACCAGACAGGCAAGTCGATTGCTTTAGTGTTGGCTGTAAAGGTAAAGTAGGAAACCCCATGGTCACCGACAAACTTGCGACCCCCATGAAGTTCCCAAGAACTCGAAAGGATAGAGTGTGGCACCCAGTAGGCTTTATCTCCGATAGCCAAGTAGTATGCCGATGGATGCGATCCTGTAGTAGTCTTGTACTCTTTCGCTCCTGTCGGACTTGTACGACCCCAATACTTTGTCCATTCTACCGACTTGTTAGACCATTTGATACAGTATACTTTTACAGTCTCACGTTTGTAGTCACGTACAACGCCGAGATTGTCGGCACTGTAGCACATCCATTCGTTGGCTCTGTCTTGTAATGCTACAGCCTCCAGTTTATCGGCAGTGTAGAAGTCTGCTAGAACCTCGATAGCCTCGGACACTTGAGCGATAACGTCTGTCATGTCATAACCTTGATGGTATGGGGTTGCTGCTAAACGTCCGACAGAGTCGATATGATAGATGGTTCGATCCCACTCGTCAACAGCAAAGATGGTTCTAGCACCGATAGACACAGCACTATAGCCATGGTCGATAGTTACGGAAAATAGGGACTTGTAGCCGATATGCTTAAACTGTGAACGTGAGTTCTGTACGTTGCAAACACCGTACAAGCCCCTATCTAACAGAGCCTTAGAGACATGGTTAAGAACTCGATAGGCTGGGGTATGTAGCCCACCGAAGTTACGAGGACGGTCTGACTCGCTATAACGTCGATCGCTACGGACTAGATTGGCTACGGTGAAAGATGGTTTGAATGCGAACATAGAGGCTCCTAGAATGTCGAGATTGTCGATAGATTGGAAGGCACACACTACAACGTAGATGAATGCGATGATATAGAGAGTTACGATAGCGATGGTTTCGAGGTTTTGACGTTTCATGTGATCTCCAGTGTCATTGGTTATACTATAATGTAACCTATTCAATACAACACGTCAAATGAAATACGTTACTTGACGGACAAATTCTGTCCGAATTGCAAATTCCGTTGGTTCTTTACATAGTTATGTAAAGTTTTTTGTCTCTACAAAAACAAAGGCTCTACAACGTCGGGGCTACCGAAATCATAGAGCCTTACATCCTACATGCTCGATGGAGCCGAGCGATTAGAACTCAGCATCTAACTCACCGAATTCGTTGGCAATGTCATCAGCCACGTCATCTGGCATGTCCATATCTTCGAGTTCTTCGAGCATTGCGTCTGCCATGCGTTTCGCCAAAGCACGTTCTGCCTTGAGTCTAGCACGTCGCTCCTTTGGGGACTCTCGATCTACAGTAATCTCACGAACGATGATTGAGTCGGTAGACTTGAGATAGTCGCCTTTGAAACCGATGATGATCTCGGTAGGTTCGGGGATTGGGTATGCTTGCAACATACGTTCCATGTTCTTGTCGCTGAGTTTTTCGGTAATCTCGGACTTGTAGAGACGTGTGAATGTCTCGTGCTTACACTCGATACCACGTCTGTAGCAACGATTGAGCATAGCCACGTATTCTTCGGCATCGTAGATGTTAGACTCGCTAGGAGTGATATACATGAAATCATCGTCAAACTCGGTGACATTGACGATTAGCATACCATCGTCGGTATAGCCTGTTACAGTACCTGTACCCATGGACAGGGGTAGTACCGTACCTTTAGCAGGTATGAGCATACCGTTGCGACCTTTACGCAATACAACAGGGCGACCGTCTACGTATCCGTCAATCTCGGTGTTGCCGACGATGGTTGGGGTTGAAACTGGGGCGAATGAGTTAAGGGGGGTTGTCATGTATGACATAGGCTCTCCAAGAGCAAGGGGTAAATGAGCAAAATCGCTCGGTGTGTATATAATGTAACGTATTCTGAATGAGTTGTCAAGGAAAAGGTGTTGTTTTAACGGACAGTTTTTGACCGTTATGCTACAACATCGACTTTGTGGATGTAGAATGTGCCTTCATCGCTCCAATAACCTTTTACAAGGCTCTTTGGATCGTACTCATCGTACTCATCATCGGAGAAAGCCTTGAAATAATCGAGAGCCTCGATGTGTGCTTGTGCAAGTTCGAGAGTGGTGAATAACCCGATAATCTCGGATGGATCGTAGTCACGGTCTTTTAAGATCAAATACATGTTGTCTCCTTGGTTTGTTTGGGATGTAAGTAATGTAACCGATCCAAATCCGATTGTCAAATTAAATCTGTTACTTTACGGACAGTTTTTGACCGGATGATGCTATTGTCTCGATTCTACCGAGACACATTTCTCCAAGGGAAATTCCTTGAATAGTTATGTAAAGTTTTTTGCAACTGTCATTCATAGTTATGTAAAGTTTTTTGAGACCCTCGAAAACGTGGGCAATATCCCTTTGGGATAACCCACGCATACACACGGAATCCCTAAAGGGATTAACTCTCTAAAAGTTCGACAAGTTCGAACTTATAAGTGTTGGGGTTATAGGCTACTGTTCCGTTGCGTAGGGCATTCCCGAGCCACTGTGCTTGTGTGTGGGCTTGCGAGCGAGTTGCGTAATCGCCTAAGGAACCGTAGGTCTCGATAGACCCGTCTGCCATCGCAATGCGAACGGTATACACACGGGGTTGTGGGCGAGCGTAAGGGATGTTGTTACGCTCGCTAGTAACGAATACGCAACCACTGTATACATTGCGATGGACACGGCTGTTGAACGATTTCATAGCACCTTTGGAAAAGAAGTAGCGACCAGAGTTTTCGTTGGCACGGATGATTTGTTCGATGATGTTGAAGTCTTCTGCGATAGTAGGCATGATAGGTATCCTGTGTTGAGTTTGAAAGCCCCCCATTTGGGGGGGTAGGGTAGGTGGGTAGGTGGGTAGGTTACCCCTTTGTAGGGGTGTTGTTGGCGATGTAAAAGGCAACGTCCTTAGACAGGCATAACTGGCGAGTGGTTTTGTCGAGAGATACCAAGTCCTCTCCAAATCGCTTGGATGCCCCTGCGAGTCCACGTTGTGACGCATTGGCGAGGTCAGATACAAGTTGGATACGAGCCTTTGCAATCATCGGTACGAGTTGTTGCTTTGTAGCCTGTCGACCGTTGATGTAAAGAGCGTTGTTGTTGAATGAGAACAGGTTCTGTTGAAAGCGAGCGAAATAGTTAACCATAGGGTTGATCTCCAAGTTACGAGTTGTGCGAGGTTGAATAGTTGTATCGGTCATAAGTTTGTCCATATTTGAAGTTGTGTAAGTGATTACGGATGGTTTAACAATCATGTTGTCTCCAGATTGAGTTGTTGTGTATATAATGTAACCTGTTCTAATCCAGTTGTCAAATTATTTTTGTTGTTTTGACGGACACTTTTTGACCGTTCTTCTGGAAGCCCGTTTCTTTCGGGCTTGTTCTTCTTCAAGTTTTTTGTTGACACGTTCGATTGCGTCCTTGACGGTATAGGCGATGAATAGTTCGAATAGCATAATGGCTCCTGTTTAGCGACGGTATTGGATACGGATTTGATAGTTGTCATATTCTTCCAAAAGTTCGGATCGCTCGACACCGTAGTGAGTTGCGATTTCGTCGATAAGATCGTGAATGTCGAATTGCTCGATATCTGCGTTCTCACAAATGGAAATCATTTGGTCAACGGCATCGCAATAATCGGTGTCGAAGTCACCATCTGGCTGTGGAAGATCGTTGTGTTCGAAGTAGTTGTGGACTGATGAGTATGTAACTGCCATGTTTGACCTCGTTGGTTTGTTGTTGTGTATATAATGTAACAGGTTCTGAATGGTTTGTCAAGTCGAAAGTGGACATTTATTGACCGTTTGTGTTTGTCTCGGCTAACATGTCGACAATCTCGACTTGATAGGTTTCGGCTACGGTCTGAGCGATGAACTCTTGTGTTAGTGTTGGATACTGCGAGACCATAATGATAAAGGCTTCAGCCCCCTCTTTACAGCGATCTGAGTATGATTGTCCTACATTGAGTGAATTGAGTTGTTCCATGTTGTCTCCAGTGTTTGTTGGTGATGTAAGTAATGTATCATATCCAAACGGTTTTGTCAAGTTTATTCTGTTGCTTTACGGTCATTATTTGTCCGTTTTGCAACATTCCCCCTTTAGGGGAATAAAATGGCACATAGTTATGTTAAGTTTTTTGCGTGTGTCAAGACTTTTCGTTGGTATACCAACCTCCTAAAACATCGCTGGAATGGGGAACTTAGAGTGTATCTTCCCTAGGGCGAGATGGAACTTTTTCGTTGGTGTGTCAAGACTTTTATATAGTTATGTTAAGTTTTTTGTAGATGCCAAAAAAACCCACTTTTTCGTGGGTATGTGTGTGATCTCTCCGAGATCATCATGGGGATACGCATGTGAATTTGCCGTACCAATCGGAGATTGAGAAGATACCGTTGGTTTGGAAAGAGTCGGAAACCATGAGAACGTCGAATGTATAGAGTTTTTCGTTAAATCCTGTGGTTGCAATCTCGGTTATGTGTGTAATGAGCATGAGTCCACCCAGTTCGTCCGTCCAGAGCGATCCTATGTCAGGTAGTTCGTTCATGCTTGCGCTCCTATGCGTGTCCACTTGTGCTTGAATGTATCATTCAAGATGGTGCGTTCTATTCCTAGTGCTAGGTCTACGAGGTGAACGCATGACTTGCTGTTCTCTATGAGAACGTGTAAGTTGCGATGGTAGTTGTGAGTGTATAGTTCTCCGATTTTAGGTGTGTCCATAGGGTCTCCATATTCGCTCGTGAGAGGACTTTGGTTGATTGGTGGGGTATGGGGGTAGGGTAGTACGTTAGAATGGCTTGGTTGGGGGGTAGTGGGGTAGTACAGGGGTGTTTGGTTCTGACTACCACCACAAAACCCTTGATTTTCTCCCTTGTTTATGGTCTGTGGGTGATTGCGATACTAACGGACTATTTACTGGTTACAGTGTCAACCCCTTATTCGTGCCTTTATTCCTTGGGGGTGACACCAAAGAACAAAGACTTTAAAGCCTCATGTATCTCATCTGATGCGTTATCCGTATCATCCTGTGGTATAGGCTCTAAGGACATGTGGTCATCTGTATTCGTATGTAACTTGCTTGCTAGTACCCAGTCATGTTGTCGAGTCTGTGGGAAGTATGCCATGACAAGGCTATCCTTGCCCCTTGGGGTTACTGCTATAACTGAACCCTCGCCAAACTCGATATGATAGACTGGTGTAAACTGTTTGATAGATTTATTTTTCATTTGGTCTCCGATACTTGGGGGTTGGTGAAACATTCTTCATGTACGATTTCATCGTCACGATACAGACAGATGCTTGTGCTAGGTGTGAGACACAAGCCTGTGGAATAATCGTTGTTGTTGACTATCTCGATCATGTCGCCATTCAACAGATGCC
>Ga0222719_10005264_pt1 | contig 11182 bp, 1 predicted proteins | sample C33_34DmetaG_FD_165039 | JGI IMG/M metagenome (GOLD analysis project Ga0222719, IMG submission 165039) | Estuarine water microbial communities from San Francisco Bay, California, United States - C33_34D | ecosystem: Environmental > Aquatic > Marine > Unclassified | place: USA: California...
ATTGAACGCTGCATCTAATCCAACATCTGGTCAAGATGTATCAGTATCTTACGATATGGAGTATGACAATCAGACTGGTCATAAAATGGGTATCGTAATGAAGGGTGAGTCTGTAAGAAGACTGAACGCACAGATGGGTAACGAGGGTGATACATACACCATAAAGCCAGAGGAGATTTCAAACCTTATAATGGGTAATAACGACCCAGACAATTTCGGATTATTTTATCGAAACCCAAGCACAGTATCGGAGCTTGAGAAGAAAGCGGTTACCAATGGCATACTAGATGAGAAAGATGGTAGTGTTACATCGGATTATATGATAGAGGTCAAGACTGAAGAACCAATAGTAGATGAATTAACTGGAACTCAGCAAATGGCAACCGTAAGCAAGCCCAACTACCCTGTTATAAAGCAGAATATGTCAGGTGCCATTAAGTCTAAGCTTATGACCACTTTAGGCAAGGGTATGGTTTCAACGAGTGTACTTATAAATACATACGCAGAACAAGACGAGGACGGAAACTACTTTTATGTGCCACCAAAGAAAGACAATAGTGGCAACATCATGTATACATCGGACGGTAAGGTTGACTTTGGTACTGATGAGGAAAAAGAAGAGAACAAGGTTTACCTTGGAGACGGTGAACTAGAGTTTGACATGAGTAGTGACAACGAATCTTTCGGTGGTCTTTCAAAAGATGACTATGAAGCTGTTTATGGCCTTATAGAGAATGAGTTTATGAAGAGGGCTGGTGTTTACGACCCACAAGTTAAAAAGCCTTACGGTGAGAAGATGACGGTGGAGAGAGAGGCAGCAAGAACTGCTAAAACTGCTACAAGAAAACCAACCGAAGGTGCTTTAAGAAGACAGCGAATTACAGGAACAATAGATGACTTTATAAGAAATGTTGAACTAGCTAAAGAAGAGAATGCGTTCAATCCAAAAACTCTTGATAAAGCAAGGCTTGATAATATTGCTGAATTAATTTCAGGTGTGTATGGTGGTGGAGAAGCTTTGTATGACACAGAAAATAAACTGTTTATTGTAAGTAAGCCTGCTGTATATGATGAGGACGGAAACGTGATTACAAGAGGAGAGGAAATATCTTTTGAATACGACCCATCAGAACCTGATGCTTTAAATAGGTTAAGACAAAAACTTGAGACAAATTTAGGTGTTACAACTGAGGAAACTCAAAAAGGAGTTACCATAGCAAAATCTTCACCAGAAGAGATAGAGAGAGAGATAAAGAGAGAAAAAGAACGAAAGAAAAGAAACGAATTTGAAAGTAATTTTCCTAATTTAAGGGATGGTACTGGGCCAGACGATGATATGGAGGAAGAAGGAGAATTGGCTTCTATATTAGAAAAGAAATATCCTACTCTAAAAATAGAAGAACCTGTGGACACCGATGCTGAATCAATTAAAATAAATGGTGTATTAGTTTCAGATGCTTTGGGTAACTACAATCCAGAAGCTATTATGGACATTGTTTATGAACAGCTAAATAAGACTGAAACTGAGGAGGCTGGAACAGAGGTTCAGGCAACGGGTAACTTAATGAGTGAATATTAATATAACTGAAACTGAATAAAGATGAACGAAGAAGCATTTAACACGATGTACATGTTGGCTCAGAAGGAGGGTTACAAAAAAACTCCCGAAGAGTTTAAGACGCTCCTAAGTTCTAATCAGGAGGCTTTTAATACAATGTATTCAATAGCTCAAAGAGAGGGTTACAAAAAAACTCCCGAAGAGTTTAAAACACTATTAGGTGTAAGTGGTGTGGAGGGCGAACCTGTAAATTTTACCGAAGGTTCTGTAGAGCAACAAGAGCAGCCTGCAGAGCCTTTAGAGAAGCCTATCGTTGACAAAGTTAATCTTAATCCTTACACTGTAACTACAACATCTTTAGCAGGTAGAAATATAGAAAAACCTAAAACTAAGTCAGCTTTTGAAGAAGCATTGAATAAAGAAATGGCTTCTATACCATATACGGTTGTTACTAAAGAAGAAGTAGATGTATTTAAAGAAGCGTTTAGCCCTGTTCAAGGGGAATTAACGCAGACAAGTGAAGAACCATCACAGACAAGTGAGCCAGATTTAATAAATAAAATAGACTCAGAAGTAGTTAGAGTGTTTCCAACACTAGGACAAGACCCGTATTTCAAACGGAAAATAAGGCTTAAAATGTTGCAAGATGGTGAGTTTGCTAATAAACTTAGTTCAAATAATTTATCTGATGTAAATAAATTTAAATTATCTCAAGATATTTTAGCTGAGAAATATAATTTACTTTCTCAAAAAGCATCTCAATTAGAGGGACAGCCAACCATTGAAAATGCATCAACTCTAGCAGACTTAAATAATACTGTAGCTCAATATGAAAATTTAAAATCTGATTATTCAGAAATAGCAAAAGCTATTAAAAAACAAGAAGAGTTAGTAGTACAAAGAAGGGGTGAGTATGGTAAGGATTTAGGGATAAGGACTTTAAAATCTATCAATAATTTTGCGGTGGACATGGCAACTTCTCCAGCTCAACTTTCATCAATGTTAGAGGATGCCACGGGAAGAGGCGAATTATACACTATTTCTGATAAAATATTGGATTGGACAGAAGAAACATTCAAAGACCCAATAGGCAGTGATTTTGTTGCTTCAGACAGACAGTTTTATAAAGACGGTGAAATTGATGTCCCAGCAGCGTTATTAGGTACAGCAGACCAAGTAGGCATATTAGTTGGTTTAGCTGCTGGTAATTATTATGCAGGTTTAAAAACAGCCAACGCTTTAAATCAGTCTAAAAACATTGCTGTTTCAAAAGAATTAGCAATGAAAACTAATCAAAGTATATCCACTATTGGAGGTGGTTATTTTGCTTCTTTAGCGTCTAATAGAAAGGAAGCTAAAGAAATGGGCTTGAAAGGTCTTGAAGCTGCTAATTACAGTAATACAATGTCTTTAATAGAAGGACTTAGTGAATTAGTGATGCCTAATAATAAATTATTCTCTCCAGAATTAAAGGCATTATCCCTTGATACTTATGTAAAAGCGTTGGCTAAGGGAAGTACTAGCAAGTTAGCGATGAAAGAAGCCCTACAAGTGGTCTCAGAGAACATAGGCAAGGAAAATTTTGAAGAAATTTTAGTAATGGCTGGTAAAACAGTGCAAACCGCAGCTATATCAATAGATAATGAAAACATAGATGTCTACATACCAACAATAGAAGAGGTTATTAATACTATAGCTACAACTTCAATAGCATCAGGAATACCTTCTATAATATCACAAAGAAACGTATCTAAAAATGTAAAAAATCAGGCTTTAATTAAAGCATCTGAAAACATAAATCAAACCAAGGATGTATTACAAGGTTATGTATCTAAAGGTATAGTCAGTGGAAAAGAAGCTAATTCTTTATTAGAAAAATTAGGAGCAGTAAATCAATCGGTAAAAGAAATACCCAATAATTTACCTCTAGAAAAACAAGGTGAAATATTAGAAATAGCAGAACAGCTTACAAATCTAAGAACGCAATTAGAAAATAAAAAAGGGGTAGCTAAGAAAATCATTCAAGATGAAATTAACACACTAGAGGATAAAATTTTTAAATTGACTGAAGAAGTTGCCGTAGAGGATGTTGCTACGCCTGATAGTTTTATATTTAGCGAAGAGGAATATAAGGAGGAACAAAGATTTATAAATGATGCAAAAACTAAAAAGATTTCAATTGAAGAAGTTGTAAATAACGACCCAACAGCTACTGAATTAGACAAAAAACTTATTAGCGCACTTTCACCTTTTTTAAAAGGTAAGAATGTTTATTATCAAGATGGGTTTAACTACAATATTTCAAACGAACTTGTGGATGATTTAGGTGGTTATGGAGCTACGATTTCAGAAAACGGAGACATACTTGTTTTTTATGAAAACAACTTAAACACTGAAGTAATACTTCACGAGGGATTACATTCGCTTTTATTTACCAAGATAAATGAAACTACAAGGAATGAAAAAGACCAAGTATTTGTAGATGAAATACAAAGAATATTTGACTTTGTAAAGAATGATAGCGATTTGGTTTCAAGGTATGATTATGCGTTTAATAACTTAGATGAGTTTGTATCTGAAGCATTTGGCAATAGAAATTTTAGGCAAGAATTATCCTACATAAGCGATGAAACTTCTGGAGTTAAATCAAATGTATTTAAAAGCTTTATAGATTCTATACGCAAATTCCTTAAATTAGAATACAATTTTGAAATAGACAACAGCGCATTAGAATCAATATTAAATGCCGTAGATTACACACTTCAAGACAAAAGAGATACCACTCAGGAGACTTTAGGTTTAATTGAAGAACAAGAGTACACTAAATTTGTAGATGAGGGTGTGGTATCTGAAGAAAGGATACAGGATATAGCTGATAAGGTGAGACAGCAACAAGAACTTACCCCACGAGAACAAGAAATATTTACAGACAAAACATCGGAAGTAAATCAAAAGATTGCAGAGTTTGCACCTACCGAAGAAGTAAGTGAAACAGTTGAGACTATATCGCCACTTCCAGAGCGTTTAAAGAATGTAAGAGTTGCAAGAGTTGGTGACACATTTGATAAGGGCAAAAGAGGCGAAGCTATCAACGAAAAAGAAATAGAGGAAGCTCAGTCTGTGTTGATGGATGAGTTGAATGAAATAGAGAACTCTAACCTACCCCAAGAACAAAAAGATGCCGCATCGGCTGAAGTAGAAAAATTATTTAACGAATTAGAAAACTATGAACTTACAACAGAGACTAAGACTCGCAAGATTACCCAAAAAAGACCAACTAGAGTTGTTAGAGAAGGTGTTAAAGAACAGACAAAAAGCCCCCAAGAAAGAACTATAAATAGAGCTGTCCGTATGCCTGAAGAGGAAGGTGTAGGAGTTAGCGAGGAAATAAATACTCAGATACAATCTATTAGAGACAAGATTGAAAGAGAAAAACAAAGGAGGAGTGAGACGAGAGAAAGAAGAAAAAAGAAGGGTATTGCAAAAGAGCCAGCGGGTCGTATTTTTACCAACTCGTTTAAAAAACAAGAAGAGCTAGAGCAAGAGCTTGAAAGGTTAATTAAAAAAGAAAAGCAACGGAGAGTTGAAGATAAAACAAAAAAGAAAGAACAGGTTACTGTTGTTTTAGAAGAGCAAGACGGTAAGATTGTTTTACAGGCGTTTGATAAAGACGGAATCAGAACAACAGCAAAAGAGTTAGAACTTGAAAGTGTTAATGACTTAGAATTAGTTGAGGCATTAAAAGATGACGATGGAAAAGTTATTGGGGCAACGGTAAGAAACAAAAATAACGATGCTGAGGTATTCAGTATAATGGATGAAGAATTAGCCTTAGACTATGCAATAGAAAAGACTAAGGCTGAGGTTGGTGAAATGAGTATCGAGGAGGAGTCTGTCTTTGAAGAGTACGAAGAGGTAAAGAAAAGGCCAACCAAAAAGAAGCCAACAAAGGAAGTTGTAAAGGAAGAGGTTACTGAAAAGGTTGAACCAACCAAACCCATAACTGAAGAGACACTTACGGAAGAAGAAACATCTGCACTAGATGACATTCTTGGTTTTAGCGGTCAAAAGAAAAGAGTATACACGGATAGTAAGTCTGAATCCGATAAGAGAAGGCTTAAAAGAGTAAATAATGCCTTAGATAAAATTGAAGACTCTTTCCAAAAAATATTCCCCAACCTATACATAGGCATTGCTGAGGACTCAGACATGTTTGCAAAGTTTGCTAAAGAACAAGGCACAAGCAAAGAGAGTAGGTCTAGGGGAGTGTTTACATCAATAAATGTTGAGGGTGAACCAAAAAGGTATGGCATAATACTAAACCCAGACTTTGCTAACGTAACCACAGCATTCCATGAGGCGTTCCACGCATTAATGAAGGTTAATGGGTTCAACAATGAACAAGCAAGGGCTGTGACATCTAGGATGATAAAGTCTGTTCAGAAGGGTGCTACACCAGAGTTAAACGAAAACTTAGAGAGATTTGTTTCTCAATACGAAACTCCAGAGCAGAGTGAGGAGTACATGTCTGAGCTGTTTGGAATACTCTCTTATAATTACTCTAAGCAGAGTGGTACGGTAAAGGGTGTTATAAAAAGGTGGTTAAGAAAATTAGCTGAGATACTTGGGTTAAAACCTAAAAATACTCTGCTATCTTCAGTTGGTCTTTCAGATTCTGATGCCGCAACAGTTAACATGTTAAACGTCTTAGCCGACAAAATGAGTAGGGGTAAGGTCCTTAGTAAAGAAGATGTGACAGCGTTGAGGATGGGTGGCCCACTCACAGCACAGCAGGTTGCGGCTGATATGAGAATGGATGAGGAGCATGGTGACCTAGTAGAAGACGCAGAAGGGGACATACCTTCAAACATAGAAGATGACGGCCCTAGTATTGATTTAATAAGAAAAAGTAAACAACAAATCAATCGGGGAGGTATAGATATTTCTTCTATAAAAAGAGGAAGCATAAATGAATTATCTGGAGCAAACGCATTTGTTTTTGCCGCAGACCAAGCGACATATGGAAAAATTAAAAGTCCTAGTGGTTTAGAATATGATTTTTTTGGTGGGTATTTATATCCTTACGGTTCAGGATTAGGATGGGCATTTACGGAAGAAAAGGCTGGCAATAATGTATTAAAAAAGGTAAGAGAGAGTGATGGGGTTGGTCTTGTTATGTCTCAAGCTCCAGATGGCATAACTGGTAGCTATTCTTTTTATGAGTATTTAAACGCTGAGATTAATAACGCCATAGAAAAAGGAGCTTCACCATCAGAGTTGCTGAAGTATGTAAATGAAAAATTAAAGATAACTAAAGTAGCTAAGACATTAGCGTCAAAAGGATTGCCAACTCAAATAAAAAGTTTAGATGAGCTACCATCTCTAATGCCTTTTGAGGGAAAAAACAAAGTGTCATATGAAGTAAGGGGAGCTTTTGGAAAGTCATTTTTTTCAGCCAAATCGCAAGAAATGTTTGGCATACCTCCGCTAACAAAAACAGCAAAAGTAGATGTTGGTGTTCTGGATTATGTAAATGACCCTAGCCTTAAAAATGTAGAGTACGGTGATGTTGTATCTGCAATACAGTTTGATAAAGATTCTAAGGTTGAAAGGCTAGAAAAGTCAAACCCATCGTATCACCCATCTTATCCTTTCGTTATAACTGGAAAGCCTATTATGGTGTTTAACAACTCCGTTGATGTTAGAAAAGTGTTTCCAAACGCAAAACCAAAAAGCGAAAAAGCAAGTCAGGTTCCATTAGGTAAGAGGGAAAAACCACAAGCTGCTAGGTCAGCTATGGGGGGTCAATATGTAGCAAAAGTTCCATCAAAAGTAAAAGTTGGTGACGCTAAGATTGGAATAACTCCAGAAACCGAATCAATAAAGAAAAGTAAGAGACAACCTGAGAAAAACAAAAAACTAAAAGAGGCTATTGAGTTTGCTAAAGATAACAATCTGTCTCCAAAGAAACTCAATAACTATCTACTTAGTAAGGGTTATACTCAAGAAGAGATTGATGAGGCAACACCAGTAAAGTCAAAGCCAAAAGAGTCTATTAAGAAACTAATAAACAAGGTTTCTAGACTAACCGATAATAATGAAGCGAGGGCAATAGTCGCTAAAGAATTAAGGGAGCTTCTGAAGGACTCTAAACTAAGTCAGTTCTCAAAAAGAACCATAAACAAAGTTATTACAAGTCTAAAAAACACTAATGTTAGCAACATGCAAAAGATGTTGGACAAGGTGGACGATGCAATATCTAATGACGAGGGAAGAGCAGAAAGAATTAAAAGATACAAAAACAGGAGTATAGCAATAAAGAGGATTGCTAAGATAGGTCCACTAAAAGAATTGCAAGACCCATTTATTAGAATGATGGGTATAGACCCAAAGTATCTTTCTAAGGAGACACAAAAGGAATACGACAGTGTTTTGAGTGACATACTAAACATAAATAAGAAGTATGATAAAACATCTAGGGACGCATTTAAAGCTAAGATAGACCTTGTTTTAGACTCTTATGACATCGACTCCGTAAGGGCTAAAGAGATTGCAGACAGAATAAATGAACTAATAGACCCTAATAAGACATTAAATACAAACCTCGCAAGGCTTGAGAAAGATAAAAAGATAACAAAGGAAGAGAGGGAGCTTATCACTAGGTTTAAGTCTTTGTTAGATGAGTCATCTATTGCTGACCCTATGGCTGGGTACACCGAAGAGGAGATTGAGGAATATAAAGGAATGCTTGAGGCTGAGAAGCGGGAGGGTATTGAGGAGGATTTTATAGAAACACTAAGTCAGCCACAGTCAGCGTTTTATAGTGCGGATGACACTGGTGCTTTTAAACTATCAGAAGAAGAAAGAAGTTACGTTAAGGAAGCGAACTCTATAACCTTAAAGGATATACAAGAACTTAGTTTAAGAGACGCTAAGTCCGTTGTTAGGGCTTTAGAGGCTATGAAGGCTGGTTTCCTAACACCTGAGTTATTCCAAGGTGTTATAAAGGTTCGTGGAGTAAGAGGTAATATGTCTATTCCATTGAACGAAATAAAAGAGTCTGGAGTCGTAGATAAGATATCTAGTAAGATTTCATCGTCAATTCTTAATATAGGTAGAAAAAAGAAAATAACAGGTATCGGTGATAGACTTCGTTCAGCTCCAACAAAAAATTATGAGCAAGTATTAAAGACTGAGAAAGAATTATTGTCAGACGGTTCAAAAAGATTTAAAGGAACCAATATTTACAAGTCTTTATTTAAACCTACCTCTACAGCCTTTTCTAAATCAGAGCAAATCCTAAACAGAATTGAGGATAAACTTAAAAACGCTACAGCACTTTTGTCAAGAAATCAAAACGAAAGGTTTATACAGAAGGCTAAGATAATGGTGTTCCAGATTCAAAGGGAATATGATAGTAACGTAGGAAACAAGGAGGTTAATCAAGCTAAGGATTGGATTAACGCAACCATCAAAGATAAAGACACAGCGTTAGATGAAAGGGACATTAGAGAGTTAGAGAAAATAAGGGACAGATACCTCACTGATGGCCAAGTAGACGCTAAGAAGTTATACGATAGCCTTACTGCAAATGAAAAGAAGGCTCTTGAAATAATAGATGGTGTATATGACGAGTTAACTTTTATGGCTAGAATGGATGCCGCTGTACAGGGTATGCCGTTTATACATCGAGAAAACTATATTCACTTACCTAAATCAGGAACAAAAACAAGTGAAATATCTAACGACTTTGAACCTCTATTTGATTCGTTTATGAATGCCTCTGTGAAGAATAAAGCGGCAATACAGCGTACTGGTAAAACTCACTCAATATCTTTCGACCCCGTAAGTAATGCTTATTCAGCATCAAGAAAGATTGTTGTTGGCTACCACATGTACCCAGTTATAAAGTCTACTAGGATAGCTTTCTCTGGACTAAAAAATAGAGCTGAGACACGTTTTGAAAAAGATTTAGTTAATGAGTTAGAGTCAATATATGACAGAATTATAAACAGTCAATACAAGAATGTAACGAAGAATAAGGTAATAGCTGATAATATTTTTAGGTACCTTACTAAGGCTGGGTACTTCTCTCAGTTATCTGGTGTAGTAAAAGCTGCCTCGGAACTTGGTTCAAACACACTACACGCTGTAATGAATCACGCTGGAAGTTTTATTGATGGGTACGCTACTCTCGTTAGTGTAGATACTAAAACTATAGACAAGGCTCTTGAGAATACCGATACCACTCAGATGGATAGGTTGACTAAAACGGCTAAATTTGACAATAAAGATATAGAGGGTAAGCTGCTATCAAAAGCAAAGCTTTTCAACCCTGAGCAAATGACTGGAGAACTTGCCGCATCTGCAAAAACAGTTGGTAAGGTTGCTGCGATGCCATTTCAAGCTGTGTTCAAACTCAATGAGTCACTTATAACTAAACCCGATGAGATGGTTATTAGACCTCTATTTGTTGGTGAGTTTCAGAACAAGTTTAAACAACTTACAGGTCAAAAATTAAACTGGGAAAAACTAGCTAACGATGAGTCATATAGGGATAGGTTTCAAGAGGCTATAAACCAAGCCTCTGAACAAGCAGACTCTGCGGTCATAGACACATCGGCATCTACAAATCCATTTGACACAATACCAAGTAATATATCTGACCCAGACGCAAGTGATAGGAAAAAAGCAATGCAGGTAATAAACAGGTATATGACGAACTTTAGAGTCTTTGAATACTACTCAGCAGTAAAGGGTGTACAAAACTTATTTGGTAAGGGTGAGATTTCTAGAGGTGCTGGTTTTATGCTTTTAGCGTCCACAATAATGCGTATGTCAATTTACAGACTAGGTATAGACTATGCCTTCGGATTGATTTTCTCTATGCTTGGTATGGATGAAGATGAAGACGAGATTAAGGAAGAAGACTTAACGAGAAGTGCATTATCAGGTATAGTTACATTAGCGTTTGGTAGAAATTTAGGTAACATTACCCAATCAGCTATTAACTTAGGTATAGAGTTCGCTAATATGGAGTTTGGAGAAGGTATAACTTGGGACTCAGTGACAAAAGATGGTGAGAAAACTGAGTATGACTCATATAAAGACTATATGGTTTTTTCTAAAATACCCGTAAAACGAAGTCCTGGAAGAGATTTGTTTGTAGATTTTCTTATTAGTTCTGCGGGTCCGCTAACCCCAACAATTAAATCAGTGAGGAGAGCGACCACACTAACTGACAGGTCTATTTACAATAAAACAAAAGAGTCTAGAGATAAAAATAAGAATGAATTGTTTTTCAAAACACCGTTTGATATTGCTGGTTCTTTAGGATTTATTCCAAACTATAAAGAACTTAAAAAGATAAACGATAGATACTGGTTTGGTGGTAATAGAGACACCGAAAAGAAGACTACCGAAAAGAAGACTAAGGGTAAAATTCTTGGTAGAACAAGAACTCAATCTTCTAGGAGTTTCTCAACTGGAAGGAAAGCACCTAGAAGTAATCGAACTAGATAAAAAAAGGGGGTGTGTTACGATATGGACACAACACCCCCTCCTAAACCAAATCACAAATCAATCACAAATATATACACATATGTCATACATACATATGCGTAT
>Ga0222719_10005265_pt1 | contig 11181 bp, 15 predicted proteins | sample C33_34DmetaG_FD_165039 | JGI IMG/M metagenome (GOLD analysis project Ga0222719, IMG submission 165039) | Estuarine water microbial communities from San Francisco Bay, California, United States - C33_34D | ecosystem: Environmental > Aquatic > Marine > Unclassified | place: USA: California...
TTATTTTGTGACATACACTGACATTTGTGACACTAGACACTCTTGTGGACAAGATACCTAAATTCGGATACAGTCTTAATTAAGTTAAAAATATCTTATATAGGATTTGAGAACATGGCTGGAAAACCTAACGTGTTGAAAACGATGCACGATTTGACTCCTAAACAAAGGAAGTTTGTAGATATTTATGTTGCTGAATATGGATTAATTAGCAAAACAGAAGCTGCTAAGAGAGCAGGCTATGTAGCTAAAGATCCACATACGATTGCATCTAAGTTAACTAATCCAAATAGAAACCCACATGTTGTAAGATATTTAGAAAAAAAGATTGCGGAAGCTAAAAACAAATATGCTAATCCGTTAAGGTCATTTAAAAGATTCGAGAAATTCGGTGACGATGCTGCTAAATCAAAACAATACGCATCAGCAATCAATGCTGAGTATCGTTCAGGACAATTAGCAGGAATGTACGTTGATAAAAAAGAAATTACTAACAATTCTTTGGAGGGTATGTCTCGTGAACAACTTGAGAAACGCTTTGCAGAACTCGAATCAAAAATCGGTGAAGCGAAGAATATCATTAACGTTACACCAGAAGAAGTTAGTGAATAGTGGACAATGGATTACTGTATTCAATCAAATACACAATTCACATCTGCTTGTATCAACTGGAACTGTAAAGGTAGAGGTTAAAAATGGCAAAAAGAAAACCAAAAATTTATAGAAAAACTATCCCCTTGAATACTAAAAAGCTCGGCAAAAATATTGCTGACTATCCTTTTGTAGAAATACATTGGCTTGACATCGAAGGTGATGCAGGGTGGTCTGATACTAAAGCTCTATTAAAATCTAACTTACCAACTTGTGTATCCAAAGGTTATCTTGTATCTCAGAAAGGTGGAGTGACTAGAATATTTACTGACTACATCAAATCTAAAACAGATGAAACTTTTGAAAATATTGGTAACACAACTATAATTCCAACATCAGTCATACAGTCCATAAAAGTAATTCACTAATGTACTACATTGTTTTATTAAATGATTTGTATCATTTAATTCCTGTAACAAAGGAATTATTATCTGAACTTCCTGTAGAAAAAGGAATGGATTTGTTCGAAGTGTGTAATGTTTTACGTGAAAATCTTACTGTTCAGGGTAAGTTTTTTGGGTGTACCTTGTCTTAAATAAATGGCTTTAAAAAAACGTGAATCTTTACTGTTTCAAAGAGTTAAACAACATATCAAAAACGCACATTTTACAAGGATAGAAAGCTCAACAGTACAAGGTATTCCAGATGTTCATGGGTGTATAGATTCTAAGTCTTTTTGGATCGAATTGAAGTCAACAGAGGACAAGTTTCCGATACTGTCCAAATTCCAAATGGCTTGGGCTTATGAATATCAACGTCATGGTGGTAATATATTTATTCTGCATCAGACCCTCTTGCAGAGGCTATTGAAACTTTACAGAGTGTCCGGTGGCGTGGATCCCTCGTCCCCATCCTCGTTTTCTCGTTCCCTCGTTCTCGTTTACCAAACACCGGACCCCGTACCGTCCCTGGCCTGGCCAGAGCTCAGGAGGCAGCTGGTAAAAAATAGTTCTTGACACGGATCCTCGTTATGATAGAAGCGTAACTGCAAGAAGTCTTTGTGAGAAAAAGCTGGCGCTCCCGATCCGGATGAGGAGATTGTACGCGAAACCTCACTTAGTATTTTTAGCCTCTTTGTCGGCCACCGGACTAACCTTCGGTGGCCGTTTTCTCGTTTCAAATCCTCGTTTCTCGTTTTCTCGTTTCTCGTTTAGCCCAACCCCCCTGCAGCGTAGCAGCTGGTACCAGACCCCAGCTGGCGTGCCAGCTCAGGATCATCTGATCTTACTAAAAAATTTTTAAAAAAAGTTCTTGACATTTATCCCATGAGGTCTTATCTATGTAATGTCGAGCAACGAGCGTAGCCTAGGGTGAGATGAGGGGCTATCGATATACTAGTATGCTAGTTATGTTCTCTCTCACTGCTCGGCAACAACAAAGGAGTTAAAAATGAAAAATAAAATAATCAACTTAATACCCGAAGCCACAGTGCTTTCGGTGGTCTTTGTCATTCTAACTTTAACGGGGGTGATATCATGGTAAAAGATAGTAACATTGTGTACACATGCCCTGAACACGGCAAAGAAACATACTTCAAAATTAAACAGCTAGAGCGAATGCCGAAGATGCGTGAGTACGTCTACGTATGGTTTAAGGAGAAGAAACAATCGGAGAAGATGTGGGTGCGGATTACTAGTGGCAGCCGACTTAAGGGTCAAGGGCTACTCGACAACGAGCCACAGAAACTTCGACACCTAAAGCTACGAGACATCGTTAAGTTCAAGACCGATGTGGAGGGAATCACATGGGGAAGATAAAAGAATGGTTAAAGGAAGGGGAACTGCATGAGCAGTTCCTCATTTCAGATATAGCTCAACATGGATGTGAAGGCGGAGTCGCCGGTTTAATTTATTACGATGACACTACCTCGTTTTATAATGAACATGAAGAAGAGATATGGGAATATCTCAATGAAGCCGCTGACGCTGCAGGAGAAACAATTGGGTCTCTCCTTCCCAAGGACGTCGTTACACCAACCTCGTTTAAAAATTGGTGTGCATGGTTTGCCGTAGAGTCTGCAGCTCAGGACCTGGCAGCTGGTTCGGAGCAGGGGTAGATATGTTTGCCATCTTCATCCTCGTATTCTGTGCCATTCTTTATCCTGAGTTGACTGGATATGCCTTCTGGATCCTCGTTGCCGTTCTCGTGATGATGTTCCAGGATACAGAGAACTACCTATCTGGCCTGGCGCCAGCACCAGCTCAGGAAATGCTCTATGGATCGGTGAATTTTTTTGTTTGACAATTATCCCATCTATGATAAGACTGTGATGTTTAACAAATAACAAAGGAGTTAAAAATGGGACTAGATCAATACGCAGGTTTTCGTGATAGCAATGGCGAAGTTCATGAAAACTTTTATTGGAGAAAACACGCAAGACTACAACAGTTCTTCGCAGGTGAGTTTGAAAAACAGAAAGATAGAAAGGGCGACGGTTCTTTCGATCTTGGTTTTAACGGTGGCGAGGGTGGTGTAAAAATCACTGAGGAAATAGTCAAGAGGCTAGAGGAACAGGTCAAGAGTGGCTATTATGATTGCTTTGCACCTGATGGTTTCTTTTGGGGACAACAGTTTCAAGAGGAACAGGTGAAAGAGTACAAAGCCCAAGATGAAGAATTTATCAAGTGGTGTAAGGAACAACTACAACAAGGTAAGGAGATTGGTTACGACTGTAGTTGGTAATTAAATTTGCTTGTTGCCGTCTAACGACGGCAACAGGATTTGGCGAGAGGTCTTTTGTCAGAGTAGCTCCTGTTTAGACCTCTCACCTAATCCTCGTTCTCGTTCTCGTTTCTCGTAGAAGCCTTCTTACTTTTCAGTTCAGGGACTGGCACCAGACCCCAGCTGGGAACGGAAGCTGATGCAGTTCACATTACCTTTCCTCGTTTCTCGTTGGTTGTCAATGGTTTTCCTATCTTTCTTTGACTTAGGGGCTGGGACGCCAGTTCAGAGGAAGCTCAAAGTTCAAAGCAAATCTCGTTTCTCGTTGAAGAACAATGGCGTGGTTGCTGTGCTTTTCCTAGAGAGCTGGCCCCGCAGCTGATCCTGAAGGCAGCGTACACAAGTTCTACTTTTTTAATTTTTTTCTTGCAGCAGGAGACAGATGTGATATTAATTTAAAAAAACAAAGGAGCTATTAAATGACAGATAAAGTAGATCAATGGATTTGGTATCTAAACAATCGGACTCAACAGATCGGTAAATTAAAATTAAAATCTTTTTTAAACAAAGTAAATGATGACCCTTACTTTCACAGGGTAGCAAAAAGATTTTTTCCAACTAAACAATTAGCACAACAACATAAGGAGAAAGAAAATGGCAGAGCAAAATGAAACACACTTCCAAGTGCAAGATGAAAACAAAGCTAAAAAGTACGAAGCTAACAAAAAGAAAAGAGAAGAGGTCAAGCAGTTCATCGATAGATGCGATGAAAGAAAGCTAACAGAAATTCATGCTGAGGTCACAAGATTGAAGAGAGGGTTTTATCTCTAATGCTGTTCCTCGTTCTCGTTGTCGTTACGTTTGTGTTTCTCGTTATTCCCTCGTAAAGGACTGGCACCCAGTTCTAGCTGGAAAAATTTCACCAGTTCAAGTTCGCTGGAAATTTAAAAAATTTGCCATGATGTCTAGGTCGCATTGAGGTTAAAATCTTAATGTGCGTGGCTCTATGGAAGAATTTTTTTTAGTAAAAATAAAAAAAATAAAAGATTTGCAATTAATTAAAAAATAACTAAACTCTTTTTTAAATCTATATTTTATAGATTAACACTTAACAAAGGACAAAAAACAAATGACGACACAAACAAAAAAAGTCCCTCAATTAGACAAAGGGCAAAAACAAGTTTGTAAAGCATACATTGAGCAATCTTACTTGTTAAATAAATATCAAACTTTGAAAGCTGACACTAAAGAATTAGTTGGTGCTTTCTTTGATATCCTAAAAAAGAATGTGATTATTTTAAATGATAATCAGTACATTCAAAAAATAGAAAGAACTCAAAGACGATTTGATAGTAAAAGTTTTATTGAGTTTGTTAATTCTAAAGGCGATAAGAATTTACAAATGTTGATTAATGGCTTTTATAAACAAATCAAAACAGTTGAGTTAAAACCTTTTGATGATAAATTAGAAAAAGAAAAAAGAAAGGAAATAAATAATGCCAAATAATAATGACAATAATAACTTACCATCAATGAGTGTTTTATCTCAAATGATACAAAGTAAAATGCAAGAAAGAGGCATTGACCAAACTAGAGTGCAATCACTCTTAAATGAGAATGGGGTTGATAAATCTCTTAATTGGCAATTACTTTATAAACTATTGGAAAGTGCTGTTGAGGAATTTATTTTAATCAACAATGGCAATCCATTAGCAGACGACTTTAGAAATAGAGTTGTTGGTAAAATGTCAGATGTGGTTAATATCTTAATGGGTAATCAACCACCAAATAACAGCTAACTAATCCCTAACGCGTGGCGACCATGTCGCCACGCAATCTTATTCGCGACCTCAATAGAGGTACCAACCACCCAACAACCACCAAACACCGAACTCGACACCCCACCCCCCTTTTTTTGTTTATATGGTACCTGACGCTTGGACTTTACAATCGATTTCATACATGTATAGATATATAAATACTTATGAGTCTAGATACATTAACAACAGATCAATTAAGAGATCGTGTAGAAAAATTATATATTGAACACATAAAAATGTGTCAGGACAACTTTTTATATTTTGTTCAAACCGTTTGGCCAGATTTTATTTGTAGAAAAGAAAGGGACCCAAAAAAGTGGGGGCACCATCAACACATTGCACATGAGCTAACTAAGATTGCAAGAGGCTCAAAAGGGAGGCTCATTGTTAATATGCCTCCTAGACATACTAAATCTGAATTCGCATCTTATTTGTTTCCTGCTTGGTACATAGGAAAGTTTCCTAAGAAAAAAATTATGCAAGTTTCACACAACGCAGAACTTGCTGGTAGATTTGGTTCCAAGGTAAGAAATTTAATTGATAGCAAGGAGTATAAAAGTATTTTCGGAGATGTTAAACTCCGTGAAGATAGTAAGGCAAAAGGACGTTGGGAGACCAATCATGGTGGGGAATATTTTGCAGCGGGTGTTGGCGGTTCTATCACAGGACGAGGGGCGGACTTACTTATTATCGACGATCCACATACTGAGCAAGACTCATTATCAGACTCTGCCATGGAAAGAGCATATGAGTGGTACAACTCAGGACCACGACAACGTTTACAACCAGGTGGCTCCATTCTTTTGGTAATGACAAGATGGGCACAAGATGATTTGACTGGTAGACTATTGAAGTCTCAATCTGAAGCTAAAGCTGACAAATGGAAGTTAATAGAATTTCCTGCAATACTAGAATCAGGTAATCCTGTTTGGCCTGAGTATTGGTCATTAGAAGAATTAGAAGCAGTTAAAGCATCTATCGTTCCAAGAAACTGGAACGCACAATACATGCAGGACCCAGTTGCCGAAGAAGGTGCAATCTTAAAACGAGAATGGTGGCAACCTTGGAAAGGTAAAGTGCCTGCATTAAAACATGTTATTCAAAGTTATGATACTGCATTTTCTAAAAAAGAATCTGCTGATTATTCTGCTATTACAACTTGGGGAATATTTGAACCGACGCCTGGAGAGAATTGTTTAATACTTTTAGATGCAGAGAAAGGTCGTTGGGATTTTCCAGAACTTAAAGCAGTAGCTTTTGAAGCTTATAAATATTGGGAACCTGAATCGGTAATTGTCGAAGCTAAAGCTTCTGGACAATCTTTAATTCAAGAACTTAGACGTGCAGGGATTCCTGTAATGGATTTTATTCCAACACGTGGTAAAGATAAACATTCTAGAGTAAATGCTTGTGCTCCTGTATTTGAATCTGCAAACGTATATTACCCTGAAGATGCTAGATTTGCTTTAGAAGTTATTGAAGAATGCGCTGCATTTCCATATGCTCAGCACGATGACTATGTTGATAGTACCACACAAGCTGTGTTAAGATACCGTCAAGGAAATTTCGTTTCTACATATTTGGATGAACCTGAAGGAATGCAGATCGAAAGGGAGTATAAATATTATGGGTAAACTAACAACAGAACAAGCTAAAAAAATGATGGAAGCATTAAGTAATGCTGAGACAAAAATTGTAGAGGAAAAATTTTATCCTAAAAATAGACTTACTACGGCAGACAAAATTGATACAGGCGAAAAAAGATTTTTACCTGACAAAAATAAAAAGAAGATGCCTGGAAAAATCACAGGAAAAGTTAAAACATTATTATTTAGACCAAATGATCCTAATAGAGAAACTAAACTAGAAAAACCTTTGTTAAAAACAAATGATCCTAATAGAAAAACTGGATTACAATATGCTACAGGAGTAAATAAATACAGCATGGGTGGTGACGCTGATGCTTGTGGCTGTGCATCATGCATGGGTGAATCTGCAAAAGGTGCTGGTGCAGCAATTAGAGGTACGAATTTTAAAGGTGTTTTCTAATGCCTAAAGATAAAAAATCTACTATAGATGATATGTACACCTACAATGTAGGTTTCAATAAAGAATCTAATAAAAATAATTATGGCCCAACAACCATTACAGGTAAAGATATTAAAGATTTAATTGATAATCCTGGTGGTGGAAATTTAAGATTAAAAATTACAAAATCAAAAACTACCCTTAATGATAAAGCCAATCTTGTACCAGATGAAACAAAAGGTCAAACACAATTTGAAATAGGTAAAGATTTTTTTGGAGTAAAGTGGAAGAAAAAATTTTCAAGAGGTGGCGGAGTGGCCATCCAAGGTACAAAGTTTAATGGAGTAAAATAATGGCCGACTCATTCAATGATCCGTTTGAATCTTTTGTTAGTCAAATTAAACGAGGCTCAACGCCACTGATCAAACAGGATTCGTCTATCATTGTTGATGACACGGAGCCGTCGGCGATTGGCGGGTTAGCAGCACTCGGTGCTAGTATAGTAGGAACAGGGATTCTAGCAAGACGAATACCTGGAGTTAGACAATTTTTAAAAAGACCAAAAGAAAAAGAAGTATACACAAAGTTTTCATTACCTTCTAAATCAAGAGTAGAAAACATTCCTGTCTCATCAACTAAACCAAATGAGATAGGCAACATACCAACGGCCACCGGACAATCCAAAGAGTTAATTACTACAACTCCAGTGCCTGCATTAACTAAATCAAAATTTGGTGAAGTCATTAATATACCTTTCACACAAGGTAAAGGTTATAGTTCTTCTACAAGAACAGGAATGAATTTAAATCCAATTGTAGGTTCCTCGACTTACGATAGAATCATGGAAGCACCATTCGATAAAGCACCTGCAGATGAATGGATTAGTTGGTTGTCTAAAGGAATGGATCCTCAGTTAAGAGTTAATACTGGTCCGTTAGCAGGGGTCTCTCGTAGAGTAGCACCTGATGAGTTAGAAGAATTAAATATCGTTACATTAAAGAAAACATTAAAACCTAAACCGATAAGAGAGGTTCCAGGACAAAAACCAGGAAGACAAAAGTTTGAAGAAGTTATGGAACCAACGGGTGGTTTTTTAAAAGCAGCTAAAGATAACAATATACCTATCGATAGAGATACTTTACTAACTATGGTTAGAAACTCTCCAATCAATGATTTAAAAACAATTCGTTTAGGTGTTAGAGGCAATCCTGATGGAGAGATGGTAACTTTTAAAAAAGAGGTTAATGATGCAGTAAGAGCTTCTGGAATGGATGGAATTCCTGAAGGCAATTACATTAATGATACTTTAGATTCAATCGCTACAATTATGTTCGGACAAAGAAGTCCTCTTAATACAACTGTGATTCAAAAAGTACAAAAAAATTTACAAGAGTTAGGTGCAGGAGCAAATGACCCTAAACCGTTTGCAGATCTATTAGTTAAATTTAATAGACTCACAGGTAACTATAATAACTACAGTAAACGAATTCCTAAACCTGAAGGATTTAAATTAAGAAGATCTAAAGAAGATACTTTTTATCCAGAATATAAAACAGGTTCGGGTTATAATTACAAGTTAGATGCAGGAGAAAATTTTACTGAAGATGTTGTGTATTATTCAAAAAGAGTTCCAAATACAAGATCAGGAAACTTTATGGAACTCGATTCACCTCATTACATCGATAATGAGATTGGTTTTATTCGATATGATGATTTACCGAATCCTAAACTAGGTGCAGGTAAAAGACATATTAGAGTTTCAGAAGTACAATCAGATTTACACTCACCACAGTTTGCAGCTGAAGCAAGTACAAGAGATAGTTATTTTAGAAACAAAATAAATACATTTAACATAGATGCACCATTAAATATTTTAAAAAAACAAAGACAAGAGTTAATGGATAAGATCGCACCTTATCAAGAACTTGGTAGAGGAGTTGCAGGACTGACTAGAAAGCAACAACAAGAACTTGCAAGAGTAAATTATGAAATTGGTCAATTAGAAAAATCAGGATTGGGTAAACTAATGAATCAAGGTATGGTTGATGAAACTACTGCAGGACCTTTAGCGAAAGCTTGGCCAGATTATGCAGTTAAAAATTTATTACGTACCATGGCGGAAAGAGATATTAATGCAATTTCTATTGTACCAAGTTCAATGAACAAAGGTGTTAAGATGCCTAGCATTAGTAAAACTGGAGATGAGATTAATTATGGTTTAATGGATGGCAGGGCTTTAATTAAAAATAAGGATGGTAAGTTTGAAAAAACTAAAAAGTTTGCATTGATGGTAGAACCTTTACAAAGAATAGCTAAACAGTATGGAGCTAAATTTGAAATGTTCCCAATGCCTAAAAGTAATCCAGAAAAACCATTTAAAGTTATTCAAGTAATTTCATCAAAAGATTCTACTAACTATAGAAGATCGGTAGAGGCAGGTAAAGCGCACTACAATAAAAAAATTGGAGATGAGTATATTTATGAAGATCATTTAGCTGCAGCAGATACTTTAGAGGAAGCGGAAAACTTATTGAAGATGAGAAAATCAGAAGCTAATTCTGGTCAATTAATTATTAAAGAATTGGGGCCTAATAATCCTGATGTCTATGAAATGGTGCCTACTCTGATTGCAGATAGTGCAACACTTAAAAAGTTCTTGTTACCAATGAAAGCTTATATGTACGAAGGTGGATTTGTAGATCAGAAGAACATTTTTACTTCGCTATTATAGATTTTTGGCATAAAATGCTTTACACTGCTGTAATAAACCTATAGGAGACAATTATGGCTAAGTTAAAAAAAATATTGAAGAAAGCTGGTAAAGCAGCGGCGTTTGGAGCTGCAGCTTACGGAGCGTCTAAAATGCTTGGTGGTAAAGACATGACCATCACAGCAAAAGACAAAATGTCTTCCGCTAGAAAAATGATGACTACTGATGCTGCTATGAAAGGTGGCAAAGGCTATACAGATGCTATCATGAGAGGTGGTAAAGGAACTCAACAAGGTAAAATTGGTTTGTTTCAAAGAGCAAAAAATTTTATGGCTGATGAAATCTTTACTACAAATCCCAAATCAGCTGTTATTGATATTGGATTCTCTGGTGGTGCTAAAGCTGGTAAGATGATCAAAGCTAGAGGCGGAAAGATGGTTAACTTAAAACCAACTAAATTATATTAATGGCGATAGAATCCGATAATCCAATCAACGAAGAAGTTGATGTTGAAGAAGAAGCTGTTGTAACTTTACCACCTGAAGAAGGTGAAGAAGAAGTAACAGAAGAATCTGAACAGGACTTCTATGCAAACATTGCAGAAGATATTGATGACAAAGCTTTATCACAATTAGCTTCAGATTTAATTTCTGAATATGATAGCGATAGAGAATCAAGAAAAGATTGGGAAGATACGTACAGAAATGGTTTAGACCTTTTAGGGTTTAAATATAAATCGACTACACAACCTTTCAAAGGTGCGAGTAATGTTACTCATCCTTTGTTATCGGAAGCCGTTACACAATTTCAAGCACAAGCTTACAAAGAATTATTACCAAGCGATGGTCCAGTAAAAACTAAAATTGTTGGATTACAAAACGAACAAACTGAAGCTCAAGCACAAAGAGTAAAAGATTTCATGAACTTTCAAATCATGGAGAAGATGGAAGAGTATACTCCAGAGTTTGATCAGTTGTTATTTTATTTACCACTTGCAGGTTCTGCATTTAAAAAAATATATTACGATTCAGTATTAGAAAGAGCAGTATCTAAATTTATACCTGCAGAAGATTTAGTCGTACCGTATTATGCAACCGACTTAAAAGATGCACCAAGAATTACACATGTATTAAAACAATCTGAAAATGATTTATTAAAGAAAATGGCAGCAGGTTTTTATAGACAAGTAGATCTAATGAAACCTCAAAAGAAAGAAAACAAAATTCAAGATAAATACAATGAACTAGAAGGTATTAAAGCTGTTGAATCAAAAGATTATATATACAATATTTTAGAAATGCATGTGGATTT
>Ga0222719_10005268_pt1 | contig 11180 bp, 7 predicted proteins | sample C33_34DmetaG_FD_165039 | JGI IMG/M metagenome (GOLD analysis project Ga0222719, IMG submission 165039) | Estuarine water microbial communities from San Francisco Bay, California, United States - C33_34D | ecosystem: Environmental > Aquatic > Marine > Unclassified | place: USA: California...
CTGGATTTTGAAATGGATATTTGCCAGTCAACATGATGTAACAAAAGACCCCGCACGACCAAACATCGCAAGCCTTCGCGTCGTACTTTGTTCGTCTCACGTTCCCGTCGCCGTCGTGCTTGTCCAGCATCTCGGGCGCCATGTAATCCGGCGTGCCGACCGCGCGCGTCGCGACGCTATCCAGGCCCTTGGCCAATCCGAAATCGATGAGTTTCAAATCTCCGTGCGGCTCGCACACGATCGCGTTCTCGGGTTTGACGTCTCGATGACACAATCCGTGATCGTGTATCATCCGGATCGCCTCCACGAGCTGCGAGAACAACCGTCTCGCCGTGACTTCGTCCAATCGTCCGCCCCGCGCGTTTATGAAATCCAAAACGTCGACCCCCCGCGCGAGTTCAAACACCAACACCAACAAATCTTCCCCATCGTTCACGACATTCATCAATCGCACGACTCGACTCGTCGACGCCATCAATTTCGTCGCGTACTTGATCTCCCTCTTCACCGCCGCCAGCGGCACCTTCACCCTCGCCCCGTCGCCGACGTCGATGCACTTCAGCGCGACTTTTTCCCCCGTCTCCCGATCCACGCCCTCGTACACCAACGCCGTGCCACCGCGATTGATCAGTTTCGTCACCTCGTACCGCGCGTTTTTCCCCACCGTCGCCCCGCGCGCGAGTTCGTTCGCCGCCGCGCGCGTCGACCGCATCATCGCGACGCCGATTGGTCTTCTCGGCGATGGCGCCCCTCGCGCGCCGCGTTCGTTCGACGACGGCGCGTTCGCGACGACGACGGCGGTTCGCGACGGACGACGACGCGACGCTCGTGTCTCGTTTCGCGTCGCGACCCGGCGCTCGATGGACGTATAAACGAATCGAATCGTTCGCTCGAACGCGTCGACGTGTGTCGATCGAACCGACGCGCGTCGACCGGCGATCGCGACGCGCGCGACGCGATGCGGGACGCGGTGTGCTACCCGGACGACGACGACGACGACGCGCGCGAGGACGCGCGCGAGGACGGCGCGACGACGACGCCGCCCGCGGGCGCGACGACGACGACGACGACGACGATCGCGACGGGCGATGCGAGCGAAGGCGATGGGAAAGCGCGCGCGACGATCGCGACGGGCGCGCGCGAGGGAGGGGGGAGTTACACCACGCCGGGAGTGGTTCCGCCGGTGATGCCGACGCGGTTGGTGAGCGCGAGGACGCACGAGAGCGAACCGGCGAGAGGGACGCCGGTGAGCGCGATTGAGACGCGACCGCGACCGCAGACGATCGTGCGCGCGCAGGGCGGCGTGTTCGCGTTCGTGTCGCCGATGTTCGCGGACATGGATGATCCTCAAGTGCGCGCGGTGATGGAACGGGAGTTCGCGCGCGAGTTGGGGTTGCCCGAGGGCGAACTGCCGGTGGATTTGGAGCACTTCATGCTGGCGCGACAGTTGAGTCGCGTGGTGCGTTTGTTCGCGTTGATCGATATGGTGTTGTGCGTGTTGTACGCGCTGAGCGGGGTGAGCGTGATCGCGGTGTTACTCATAGGCCCGCTCGCTGGGTTCGTGGGGGCGCGCATGTACAATCCAGGGCTCACCGCTTGTTACGTGGCGTTTTGCGTGGCGTCCATCGTTTGGCGAATTTTGAATTTCGTCTTTATAAAAAATGTCACCGCGCGCGTGCTGTCGGTGATCACCATCATCTTAGCGACGTACATCACGCGATTGGTGATTCGGTTTTATCACGTCGTGCGCGTGATACCGCTCGAGGGACAAATTTTGCTTCGGCAACTCGACTTCGCGAACTCGGCGGCGCCCGTGGTCTAAATGTAATTTTCAACGTACAATAGTCGATAGTTACAGCTGCTGCTACCTAAACGCCGACCGACCTAACCGCGCGGTTTTGGTGTCGTCGCCGTCCGAGCGATTTCCAGAACGCCTTGACCTCTTTCCGCGCGTTCGGACGTCCTCGGCCTCCGCAAAACGACTCGGCGTCTTTGCCCGGCGGAACAAAGCACGCGCACGAGCCGTGTTTTTTCACCTTCTTCACGCGCTTCAACACGAACCAGCGACGGACGCGTCGTTTCGACGACGAACCTTCGCTCGTTATGAGCTTTCGATATCCCTCTCTGTCCTCGACCCAACCGTGCGCGCAAAACGTATCCATCCACCACCGCCTCGTTTGATACGTTTCGTCTTCGTCTCCCACCGGGCTCCCACCGTCGAGCGTCTTCGCCAGCGCGAACACCATCATCGCCCCTTTCTTCGCCACGCGCGTGGCTTCGTTTATCACCGGATCGACGTTTTCTTTCGTCGCCTTCATCTCCATCTTCCCGAACGGCTCGAACGCGACGACGTAATCGAAAAACGCTCGTCGATACGGCAAGCGCCGCAACGACGCCGCCGTCGCCACGCCTTTCGCCGCCAAATCTCCCCCCCGATCGCGCGTGCGCGCGATTCTCGGATCGACGCCCACTATCTTAAACCCTCGTTCTCGCATCTCTCGCAAAAACGTGCCCGTGCCGCACGCCAGCTCCAATCCGCGCGCGTCTCGCCGCCGTCCCGCCGCCGCGCGCACGAACGCCCCCATCCCTTCGCACGCCCCGCACGTCGCCCGCATCTCCGCCTCGCCGATCGTCACCGCGCGCGTCTCGTCATCATCATCCTCCGCTCGCCCTCGCGCGAACCACGACGCGAGCGCGGACGGCGGCGCCGGCGGCGCGCGCACGCGCGCGCCGTCCGGTCGAACGAACGTCGTCGCGTTCGCATCTTTCGACGCCGCGCGGTGCGCCCACGTCAGCGTCGCGCACGCGACGACGACGAGGACGAAGAGCGTCGGTCGGCATCGCCTCGGGCGCGCGACGACGCGCGAGAGCGCCATCGCGGCGCGGCGCGGCGCGGCGCGAAGTGCCGTTCGGGCGCGGCGCCATTCGTCCGCGCGCGACGACGCGCCGTCATGGCGGTCGCGGCGCCACCGTCGCGATGGGACTTTCGCGCGCGAGTCTTCTTCGCGCTGTGCGCCGTGACGTGCGCGAGCGGGTGCGCGTGCGCGTGCGCGGCGCTCGCGCCGGGCGTCGTCAGACGACGCGCGGACGCGCTCTTCAGACTGTCGATTTACGCGTCGACGAGCGCGTTCGCGTACAGGATCGCGTACGGCGCGGCGACGAGCGTGAAGGCGAGAGATTTTAAGGCGCTCGGCGCGCATCTGTCGCGAAGCGCGCGCTCGAACGGGGGGCAATACATGATTTACGGGTCGATGGCGTTGGCGAGCGCGCGACGCGGCGGCGCCAACGCGCCGCAGTTGGCGCCTTTGATCGTGCTGAGCGCGTATCAGGTGCTGGCGATCGGGCATAAAGTGTGGGAGGACGCGGATAGTAAAACGATGTGGTGCAAGCTCGGGTTCGGACGCGTGTTCGACGCGGCGCAGCGAAATATGGAGCTGGCGCTCGCGATTTGCGCGACGATGGAGGTGTCGCTGATGACGACGATTCTTCTGGATTTAGCGAGTCCTCAGCGACGTAGTTTTAGCCGAGTGATCGCGTACGCGTTTTGGCTTCGATCGAGGTATCACTGTCACGATAACACGGTGTTTCGCATCAAGTTTACCGCGCACGACACCGCGCATTACCACAGAGAGGTTTGGAAAATGTTGGACGAGAAGGTGGCGTCCAAGGTGCCGGCGCTTCGAAAAGCCCTGTCGCCGTTCGCGACGTGGTTCGCCACGCCGTCGGCGTCGTAATGTTGTAACGAGCGTGTTGAATATTAATCATCATCTAAAAGTTCGTCCGATCTATCAATATTTTGGTGGCACTTTGCACGCGTCGATTTCTCTCGCCGCGGCGTCAAAGCCCGGGAACATCATAAAGTTTGGCGAAATCCCTGTCTGATCGATGTCGACGAGACCTGGGGTGACGTACTTACCCACGGTGAGTACCATCCCACTCAAATCACTGAGTTCGTACACGCTCTGAATCAAACCCTTGCCGTACGTCTTACTCCCGACCACAGTCGCTCGACAGTTGTCCTTCAAAGCGCCGGTTAAAATTTCGCTCGCAGAAGCGCTTCTGCCGTTGACAAGAACAACCAGCGGAACGTCAGCGGCGACGACGGGGTCATTTTTCGACGTCGTGATCGCCTTCAGCTTAGTCGGTAGTTGAGAATCAGATCCGTTTCTCGCGGTTTTTGTCGCCGAGACGTCGGTATCGCGTTTGACGCCTCCGGCGACGACTCGACCTTCGGTGTACGCGATGGTCGAATCCGCGGGTAAAAATAATCGAGCAATCTCCACACCAGCTTGCACTAATCCCCCAGGATTGTCGCGTAAGTCTAGAATATACGCGTCTGCTCCTTGCGTCCTTAAATCCGTGATCGCTCTCGCGATATCGCGCTCGGCGAGCGAGTTGAACTCGCGAAGCCGAATGTAACCGACGTGTCCGCCCTCCAGACGCATGCTCACTGGACTTTTCGGCGCTTCGAATTGACTGTCTCGCGTCAGAGAAACGACGCGCGGGACGTCTTCGCCTGTGCGCGAGATTGTTAGATCCACGCTCTTCCCGTCAGCCTCTTGAATGAGCGAAGACACCTGAAACGCGCTCAAGCCGCGCACGAGTTCGCCGTTGACGGCGACGATTTCATCATCCTGCGCCACTCCAGCCTTCATCGCGCTCGAGTCGAGCACCATTCCCAGCACGCGCACGCGTTCAGGGTCGTCCGCATCTTCCGCGATGTTCAAACCGACACCGGTGATGTCGTATTTCAACATCGAAGTGAACCGATCCGGCTCGATGAAGCGCGTAAACTTATCCCCGAGCGTCCCCAGCATCGACTTAATCATCTCGTACGCCTCCTCGCGACTTTGAGGCGGATTCGCCTCGTGTTCGGCCTTGATCGCCTCCCACGCCGCGCGATCGAATCCGTCCGACTCAGATTTTCTCGCCGGTAAAAAGTTGTCGAAAACCAACCCCCACGCTTCGTCCAAGATGGTCGCGTCCGTCGCGCCCTCCGATTCCGCCTCCGCCTCCGCCGCTTCGGCCGCGATCTCGCTCACCAGTTCCACCGCCGACGACACAGATTTCGTCCGCGCGTCCCCTCGACCGCGCGCGACGTCATCCGCGAACGCCGCGGGCGTCCCGAACGTCGTCGCCGCCGCCACCGCCGCCGCCGCCGCCGCCGCCGCCGCCGCCGCCGCGCGCGCCCGCGCCGTCGGCCCCATCACCGCTCGCGCGATCGCCTCCGCCCACGACGACGTCGTCGTCATCGACGCCGACGCGTCGCCGCGCGCGCGCGCGCCGTCGCCGCTCCTCGCGCGCGCGGCGCCGCTCGTTCGCCGTGACCCATCGCCCGCGCGTCCCGACGACGACGTCGCGCACCGCGCGCGCGCGCGCGCACCGCGCGTCGTCGCGCGCGACGCGCCCGCGTTCGCGCCACCGCGCGGCCACGCCTCGGGGCGCGCGCTCGACGCGCGCGCGACGTGGAACCGCATCGCGCGCGTCGCGCGGTGACGCGAATTCGCGACGCGACGCCGCACTCGTCGTCCCGCCATGCTCGCCGCGCGCGATGCGCTCTCGCCGCGCGCGTGCGCGCGCGCGTTCGCCCTGCTCGTCCTGCTCGGCGCCCCGCTGTTCGCGACGCGCGGGGACGCGACGGCGTTCACCGTCGTCGACGGCGTCGCGAGTTGGCTGAGCGTGCAGAACGGCGGAAGAAAACTCGCGGGATGGCGCGCGGTGGTCGTCGAGGCGTGCTATTACCCCAACAGCGCGATCGCGCGCTTTAGCGGTCGATCGGTCGAGGCGACGGCGACGCGGATCACGCGAAAGGCGGCGCAGATGCACGAGGCGCTCGGCGAGGCGGGGGCGCGCGAGTGCGCGCTGGGGTGCGCGCTCGCGCTGCTGGGGAGCGTCAAGTATTGCGTGAACGGCGATATCGGACCGTACGGCGTGCTGGCGGCGCTCGAACTCGGGTATTCCGTGTTCGCGAAGGGACTTCCCGCGATGCGGGCGAACGTGGTGGGGACGACGTGCGTCGTCGTCTTCGGCGCGTTGTCGTCGCCGAGCGTGCGCCGACGCGCGCGGGCGAGGGCGAAGCGAGATTAACGACGCGCTGCGATCGATTTCGCGCGTTCGGGCGTTCGGTTTTTTGATCTTTCTTGTGAATTCGTGACGTGAAAGCGTCGAACTGTCGGTGTAATAATGTACAATTCGTTCTCGCTGAATCGCGTCCGTCATTCGTTCTCATCGCGCGGCGTCGCGTCGGCGCGCGACGCTCTACTTCGGCGCGCGATGCTCTCGCCAGAGGAAGAAACCGCAGTCACAATCGGGATTGGTGCGCGCGCCGGCCGGGCGCGGGCAGCAAAAGAACACGCGTCCACAGTGTGGGCTCTCCTTCTTCTTCACCGTGCGTACTTTGCACGTTTCGCCGTGCTTGCACTTGGGAGGCGCCATTTTGGCGAACGTGTTCATCCACGCGCCTCGCGCTTCTTCGGAGCTCACTTTCGTCTCGCGCGATTCGAATGCGTTCGCCGTGGGTGCTATATGTTGTTCTACTGTGTCTAGTTGGCGTTCGTTTCGGTCATCCGGCTCTTTCTTTTTGGACTTGACGACGAAGAAATCTTTCAACGTCGCTTCGGGCTTGCGCTTGGGCGCGTCTGAGACGCCCGCGCGGGATTGGGCGCGGGCGCTTGGGCGCGTCGGCTTCGCTCGCGACTGAGACGCCGCGTTGAGAAATTCCGGCGTCGCGTTGCTCGTCGACGATGCGCGTGCGAATATTGAATCTACCGTGGTTTGTCGACCTGGGTAAAGCATCGAAATCGCCAAAGACGGAGGCGTTTGTTGCGAATCTCTCCGCCTCCACATCGATTCCTCGAGCTCAAGATAGACTGGCGCGTGATCGCTCCCTTCAAATTTTTGTGCCACACCGACGCCTCGGACGCGCTTCAACGTCACCGCTCGATCGCACAAGAAATAATCGATTCGTGATCCATAATTGGACAACTGCGCTCCACTCGCAACGTTCCAACACGTGAACGCATCGCCGAGCGTCGGAAAAAATTCGCGAAACACGTCCACCATCGCGTCCCCGGCAAGTTGTGCCGCGAGCCAATCGCGCGATGGATTTCGAGGTTCCACCGCGTTCGGGTCTTCATCCGCGCGATCGAGTTTCCACGACGGTGCGATGTTCCAATCACCGCATAAAATCACATTTCGACCGCGTTCGCGCAGACTCTTGTATCTCGCCTCGAGCGCGCTCAAAAAATCGCGCTTGAACGCCGCGCGCTCGGCTGTTTTCTCATCGACCGCTGGATCGCCGAAAACGGCCGGCACGTACACCGTGCACAGAACGAACTCACCGAAATCGACCCACAACGCCCTGCCCTCGCCGTCGATCTCTTTCGCGCGCGTCGCGTCGTCCGCGAACGGCGCGATTTCTCCCGCCCACATGGTCGACTCGCCCGCGTCGCCTTTCGCGCACACTCCCCGCTCGATCGACGTCGGGCAAATCTCGTTCGAGCGCCAGTACACCGCCACGCCGCTGTATCCCACGCGGTGATTGGAGGATTCGCACACCGCGTGGGCGCCGTCCCAACCTTCGACGCGTTCCAGCCGCTCGACGTCGCCGCTCGAGCTCAGCTTTGTTTCCTGCAAACAAATCACCTTCAAATCGCTTCCGAGCGCGTCGAACAGCGCCTTCATGGACCCGTAGCCGTGTATCCGACGCACGCCGTGCGCGTCCGCGCGTCCGTTCGTTTTTTGCGCCGCGCGCGCGTCCGTGAGCGCGCGCAACCCGCGCAGACCGACGTTCCACGAGACAATCGTCGAGCGTCGCGACGCCGCGTTCGAGCGTCGAGGGTACGCGCGCGCGTCGTCGGGCGTCGACATCGCGCGCTTAAACGCGTCGCGCGCGCCGCGGTGACGCGAGGTGTCGCATGCCGACGAGCGTTCGAATGCCGATGACGAGTGCCTCGTTTCATCTACTCACAACGCGCGTTCGAGTCGCGGGACTACGGCGCTAGAGGACGAGCTTGACCCACGGCATGTCGCACGCGTCGTTCTCGCAGTTCTCCACCAGCGCGAACGTGATGTCAGCCATGGGCACGGAGAGGGAAATTTGTTGTAAATTTCTGGCCGTCGAGGCGTCCGTCATGATGAGGTGCGTGGAACGTAAGCGAGAGGCGATGCGAACGCCGCTCCCAATCGGGGGCTCGGCGACGTTTACGCGCGGATCTTTGCACATCACCTTGAGCATTTGCATCACCGTGCCCATGTCCACGGTGGTCGTGCCGGTGCGTTGAAGCGCCTTAACCAACGCTATCAAGAACATGCGCTCGTAAAAGCTCGCAGCGTGAATGAGTTTCATGTGCGGACCGTCGAACATTTCGCTTTGCGCTTGGCGGACGTCGTCCATGGTTACTTTTTCGATGCGAGCCTTGGCGCGCGCTGCGGCGCCCTCTTCTGGTTGCGCGTTTTGCAAAGTGAGAGTAGTCACCTTTTCGACGTTAATTCTGGCTTCGGCGACTTCCGCCGCTCGCCGCGCGAGTTCGAGCGCTCGCCGCGCGTCGCCGTTCACCGAAGCAACTTTTCTGCAAATCAAGTCGAGGGTCGACGGCGCGTAGGCGTCGCTGCATCCCTCGACACTTTCCAGACGCGAGGTGACGATCTTCTTGAGCTGTTCCCAGGAATACGGAGCGAAAGCCGCGCGATTGCTTCCGAGTCGAGACGCGATGCGCGGGAGCATGCGTTCGGGTACGTCGAGCGTGTTGGCGATGCCGATGACGACGAGTCGACTCTTCTTGTGAGTCGGCCAATCGAAAATATTGTACAGCACGTCTTGCCTGTGCGTAACGAGCAAATCAAGCTCGTCGACGATGAGAACTGTGACTCGTCCATCGCTTCCTTTGCCTTCCTTGAATCTCTTCTCCAAGACCATGCTCGCTTTGTCCGGGCTAAACTTTTGCCCCATCAACTCTTCGGCGATGGTGCTGTACGCGTGCTTGGGCGTTTGCAAACGGAGCGCGTTGAGCTCAACGTGGTTGAACTTTGGAATCACGCCGTTGCGCGCTTGCGAACGAAGGACCCGTATGATTTCGCGAACTGTCGCCGTCTTGCCCGTACCGGGGACGCCGGAAATGTACAGACATTTTCCCGTGCTGTGCGAACCCGCCATGATGGCTTCGTGCACGAAGTCGTAGACTTGCTTGCGTTCGTTTTCGCGACACGGCAGCGTCGCCGGCGTCGATGCCAGAGATAACACAGCGCGCACGCCGCCTAAAACAGTCGACGGGTGCTTCCTACCACGACTGAGAGCGCTACCACCGAAACCAGCAATCTCCAAACGCGCCGCCGCGTCTTCCACACGCCGTCGAGCGGCGAGACGACCCGCGAGACGACTGTTGGCGCCCGACTTTTTGTCCTTCTTTTTCTTCGAGTCCCAGTCGTCGTCCTCTGCGTCGCGCCAGTCTAATTCATTCTCAAAGCGATCGTCGTCGCTGAATTCGTCCTCTTCGCCCCATTCGCCGCGACGCTTGAAGCGCTGAAACGCGGTGTCGTACGTGTATTCGCACACGTACGTGTCGTGCGATCCTTCCTCTTGATCTCGGAATTCTTGAGGCGTGCACACCTTGGCGACGCGAAATAAGCAATCGACGGGATTAACGTCGACGTTGTGCGTCAAAAACACCTCGCGCCGATGCTGAATGGGTTGGCGTCCCATGTGCGTCTCCTCGGGCAGCGCGTACCATCGCGCCGCGAATTGGTACTCTCCGTTCTCTTCCCAAATGTGCTCTATACGCGCTAAATGGAACCTACCCGCCATGAACTCCGTGCACGCTGTGCGCGTCAACGTTTCGATTCGCGGCACCGCGCTCGCGGCCTCCCCGCCCCGCGCACACAACGGACAGTGCCAATCGCTCTCCGGCACGCGCGTCAGCGGCGGCTTGAGACAGCACATGTGCCACCCGCTCAGACACGTATCGCACTCGAGCATGATTCGATCCGCGTTCGGCGCTTCACCGCACACCATGCAAGGACAATCTTCGTCGTCATCGAAATCGACCGTTTTCTCGTTCACCACGTACACGCTATCGCCCACGGCAAACTTTTCGCCTTCCAAATTCACGCACTTCCAATACTTGCGCTTCGGCGCCGCCGCCGCCGCGTTCAATTTTTTCCCCCTCCCCACCTTTTTCCCGTCCGACCCCCCCCCGACGTCGCTCGCGACGTCCCGCGCGTCGCGCGTCCTCGTCCTCTCCCCCTCGCTCGCTTTCGCCTTCGTCTTTTTCCCTCCTCTCCCCGACGCGTCCCTCGCCGCGTCGTCGTCTCGCGTCCGCGCCGCCTCCGTCTCCATCTCCTTCCTCCCTCGCGCCATCTGCGCCAAAAACGCCGCGTTCGCCCGCTTCTTCTTCTTCTTCTTCTTCGCCTTCCCATCGTTCGCGTCCTCGTCGTCCCGTCCCGTCGTCGTCGTCGTCGTCGTCGTCTTTCGCTTCGTCGGTCGCGTCCCATCCTCGGTGGCGTACACCCGCGTCGCCATCGCGCGCGCGCGCGACGTCGACGCGAGTCGCGATCGCAGTCGCGTCTGCCGCTCCATCTCGTCCGTCGTCCCTCGTCGCCGGCGTCGCGGTGTGAGCGCGCGTCGCGGTGTGAGCGCACCGCGATTCGAATCGATCGAGCGACAGCTCGAGTTTGAATTCGCATTCGCGTTCGCGTTCGCGTCGTCGCGAGTGCGACGCGCGCGAGGGACGACGGATGCGCGTCTCGACGTCGACGCGCGTCTCGATCGCGGTCGCGTCGACGCCGCGTCGCGCGCGTCGGCGACGACGCGCGAACGCGACGCGACGACGCGCGTTCGACGACGACGGGACGACGAAGGACGACGACGACGACGACGACGACGGACTCGATGGACTCGTGCGACGGGCGTGCGCGCGAATCGGACGCGGCGACGAGGAAGCGAAAGAGATGACGGCGCGATTGCGGGCGAATTGGTTCGAGACGGCGGAGGACGTGCGAGGGATGGGGCCGGAGGACGCGCGCGCGGCGGGGGTGCCGGCGAGGCTGTACGCGAGCGTGCGGGCGACGCTGGACGAGGACGAAGAAGACGACGTAGAGGCGAGAAATGGGGAAACGAAGGGAACGAAGCGCGAGGAGAGCGAAAGTGGGTGGATCGGGGGGGCGCTGCCGGGCGCGGGAACGCG
>Ga0222719_10005269_pt1 | contig 11179 bp, 15 predicted proteins | sample C33_34DmetaG_FD_165039 | JGI IMG/M metagenome (GOLD analysis project Ga0222719, IMG submission 165039) | Estuarine water microbial communities from San Francisco Bay, California, United States - C33_34D | ecosystem: Environmental > Aquatic > Marine > Unclassified | place: USA: California...
CGACACTAAAAGCGCTCAGGATGCCTTCTTTCACCATTTCAGCAATATGTCCTGCTGACTTGGAGATCTTTCCTTCTATTTCTAAGCCTTTTTCAGTAATAGCTAAAGACGTAGCTTTACCAATAGGTTTATTATAGTCGTGATTAAATAATAAAATCGGATTATTCTGATAGTTATCTAGGCCACCCTTTTTCCAGGCGTAGCTTTCGATAATGTCTCCAGATCTGTCAGTATCGACAGTGCTGGCATATCCTCTAATCTTGATGCTATCATCATCTTCGTCATCATCGTAACTCTTAAAAGAGGACGTGATATTAAAAATTTTAGTATTCATTTCTTCGTAACTTTTACTAGACATAGGGTGTTCCTTTGGTAGTAAGTCTGTATCGTGCTTTCCACTTCTAAACTTACCATTTCTTAAGACGTATAAAAAACTATTAACACGCCCATAAGCCCATTGTTCAGGGCTAGAGACGCTTGGTCTTACAGATTGAGGATTAGTGTAGTATGCACCTACTCCTCGTCTAAATACCGCAACTAGAGTTCGAGTAGAAGTCCTTTTAGACTTTACGTCTCCCACCTTATCGTTGTGATCTTTTGCTTTCTTTTCTAGTCCTTTTCTAATGGCTTCTGTTACTTTGCCTCTCTTAGGAGCTTTTTCTTCGTCCTCGTCTGTGACACCGCCAAAGTAATCTACAAGAAAATTATATTCGTAAGAGGAGAGACCTTCATATTCTTCTTCTAAGGTCTTTACTTCATCTCCAGTAGCAGCAACGTAGTCGTCATGTGAGGCACACGGCATAAAAACTAAATCTCCATTCTCATCATGAGAATGAGTGCCTACACAGCCTATCTCTCTGGCTCTTTCTTCCGCCTCTCCTTGAGTTGTAAAAACGTCATCTCTTACTTCGGACTTACTCTCCTCTCTTTCTATTCTAGCTCTCATCTTTCGAGCCCAAGAAAATCCAGGATCTCCGCCCCACAAAGCCCAAGCTATTCGACCTGCACTTGGGTATCCTTCTTCTCCGCGATTAAAACCTTGTCCTTGCTTATCGACTTCATGTCTACTAAAGAAGGAAAACATTCTTTTTACAGTAGAAACTGATAAGTTCTCCTTGGCAATAATCTGATTAGCGCGAGCTACACCTACCATAGTGCCGCCCCTGTTAAATTCTTTTCTCCAATCCAAACCTCGGCGAGCTTCTGCGGCCATACTATCTGTTGGAACAAATTTTAAATCTGACAAAGCTTTTGTGTCTCTTTCTTCCCACTGAGTGTAGCATACTCCGGCTCTCTGACGAGCATTTTCGTACTCCTCTCCCATCTTAGGGTCGGACATACAACGATCCATAAACTCGTCTTGACTTTCCTCTTCTCCCGGTATAGGTATGGGCATCAATCTTCACCTTCGGTAGTAGGCCTACCGCCTTGAGAAGGGTTGGCTGCAGAACCTGCTCCTGCTATATTTGCAGGGATTCTAATACCATCATTGCCAGGTATAGGCTCCATTCTCATAGCTACTCTAGCCTCATTCGGAGTCATTATGCCTCCATTAACTAAAGTAGAATAGTAACCAGCTTGGTCTTGAAGCTCCGGCTGTAGCGCGGGTATGTTACTAACATCTTCTGCCAAATTAAATCCAAAATAACGTTCAAAAGCGAAATTCATCTTTCTAACTATAGGCAGTACTGTTTCTAAGTAGAATAGTCTGTGGTTAGGACGAATATTAGCGTTATTCCCACTATCTAGTAGTATGGGAGGAACGCCGAGTGCTTCTAAAATAATTTTTTCATTTTCTTTTATAGACTCTTGAAAGTCCAGCTCTTTGAAGTTTACTTCATTTAAGCTGTCTATTTCAAGACCTCCATCTAGGATTAATGGTCTATGACCTCCAGTATTTGGATTGTACTTAGAGCTCCAAGACATAAGTAGTCTTTCTTTAATTTTCTCACTTAATGTATTAGGACTTTTAAGTACTAGTCCTGGGACTGCTCCGTTCCTAAAGAAGTTTTCTTGAAACTTTCTCATAGACCCAAGCAACTGCATTCTCTTATAAGCGGGCTTTAGTCTAGGAACTCCTCGATAAATAGAATTGAAAGAATTTTCTTTGATATGAATAATTTCTGAAGGGGAATAGTCTAACTTATTGTCATAAACGTACGATTTTACATAGGTTCTCTCGTCAGTTTCTATTTCCACATTTCGGGCGGGTAGCTGATATAGATGCGCTCCGTCGAAATATACAAAGATATTACCATCTATCAATAGATCAACAATAAGATTTCGCTTAAAAGAATTAATATCCTGAAAAGGGTTAGGCTCTATATTAAGAAGAGTATCTACCTTGCTTCGTCTTATATTTTTTACTATTGGAGTTAAGTTTAATTTCTCTCCTACATCTACGGGAATTTCTGCTGCATCATCTACAATTAAGTTTACAGCTCTATTTACAACTTCGATCTGCTCGTAAGCATTTCTATAATTAGTAAAGATTTCACTAGTTCCTAGAGAGTAACCTTCTTCTCTAGAAATAAATCTCTGGGCAGGGTTTAACTTTTCTTCTACATCCTCTTTTGGACCTCTCGAAAATAAGTTATCATACCATGCCATATTTGTCTCTTTGTTTCAACACCCAGCGTTTCTGCTTTCCTGCTGTTGCAAGTTTGGGCCTTTTTCCATATATAGAATGGAGTTTTAAGTGGTGAGAGTGACATAATGTTGTAGCTTCGTCATATAGCTCAACTAAATGTGCTTGTATAAAACTGTCTCTCTCCGCTAGTATCTGTTCTTCTGTTGTTATAGTCTTTTTAGATCTTACTAGCCACTGGTCTAATAACTCGGTTAACCCGAAGAAGTGATGAAAATCAAGTTCTTCTTTGGAACCACAAATAAAACATTCAGTATCTTTATTGTACTTAGACTTTGCTTTATCCCTAATATACTTTACTAAATCTCTTTTTGGGTCCATGGTACCATTCCGTAATAGAAAAAATTATATCACCGTAATTAACAAAAAGTCAAGAGTTATTTTTCTTTGGTATCTTAAAAACTAGTTGACTGAGTTTCAAAGGTATACATTGCATATCTAATTGCGTCGGCCATATGAGAGAATCTATCGTGCTTTGGTTTCTCTCTAAGAAGATTGGGGTTAGGATCCCACTGGTACTGATCTAAGCTATCTAAAGAATGCTGACACCTTTGATTGACCAATAGCTTATTATTGTCCACTACATTTGCCACCTTCCCTATGCCATCTAGTATAGACTTTTTAGCGTTTATAGTAGATATATCATAATTTTGTGCAAAGTCATATCGTGTTTGCTGAGCAGCAGAGTCTATGTAGATATAGTCTATATCCCATTTAAGTATGAACCTTTGAATTTCTTCTGCGTGCTGCTCGGTAGTTCTTTCAGCTTCTAGATACTCGTCTAAGATATAATAAGTCTCTGTATCCCAATCGTAACCAAAAACACATAAAGCTGTGGGATCTTTATAACCCACGTCAAGACCTGCAAAAACGTCCATGTTTCTAGTGTCTAATTTGTCTACGTCTACTACACACTTCTCGAAGTTGAACCCCCAAATCTGGCCTTCGTAGGTATTGAAGTCTGCTAAGTATTCTTGAGCAAACTCTGCCTGAGACATAGCCTTTTTTGCTTCTTCTATGTCACTTTCGTGCATTCTAGGGTTTTCGTGGTAGGTTGCTCGTATAGAAATCCAGTCAGGATACTCTTCGTTAAATCCTCTATAGAAAAACTCCGCAAACCAGTTGTTGCGCCCTCTAGGAGTGGAGATAAATAGAGCCTTGCTATTTGGCTTATCTAGTGTAGGTCTAAGAGCTACGTTGAAAGCCTCTCTGCCGTGAGTCAGAGCAGCCTCGTCAAAAATAATTAGATCGTAACTTCTTCCCACTACAGAGTCTACTTGATTGATAGATCCCATTCTTATAGTTGAATTGTTAGATAGCTCAATTACTCTGTCTTTTGCATTATCTCTTACCACTTCTAAGTCAAAGTGCTTTATGAGGTTTCTTTGTAGATCAAAAGAAATTTGTGAGAGGGAGTAGTTGGGAGACATTAAGAGAACGGAAGAGCCAGGCACAAGAACACACAACTGGCCTATAATATTTGCAATATAGGTTTTACCTTGTCTTCTAGAGACTGCTCCGCATACGAAGCGATATTTAGGGCTATTGATAGCATTTATTACTGCCATCTGGGATTTTATAGGATCAATACCTAGTAAATCTAAATACCCGTTTACAGATAACTTTAAGAACCTTTCTTCTTGTTGAAAGTTCATCAACTCGGAGCCGACTATATCGGCTCTACTTATTTCTAGCATAATTACTACTCAGGTTTAGGGGTTACAGAGTCTCCATTGGACTTCTGCTTGTTTTCTGGTATCAAATCTTAAACGGGCTCCGCGAAAAGTAAATACAAAGCTACCGCGAACTTCTTTAATCTCTGAACGCATTTTAGACTCTTTTCCCTTATCAGGGGAAATTGAATCGCTTTCAGGTGAAGGCACCTTAGTATTATCTAGTACGTTAGGAGTGAGCACTTTTGTGTCATATGTTTTTTCAATCATAACTTATTCCTCTATGCTGTGGTGGTTAGTATAGTAACTAAAGTGCCTAGTAAAAATAGTATAATGGCACCACCAAATTGAATCTGTCTACTATCTAGCTTTTCTAATTTAGAGTCTATGTCCTCTAGGTGATTAAAGGTAGTTTTCCATCTTTCGTCACACTTGACTTCATGCGTCTCTATCTTTAGCTTAAGTCCCGATAACTCGTCTTCTACACCTGTGCTCATGAGACCTCTTCCTCGTGATTGCAAGTTTTGCAGTTACAATTCTCACAGGGTTGTTCGCAATGACAAGTATGCCCACATTGTGCGCAGTTTTCTAAAATTGATTCAGGTTCCATGACTTTCTCCTACTTCTTGTTCACAGCATCAGCTGCAAAAAATGCGGACACCAAGACCGCAATAGATGCAAAATAAGTTGGAGCTATATCTGCAATTAAATTTGCGGCGGACTCCAATCCTAAAAAGCTAGTTATAAAAATTCCAAAAGGGTACAGTAAAAGTCCAAAAAGAGAAAACCACGCCATTTTTCGAATAGCATCTCTCTGAGCGTCTTTATCCTCTAGTTCCTTTCTTTTGAACTCCATATACATCTCATGTTCTTCGTCGGTAACAACTCCATCTCCATTAGAATCTGCGGGATGGAATCCTTTTTCTTTGATTTCCTCACTCATCTAGTACTCCCTATAGCAAAAACAGAGCTAGTGCAGCCCATATTATTCCTATTCCTAGAGCCAGAGCTAAAGCTCCGACTCCGAGTTGCTGCATTAAGATTTCTCTTTCTTTTTTCTTCTTTGCAAGCATTTTCATATGCTGCTGACGTTGATGTTCCTGCTCAGCTTTGGCTTGCTTAAAAGACTCAAGCATGTCAGGATCGGCAACTAGAAGCAGATCGTGAACATCTTTCCAGTGCCTTTCATAACTTTTCTTAATCATTGTGAGCTTTAGTATCTCACTCTGAGTAAGCGGTTTAAAAGTGCTAGACTTCCTATCTATCTCATAATTTGTTATGGCCTCACCAAAATCACTGATGGTTCCCATAAGTTGTTGCATTCCCTGGCCAGTCTCATTAGCCTGCTTTATTAACCCATTAAGGGACGTAAGAATTGCGCTCGCTGCAGCTACAGATTCTATAATCATCAACTATCTCACTGGACTTACTACCAATTACAGTAAGTAAGTACCTTGCCTAATAAATAGCTATTGGGCTATACAAATCTGAATTGCAAAAAAGGAAATTATTAATGCTACTCCAAGATGCGTACCTGTTATTTTCAAAATTTAAACATCTGGGGAGTTTATGAGTTTTTCTATCAAGGCCCCATAATTGCCTTGTCCAAAAGTACCTTCTCCTTGTATAAGAACATTGTTTTGTTGGCGAATAGCTCCAGCAGATGCCTTTTCTAGTTCTGTCTGAGCTTTTATTTCGTCCATCCGCATTTTATGAGCCATTTGAACCAAATCGGCTAAATCTTTGGTTGTGTACATTTCTGTCTCTTCAACCTCTTCTAGCTTTTTGTCAATGAGAGTGTCCAGAACTTCGGCTAATTTGAACTTATTTCTATAGCCTGCGTCTAAATACACAGAATCTATGTATTTTTTGACTTCTCGTTTGTTTAAATAATCCACAACTTCATCTTTCGGGATACCCAATCCGGCACTAACGGTGCCTACATCACCAACCTGCAAATACGTATTCGCGATTTCAATGGCCTCGGGACTTATTCGTGTGGATACTTCTTTACTCATGGTGACATTGTAGCACCCTTAGCAACAAAAAGTCAAGAACTATTTTTTTGGTGGGTATATTTGAAAAATTTGAGTGGCATGATAGTACCAATGGAGTATATTTTTATCATTTTTTCATAAACACCTGGAAAAGTTTCTTATCATTAACGTAATTTTTTAAAAAATATCCGAAATACAAAAAAGGGCGACAATTTTCATTACCACCCTTTTTAATAAGTACCTCTATGGGTATTTATGAAGTTACATAGTTAGCTGGGAAAATGGTAGTGCTAATAACATAACGATAAACACAAGAGGCGCAACGAGCTGCACGAAGTTTCGAATGGATTGTTTCATTTTTGCGGAAGGATCTCCTTTGGTCCTAAATTTCTTTGAAATCTTGCTTGATTTCGGGATATATTATAACAATGTGTAAGAAAAATGTCAAGACATAAATTTTTGTAAGTGTGTATTTTAGTAACACTTTTAATTTTATCAATAAAAAAGGCTCCGAAGAGCCTTTTTATGCCTTAGTCTAGAAAGAGAATCTAATCTCAGTTTCTAGCTTAGAGCCAATGGGATCAACTTCATCAATCTTAGAGCCTTCCCACTTACCTTTGAAGGTAAGAGGACCTTTCTTAAGTTTGTATCCTACTTCGCCAGAGTATCCGTCTGTGCGAGGGCCAACTTCAAAGTACAAGTTCTTGTCATTGTCACCAAGCAAAGTTCCAAACCGCAGGTGGTGGACAATATTGTCGCTCTGTAGTTCTTCATCTAAAAATCTTAGATCATTCTTGTATTCGACGTATGGACCTGCCATCGCAGTTCCGGAAAGTGCCATTAAGGCCACGAAAGATAATGCATATTTCATATTTTTTCTCCAACGTAGAAAGAAAACGAGGATATAATTCGTAATATCCTCTCCATTTTTTCTCCACTTTTCAAATTATATTTGGTATAACCTCAATTGTCAAGATCTTTTTTTAAGGTGGTGTGAACTTTGGGAAATTATTTTAAGTTTTTCTTAATTTAATACTTGAACAGCACGTAATAATCTGGTATAATATCGACTTCAAAGTACCCAAAGTTGTACGTGAAGGAGAGCCGCGCGAGCCGGCAAAATGTCAAGTCTCTTAACACCCCCTAGTTGGCACGATTCCTGCATGGGAAAGGCGGCGCGGCTGTCCAGCTTTTGTCTAGCTTTTATAGCTTTACCGATTCCGCTGATTTTGCTATAATACTCGCACACAAACACAAACTAGGACTTAAAAATATGGCTATCACAAAATACACTGACGCAATGGTTGCAAAAATTGTCTCGCAAGAGCCTCTGAATCTTGACAAAGCCAAAATCTTGGCTGTCGAATTCGGTATGCCTGATAAGTATCGCTCGGTCATTTCCAAGGCGCTATCGCTTGGGCTGGAGTATAACAGCGCGAAGCCATCGCGTAAAGACGGCGAACCGGTCGTCAAAAAAAGCGAGGTTGTTTCCGACATCGCTGGACTGCTCCACATGCCAGAGCATCATCTGGCTGGCTTGGAAAAGGCAACTCGCGGCTCGTTGGTCGCGCTGCTGAAGCAATTGGGAGAGGAAATATCTTAATCATTGCAACAGCATGGATTGGGACGGCGCTGCTCTGCGCCGCCCCCTTTCTGATTGATTCAGATTTAGGCAAGGGAATGATGGTCGTCGGGCTGGCGCTGCTATGCTTGCAGGCCATAGACAAGAAATGCTATAATCTGGTTTTACTCAACACAATAGGAATATGCGGATATGTTTACTCGATTTATTTTTGATCTCGACGGCACCGTGATCGACTCGGCCCATCGCCAAGGCGAATCGCTGGCAGACTGGCGGCGGCTAAACACCGTCTCGAATGTTTTGCGTGATTCTCTTTTGCCATTGGCCGACAAGATGCGCGGAGCGATTCGGGAAGGGCGAGACGTTTGGGTTTGCACTTCCCGCGTCATGGGCGCGGCGGACTATGCTTTTCTCCGACTAAACGGATTGCATCCGCTGCGCTCTCCCATTTTGTCACGCAATGGCGAAGCAGATATGCGCGGATGCGGCGAGCTTAAACTTGCCAAACTCCAAGGCATGGCGGCGAGCATGGGCCAGCAATGGCCGGTATTCGCAGCGCATTCGATCATGTTCGATGATTCTCAAGATGTACAGGAAACCCTACGGCCTGCTGGCATTCGGGTTATTGATCCGGTACAATACAATTTTACGATGCAACACAAGGCGACCGCATAATGACGATAGCAGCAAAATCCATCATGGTTCTGGACACGGAAACTTGTGATCTCAAAGGCCACGTTTATGACGTAGGCTATACGATCACGAATCGGCGCGGGCTAATTCGACAAAATCGCAACTGGTTGGTCGAGGAAATTTTCACCGACGCCAGCAAAATGATGGGCGCATTCTATGCTCGCAAACTTTTTACCCACTACGCTCCGATGCTACAACGCGGGGAAATTGAGATCACGCCTTGGGCGCAAATCGTCAAGACTATGCAAGCCGATGTGGAAGCATACGGCGTGAACGTCTTAGCAGCATATAATCTTGGATTCGATCGTCGCGTCATGCGCATGACCAACGAGCTGCTGGGATCTGGCCCAATCCTGCCCAAGCTAGACCAACTCGATATCTGGCAATTCGCCTGCGAGACAAAACTATCGCAGAAGCGATATAAACAAATCGCTCAGGATCTTGGCTGGGTTTCTGCTGCTGGTAACATTCGGACCGGCGCAGAATACGCCTACCGATTTTGCTCTGGGGATCATGGGTTTATCGAAGACCATACAGCACTATCGGATGCGATCATCGAAACCAAAATCCTAGCGGATTGCTACGCTTGCAAAAAATCTGTACCCTACGGGATCGTTAACGCGCAACCTTGGAGAATCGTCAATGCAAAATAAAATGAAAATACAACAAGCGCGGCTCAACAAAATTGTTAGCCGCTTGGAGGGGCCGGTGGCGGTCGTGCTGGAAGGGCGCGACACCGCCGGAAAATCTGGCACCATCCGAGAGGTTACTCACTATCTACCAACGGATTCGTTTAGCGTTTGCCTATCGACTATGCCGAGCAAAACGACGATGAAAAAGTGGCTACCATTCTGGCGGCGAAAAATGCCGACCAGACCTATGCTAACTTTCTTTGATCGGTCATGGTATAGCCGCGCACTGGTTCAGCCGCTAAATGGCTGGTGCTCTGAAAAACAATATCGGGGCTTTATGGAAACGGTCGAAGGTTGGGAGATATGCCAGCCTGCCCATATCATAAAATTCTGGCTATCAATCAGCGAAGCGGAACAGGCCCGACGATTAGGCGAGCGCGAAACGTCACCGCTAAAATCTTGGAAAATGTCAGACAATGATCGGCGAGCTTTAACATCCTACGACGAAATGACAATCCTCAAAGAACGGGTTTTAACCCGTGGCGATTGGCACTCAATAGACTACAACGATAAAGCTAAGGGGCGGCTGGATTTTATAACAACCCTATGCAACATTTTGGAGAGATGATATGAGAGCACTAGCAGGACTCTATTTGGTTTATTCTGTCGCGACCGATTTTATGATCTGGGGCGGCGCTTTATATTATTTTCTCCAAAATTTTGCCTAAGCAAAAATCATGCCAAGCCTGCAAATAGCAGGCTTTTTTTTGGCACGGCTTCCTGGAGAGAATGATTCTCATTTGCACTTGGAAATAAGAATCATTTGCAAATGAGAATGATAATCATTTGCAAATGCGAATGATAATCATTCGCAACAGCGCCTACCGGCGCCGAAGTGCCAAAGCGATGTGCAAAACCGATTGCCGCGCCGATCATACCACACGCGAGTGCAAAAGTCAAGTCTTTTTTTCAGATTTGGGCAAATTAATTCCGAATAAGAAGTCTACCTGGACCCCGTGCCCAACCCTGGTATTATACAGAACAAACGCAAAGTTGTCAAGAACTTTTTTCAGCGTAAGAGAAGCGCGCCCTGCGCCGAAGTGCAAAAGCGAAGTGCAAAATCAACGTGTTGCGCGCGCCGACCGCACGGAATCCCATTAGGAATATTATACCACGCGCGCATGTGGAAAGTCAAGAACTATTTTAAGGTTTTTCTGAGAAATTTGCGAAACTTTATAGATTTCAGAGGTTTAGCGCAGATATTTCGAGATTTTTGGAGGTTTGGGCAAATTAATTCTTGATTTTCGAGGCCGCGGACGGCCCGCGAGAGCTCTTTTGCACGATTTTTGGGAGCAAGAGAAAAATAGTTCTTGACCAGATAGTCATTGATTGTTATAATAGTTGCATTAAATAGGAGAAGATACACATGGAATACAAGTACGTTAGCTTTGACATCGCAGATCAATCATTCAAGTTCTACACGAGTATGGACTGGCACAACCTTATTGCGGATGCAAGAGAAGAGCTGTTGGAAGACGACGATATTCTGGCAGTAGCTACAGTTGAAGAAGTGCTAGAGGCGATGTTTGGTGACGAATTCTTTTGGGAAGAAATAGTATAAACTTCTTGACAAAAAATAGTCAGAAGAGTATAATATGCGCATGAAAAAACGAAAGACCAAAGCCAGAAACTTCGTAGCAAAGTACGCTAGACGTGTGAACCGCGCGGCAGTTCATCGTGACCGTAAAAAATACTACAGAAAGGACAGGAATTGGAAAAAAGACGTTGACAAGTAGGCAGAACGCCTGTATAATACTTGTATGAAAAATGAGGAAATCAACAGAAAAATCCAATTACTGCACGATGTAGCGTACTATGTTCTAGATAGCTATGGCATTTCACCCTATGTTGACATAGAGTTGATAGAGCCAGATGGAACTGGGGCAATTGCATAT
>Ga0222719_10005274_pt1 | contig 11173 bp, 7 predicted proteins | sample C33_34DmetaG_FD_165039 | JGI IMG/M metagenome (GOLD analysis project Ga0222719, IMG submission 165039) | Estuarine water microbial communities from San Francisco Bay, California, United States - C33_34D | ecosystem: Environmental > Aquatic > Marine > Unclassified | place: USA: California...
AACACTTCAGTGATACCAGAGACATTATATAGATTGAGTGAGGCTTTATTAAAAACTGGGTTAAAAGATGAAGCAAACAAAAGTATAGCTATATTAAATTATAATTTTCCTAACAATGAATGGACAGAACTAGCTAAATATTTGTTAGAAGATGATAAGGTAAACATCTCAAAACAAGGTTTTACCCGAGGGGTATTAAATTATATAAAAACAATTTTAGACTAACAATGTTAAAAGAACTTATAGTTAACAATATTGTCCTAATTGAGACACTTAATGTTCAATTCAAAAAAGGTTTATCTGTTTTAACTGGTGAGACAGGAACAGGAAAATCAATTTTATTAGATAGTTTAGGACTAATTGTTGGAAACAGAGTTGACTTTAACCTTATTAGAAATGGTGAAAATGAGGCCTCAGTAACAGCTATTTTCGATATAAACCATTCCCATCCTGTTAATAGTGTTTTAGAAAAGTATAATATAAAAAATGAAGATGAATTAATTATCAGAAGATTAATTAATGCGGACGGAAAATCAAGATGTTTTATTAATGATATTCTTGTAACTAGAAATGTTTTAATTGAAGTTACAGATTATCTCATAGAAATGCAGGGTCAATTTCAAGAAAGAGGACTTCTTAATGTTAAAACCCATTTGTCTTTACTAGATACTTTCTGTAATCACAATGATTTGCTCAATGCCACAAAAATTTCATATGATAAAATGAAGGAATTAAGAAAAATTATAAAAGAAACCGAAATCCTTCAAAAAAATTTTAATGAAGAGAACGAATGGATTCAAGAATCTTTTGATCAGTTAAATGTTTTAGATCCTAAATTTTCTGAAGAAGAAAGCTTAGATCAACAAAAAAAAATTCTATTAAATAATGAAAAAATTTTTATTTCCATTAACCAAACAAAATCACTCTTAGAAGAAGAAAATGGTTTAGAAGATCTAAATTATAAAATTATTAAATCACTTCAAGGAATTGAAAATTTTGGTCTTAAGAATATTAATAGTGCTATTGAAATAAGTAATACAATTAAGGTTCAATTAGAAGAACTGAAGTCACTGCTTAATAACGAAATTACATTCACAAATGAAACTAAATATAATTTAGAGGAAATAGAGGATCGGCTTTATGAATTAAGGTCACAAGCTCGAAAACATAATTGCAAGGTTGATGACCTAATAAATATTAAAGAACAACTCGAGTCTAAATTACAAACTGCTGATAACCATAAACATAAACTAAAAACTCTTAAAAATAAATTCAATGATGTAACTCAACAGTATGTTAATGCTAGTTCTGCTCTATCTGAAAGCAGAAAAAAAAATGCATTAAAACTAGCTAGCAAAATAAATGCTGAATTACCTCACCTAAAGTTAGATCATGCGTCATTTCAAGTGAAATTTAAAGATTTAGATATTGATAACGCTACTAGCGAAGGAGTGGATTCAGTTATATTTTTAGTATCAACAAATACTGGTATTGATCCACTCCCAATCAACAAAGTTGCATCAGGAGGTGAATTATCAAGATTTTTACTTGCTATCAAAGTAGTGCTTGAATCTGCGTTATTTAATAGAACAATTATTTTTGATGAAATTGACTCAGGTATTGGCGGTTTTGCTGCAAATGCAGTAGGCATTAAACTATCTACGATGGGTAAGGCCTACCAAACAATGGTTGTTACCCACTCCCCTCAAGTCACTGCAAAAGGTGATCATCATTATCTGGTTCAAAAAATTGAAAAAAATAACAAAACAATTACAAACGTCTTAAAATTAAACAATGATCAAAGAATTGAAGAAATAGCTCGAATGCTCTCAGGAAGTTCAATTACTGACGAAGCAAGAAAAGCAGCATCACAATTGCTAAATAATAATTAAAATGAAAATAGAGATCATAAACAAACTAAACTCATTAAATACAGAAATTAATTATCATAACAAAAAATATCATTTTGAAGATAATCCTGAAATAACAGATTTTGAATTTGATGAATTATGTAAAGAATATGATAATCTTATACTAGCTCACCCTGAGCTTCATTTTATGGAACGAAAATCTATTGGCTCGAATATTTCAAATCAATTTGAAAAATTTCAACATGCAAAACCAATGGGATCATTAGTAAATGCTTTTACGTTTGGAGATGTAAGGGATTTCATAGACAGGACAAATAAATTCTTATCTTTAAATAAAAAAAATGAGTTAGAAATTATGTGTGAGCCTAAAATAGATGGTCTCTCTATTTCACTTCTATATCTTAACGGATCACTAATAAAAGCTGTTACCCGAGGTGATGGAAGCATAGGAGAAATAGTAACCGAAAACGTAAAAACCATAAAAGATATTCCTCATACCCTTCTCAGTAAACACCCTAAATTTATTGAGATTAGAGGTGAAATATTCATGAATAAAGAAAACTTTAACTTACTTAATCAATCACAGGTTGCAAAAGCTCAAAAGATTTTTGCCACACCAAGAAATGCAGCAGCTGGATCTATTAGACAAAAAGAAGTGGAAACATTAAAAGATAGAAAATTAAATTTTTTTGCATTTTCTGTTGGTGAATTCACCAATGATTTTATTTTTGAGACCCAAGAAGAACTTCTTAACAATTTTAGACGAATGGGATTAAAAATAAATGATTTAAATCACAAAGCAAAAAATTTTAAAGAACTTGAAGCATTTTATTTTGATATTTTGTCGAAAAGAAACAAACTCGATTATGAAATTGATGGAATAGTTTATAAAATAGACAATATTAATCTTCAGAGAAGATTAGGTAATTTATCTAGAGCTCCAAGATGGGCTATAGCTCACAAACTACCTCCAGAAATAGTTGAAACAAAAATTCTTAATATTGAAACTCAAGTTGGAAGAACTGGCGCCTTAACTCCTGTAGGAAAATTAGAGCCAATAAAAGTTGGAGGAGTAATAGTTTCTAATGTTTCTTTGCATAATGAGGATGAAATTTCAAGAAAAGATATTCGGATTGGAGACACAATTAAACTTCAACGTGCTGGTGATGTCATTCCAAAAGTTATAGGGGTAAATCTAGAAAAGAGATCTTCAAATTCAAAAAAATATTCTCCTCCAGAAATTTGTCCTTCATGTAAAAGTTATACAGTTAAGTCACCTGACGAGGCCATTCGAAGATGTACTGGGGGAGTTATATGCCCTGCTCAGTCAGTTGAAAAGCTTAAACATTTTGTTTCAAAAAATGCATTTAATATAGATGGATTAGGAGATAAATTAATAGAAATGTTATTTAATGAGAAAATAATAACTGATTTTAATGATATTTTTGAAATTAAAAAATATGAAGACTATTTAATTAAAAAAGAAGGTCTAGGAGCATTATCAATTACTAATCTTTTGAAATCAATAGATTCAAAAAGAAATATTAAACTAGATAAACTAATATATGCACTTGGAATCAGACAAATTGGCGAGACTAATTCAAAGTTATTAGCCCACAATTACAATTCTTTTGATAACCTGTGCCTTGAAATGCTTCAAGCTAAAGACAAAACTAATGAATCTTATTATAAACTTATATCCATCGATCAGATAGGTGAAAAAATTGCAATTGATTTAATCTCGTACTTTAATTCCCCAGCGAATAAAAATATTTTTAAAAAACTCTTAAAAAACATTACTATAGAAAATTATACCGACTTATCTATTCAATCCCCTTACAGTGGCAAAACTATTGTTTTAACTGGAACACTAAAAACTATGAGTCGCGATGAAGCAAAGCAATTAATACAAAGAATGGGTGCTAAAATTGGAAACACAATATCAAAAAATACTGATTACTTAATTATAGGAGACAACCCTGGCTCTAAAGCAAAAAAAGCAGAAGAATTGAATGTTAAAATTATTAATGAAGATGAATGGATAAAAATTATAAAAGAATAAATTAATTATATTTCAGATGTTGTGAGTTTCAAAAATTCTAATAAATCTTTATTTCCTTTTTCAATTAATTTTGATAAATCAAAAAAAACTTTCTTATGATAATCATTTATCCATTTAATTTCACATTTCGTTAAATTGCTCTTATCAATTAGTTTTTTTTCAAGAGGAACTCTTGTTAAATTATTAAAACATAGAAATTTTTTATTAGTGCCTTTAATTTTTTTTTCTGAAACAAACTCTAAGTTTTCAATCCTAATCCCATAATAATTATTTTTATAATAACCAGGTTCATTGGATATAACCATTCCTTCTTCAATGAAAATCTCAGATGATTTTGAGATAGAGATAGGACCTTCATGAACACTTAAAACATGGCCTACACCATGCCCAGTTCCGTGAGCATAATCCTTTCCTTCCCTCCAAAGTTCTTGCCTTGCCAATATATCTAAATCTCTCCCTTTAGTATTTTTAGGGAAAATTGCGGTGGCAATAGCAATATGACCTTTAAGAACTAAAGTGTAATCATTAATCATTTCAGGGTCAGGGTGTCCAACACATAAGGTACGTGTAGTATCTGTAGTACCGTCCAAATAATGTCCGCCAGTATCTAATAAATATAAACCATTTTTATTTATTTTTTTATTTGATAATTTTGAAGCTTTATAATGTATAATCGCTCCATTCTCATTAAAAGCTGAAATAGTAGAAAAACTCTCACAAATAAATGATGGATCTAATGAACGAATTTTTAAAAGTTTGTCTGCAATTGATATTTCAGAAAGTTTATTAGAGGTAACATTTTTTTCAATCCAAAAAAAAAGTTTTAATAAAGCCAGACCATCTTTTAGATGAGCTTTTTTAAAACCACATAATTCATTTGAATTTTTTATTGTTTTTAAGGCATCAACTGGACATATGATTTTTTTAGATTTAATTTTATTTTTATTTAATAAATCATAAATTTTAAAAGGTAAAACCTTGGGGTCAAACAGCATTTTTGTATTTGAAAATTTCTCTAAAAAACTAGGAAAATATGAAAAATCATTTAAATAAATCTTATCATTTTTAGTTATGTAGTTCTTTAATAGTTTATTTTTGGAAAAAACAAAAACTTCTCCAAACTTTGATACTAAGCAAAAAGACCTCAGAACAGGTGTGTGTTTAAGCTCCATAACCCTAATATTAAGCAACCAAGACAGTCCCATTGGATTAAATAAAATATAATAATCAAATTTATTATTAACTATGAAATTCTTTAGCTTTTCAATTTTAGAAGTATATTTTTCTCCACTATAATTTATATTTAATTGAAAAATTTTATTTTCAATTTCTAAAGTTTTATTTGACCAAATTAAATCTATTAAGTTATTTTCGAAAAATATTAAATTTTTAGTTATGTCCTTTAAATAACTATATTGCTCAAGAGTGATTAACCAAGGATCAATACCAATTGTTTTTAAAAATCTTTTGTTTTTTTTCAGAAATAAAGAAACTTCTCTGAAGCTACCATTGTGAATATTAAAAAATTTTGAATCCACCTCATTTTTCATTTGTAATTGATAACGACCATCACTGAAAATTGCTGATTTTAATTTAGGGTTTGATGAAACAACAGCTATCCCCGCTGAACCGCTAAAATTAGATATAAATTTGAGACGTTCTTCTTTTTCTGGAACTTCTTCACCAGAAAACATATCACCTCGGGGTACTAAATATCCGTCTAGCTTTAAAGCTTTCATTTTATCAATTAATAAATTTATATTATTTTTCAAATCTAACACCCATGAAAAATTTTTATCGTTTCATTTTCATGATTACTGCACCCCAGCCAGATAGAATTATCCTTTTCTCTTCTACGAAACCAAAATTGTTATATCTTTTAATCATGCGTGGCACTTGGTAGTCTAAAAGACCTGATAAAATCAAATAAGATTTTTTGTTTAGGATCTTTTTAAACAAAGAAGCTAAATTATATAATGGTGAAAATAGTATATTAGCAAAAACTAAATCATAATAATTCTTCTTTACATATTTATGTGAAAAAAATTTATTTGTAGGGTATAATCGGTTAGATAAAATATTATTTAACTTAATATTATCCTTAGATATTCTTATGGCCTCTAAGTCAATATCAACTAAAGTGATTTGGTTTTTTTTAAATTTTTTTCTTGAAGCTATTCCCAAAATTCCTGTACCACAACCATAATCCAAAACCTTATAGGGTTTATATGATTTGGATAGAAAACTTATAGCTTTAAGACAACACTTTGTGGTTGCATGAGATCCAGTTCCAAAAGCTGTTGAGGCATCTATTTTAATATCTAAAACATTATTTAAACTATCTTTTTTGATGTGTGAACCATAGATGTAAAAGTTATCAACTTTAATTGTTGGAAAAGATTTTCTATTTTCTTTAAGCCAATCCTTAATTTGAACTTTATTTATTTGGATAAAATTACCATTATCTTTTTCATTAGATACATTATTTTTCTTTTCGTACTCTCTTATTCCTAATGCTCTTGAAAGATTATTTATATTTTTTACTATTTCATCATATGAAGGCTTTTTATTTAGCAGAACTTCTAATTGCCAATATTCATTTGAATGAAATTCACCTAAATAACTGTTAATGTTGGATATAAAAATATTTCGTGATCTTCGTTGTGGAGACAAATCCTCATTCACAAATAAGCTTGATGAAATATATCCGTCCAAGGTTTCAACATGTTCAGCAAAAAGATTTTTATATTTATCTTCAACAAACAGACATAAAGACCACATTTCCATATTCTTTAATCAACTACTTTAACAAAACTAGCCATTACTCTTTTTTCACCTGCTTTGTCAAAACTAATATTTAACTTGTCTCCATCAGATGAAATAACAAGACCCATTCCAAATTTTTGGTGAAACACTCTTTGACCATTATCAACATTGAAATTAGAGTTATTATTTTTTATTTTATTTTGTTTATAAATGTTAATAGGATTAATGCCTTCTTGTTTAGCCCTAAAAAAGCCTGGTCCATAAAATGAACTATTGTTTACAGTCTCAAAATCAATTTGATTGTAGCTAGAGGCATCTGCACCTAAATTACCTTCAAAGTTCTCATTCAAATCTTTTTTAGGTAACTCACTGATAAATCTTGATGGGATAGAACCTTGCCACAATCCATGTATTTGTCTGTTAGCGGCAAAAGTTATAAATAGTCTTTTTTTAGCTCTTGTTATTCCAACATAAGCAAGTCTTCTCTCCTCTTCTAGACCTGCTAATCCCAATTCGTCTATTGATCTTTGACTGGGAAACAAGCCCTCTTCCCATCCTGGCAAGAATACCACATCAAATTCAAGTCCTTTTGCAGCATGAAGTGTCATTAAAGATACTTCACCAGCTTCTGCTTCATTATCTCCATCCATTACTAAGGATATATGTTCTAAAAATCCTGATAAATTTTCAAATCCGCTCATAGCATTTATTAATTCTTTTAGATTTTCTAATCTACCTTCCCCTTCGAGTGATTTTTCAGTTTGCCAGTGTGAAATATATCCTGATTCCTCAAGTACTTTCAAAGCTAAATCAGTATGTGAAATAATTTTTTCTTGTTTTCTCCATTCAAGAAAATGATTAATTAAATTTTGCAATGTTCTCTTAACATTAGGCCTCAAATCATCCGTGATTAATAATTGTTGTGAGGCTGTAAATAAAGAAATGTTATTTTTTTTAGCATAAGAATGAATCATACTAATAGTATTGGTTCCTAAACCACGTTTTGGAACATTAATAATTCTTTCTAAAGCTAAATCATCGTTAGGTTGTTGAACAACTCTAAGATAAGCCAATGCATCTCTTATTTCTAATCTCTCATAGAATTTTGCACCAATTACTTTATAAGGTATGCCAATATCAATAAATCTCTCTTCAAAATATCTTGTCTGGTGACCAGCTCTAACTAAAACAGCCATTTGATCATACCTGAAACCAGAAGAAAAAAGTTTTTCGATTTCAGCACTAGTTTTTTTAGCCTCCTCCATTCCATCCCATGCAGATATCAGATCAATTTTTTCTCCTTGTTCTAGGGATGTTTTAAGATTCTTTCCTAACCTTTCTTTATTATTAATAATTATACTATTAGCTGCATCTAATATTCTTCCTGTCGACCTATAATTTTCTTCAAGTTTTATAATACTAGCTTTTGGATAATCTTTTTCAAACCTAAGAATATTTCCAACATCTGCGCCTCGCCAGCCATAAATTGATTGATCATCATCGCCTACACAACAAATATTTTTAGTTTTATCTGCAAGTAGTTTAAGCCACAAATATTGTATAGTATTTGTGTCCTGATACTCATCCACTAAAAAGTATGATAATTTTGAATGATAATTATTTAAAACATCTGGATGTTCTAAAAAAATAGTTAAATTATATAGAAGTAAATCTCCAAAATCGACAGAGTTAAGAGTTTTTAACCTTATCTGATAGTTTTTATATATTAAATTAGCTTTACCATTAGCAAAATAATCTGTATTCGAAATACCTACATCGCCAGGTTTGTAACCTTTATCTTTCCAAGAACCTATTAGGGATGACATTGATTTTGGAGTGAATTTTTTTATATCTACTTCTTCATCAATCATTAATTGTTTTAAGAGTCTAACTTGATCATCAGGAGTGATTATCGTATAGTTGGCATCTAAGCCAACCAATTCTGCATTTTCTCTTAGTATACGTGCAGCTATTGAGTGAAACGTCCCCAACCAAACTGAGTTAGCTACAGGACCGATTAAATCCTCAAGCCTTGTTCTCATTTCCTTAGCCGCTTTATTTGTAAAAGTAACAGCAAGTATTTTCCACGGCTTTGTTGTATTGCTATACAATAAATTTGCTAACCTTGCAGTTAACACCCTTGTTTTTCCAGTACCTGCACCTGATAAAACCAAAACAGGTCCTTCAAGATACTTTACTGCTTGTTGTTGAGCTTCATTTAAGTCAACGAAGGATTTATGGTTATAAAATTGACTCATAATCAAGGAAGATTTCTAAAAAAATTATAAAAATATTTTTAACATATAGATTGTTTAACTTGTAGAAAATTTATAAATAAATAATAATCTATTAAAAATTATATTCAATTTTAAAAGATAGATAGTTGAAATGAAAATAAATAGTTTTTTATCCTGTAAGCTTATGGTCTTAATATTTATTTTAAGTGGATGCTCTTCAAACAACATAATTACATCAGAAACCAAAGATCCTTTTGAAAAACTAAATCGCAAAATATTTAATTTTAACAAAAAAATTGATCAAAAGATTGTAGCTCCAATAGGCTCAGCTTATGAAGAAAATATTCCTGCTGCTGCTAGAAATGCTATTGGGAGTCACCTCGATTGGGTAGATACACCTAGTACCATTTTTAATAGCACGATCCAAATGGATTTAAAAAATACAATTTTATCTTCAGCAAAATTTATGTTGAATGGATTAACATTAGGATTTTATGACTTAGATAAAGGGGAAACTGCTATTAAGAAAAAAGATTTTGGTTCCACTTTAGCAAAATTTAATGTTCCTGAAGGACCTTTTCTTATGGTCCCTATTTTAGGTCCTAAAATGACAAGAGATTTTACTGGAACTATTTGGAACAAATACATTATGACGAACGTTTCGTCTGACTCTTTAAATAATTTGACACTATTGGAAACACCTTTGGAAACCATAGATACAAGATCAAAAATTTCAAAAACAATTGATAATATATATGAATCACCTGACCCATATGTTAAATTAAGATCATATTATATTCAGAATAGAAGAAATAAAGTTTATGGAAAAAATTATGTTGATTTCAAAAACAATAAATCTGACGAAGAGTTTGAAAAATTATTGGAATAAAATAAAAGATTTTTTTTTAATTGTTTTACTTTTTGTTCTTTTACTACCTTTGCCTAATCAGGTATTTGCTGAGGAATTAGAAAAGAGTAATCAATTAATCGAAGAAATGATTATTAAATCAAAAAAACATGCAATAGAGACACTCGAACTAAATAAAGAAGAACGTTCCCAAAAAATCACTCCTTTAATTCGACAATATGTAAATCTAGATTTTATGGCAAGAGCCACAACTGGTAGTTTTTGGTCAAAGGCTAACGATGAGCAACAACTAAGATATAAAGACGCTTTACTTCACCAAATAGTCAATACAGTTGAAGAACATTTAAATACCCTTGCAACATTAACTTACACCCCTTTAAATTCAGAATTTAGAGGTAAAAAAATTATTTATATAAGAGGTAAAATTGAAGACAAAAGTAAAAATAATCCACCTATTAACTTGTTATGGAAATTAGCAAAAAGCCAAAATGAAACAATGAGTATTATTGACTTGGAAATAGAAGGTATATCATTAGTGACTTCACATAAATCCGAGGTAATGTCAATTCTTAGAAAAAATAAAGGTGATTTTGATTATTTGATCGAAAGGCTTAATATAAAAAAATAATCTACCTTGAAATAGGTTTGTATTTCATTCTTTTAGGATTTAATGCATCTTCACCTAATCTTCTTTTTTTGTCATTTTCATAATCTTGGTAATTTCCCTCAAACCACTCAACATGACTTTCTCCTTCAAATGCTAGTATGTGAGTTGCCAGTTTATTCAAAAACCATCTATCGTGAGAAATAACAACTACACATCCTGAAAAATCTAATATCGCTTCTTCCAAAGCTCTAAGAGTATCTACATCTAGATCATTCGTTGGTTCATCAAGTAATAAAACATTGCCTGGTGTTTTCAAAGTTCTGGCTAGATGAACCCTATTTCTTTCACCTCCAGATAATTGGCTAACTATTTTTTGCTGGTCTCCCCCCTTGAAATTAAATTGTCCAACATATGCCCTACTTTGAATCGTTTTTTTACCTATTTGAATTTCATCAAGTCCATCACAAATGGATTCCCAAACATTCTTTTCAGGCTTTAAAACATCTCTAGATTGATCTACATAATTTAAACTGACTGTTTCACCAATTATTATGTTTCCAGCATCAGGTTTTTCCTCTTGCGTAATCAGCCTAAATAAAGTTGTTTTTCCAGCACCATTTGCACCAATTACGCCTATTATTCCCCCAGGTGGAAGTTTAAAAGATAGATTATCTATTAATAATTTTTCTCCATAAGACTTACTTACTTTATCAAAGCTAATGACCTCGTTTCCTAATCTTGGAGCAGGAGGTATGACTAGAT
>Ga0222719_10005276_pt1 | contig 11172 bp, 11 predicted proteins | sample C33_34DmetaG_FD_165039 | JGI IMG/M metagenome (GOLD analysis project Ga0222719, IMG submission 165039) | Estuarine water microbial communities from San Francisco Bay, California, United States - C33_34D | ecosystem: Environmental > Aquatic > Marine > Unclassified | place: USA: California...
TTGGTAAAGAAGTTTTCGCTTTAAATAGAAGTTTCTTTTCTTTTCTAACCAAAGTATCGTAATTTTCACCTGTCATAAATCGACTCAAATCACCGTAATCCCTAATCAATTCTGATTTTGTGGAAAGTATTTTTGTTGGCGTTCCTACAACTCTTTGTGAATTTAATATTGTTTTGCTTTCAGGAATTGGGTTTTCTCCCAATCCAGACCAAGAGTCTCTAACTCTTGCACAAATACCATGAAGTATTAAATCAGCTTGGGCATACAAGGTTTTTGAAATAGCCTTGCCGTCATTTGAAGTTTTAATCTTTCCTTCAATGGAAAGGTCGTTGGCCATTTCATTTATTTTATTTGCATAGCCTTTTAACAATGCGGCAAGTAATAAGTTTTTTTGTGCTTTAGCCAAAAAAATAGACGCATCCGAATTTCCCGCTAAAGACTCTGCAACAATTGTTTTTGCTGCAATATAATCTTGTGCTAACTCGGACACGCCTCTCTCCTTTGGCTCACCATACTTTGTGAAAGATTGGCTTATTTTGTAGCGACTTTCTTAACCATACCAGCAAGAATTACATTTCCGCATTTCTTAACAAAGTTGTTCCAGTTCTTACGAGTTGGACTCTTTGCGTAAGCGGATTTTTTGTATGCTGAAACAAGAGCTTTTCCTCTTTTCTTGTACTCTGCTTTTGCTCTAGCGGTCATAAGTTTTTTCAATCTATTTCCTTGAGCAACACGACCTTTAGACTTCTTTTTTGTAGTTGTCTTCTTTGCTGAAGTAGTCTTTCTTGCAGAAGTAGTTTTCTTACGAGCAGAAGTAGTTTTCTTACGAGCAGAAGTGGTTTTAGCAGCAGCTTTCTTTTCCATAGCTTTTGCCATAGCAGAAATTCTTGCCATTTGTGTTTTACCATACTTTTTCAAAAGAGCGCCACGAGCCTTTCTCTTGTCACGAGAACGAGAGTATTTCGCAGCAACCTTTTTCATTTCTGTTGCACTTAATTTTACAAGCTTTGCACGAGCAGAAGTGGTCTTCTTACGAGTCGAACTTGTTTTTCTTTTTACTGTTTTACGAGCCATTTTGAACTCCCTTTTTATTGAAACAATGTTTTTTGATTTGAAAAGATTTGATCTTTACACTTCTTATAATACTATACTTTTTTAAGTTGTAACAATATTGAAGAAAAAATTATTTTTTCTTTAACATTGAATTGAATTTTCTTCTATTTGAACGAGCTTTTGATTTCGTCTCTTTTGTTTGCGCCTTTGCTGCAGACAAGGATGCTGATGATAAGTACAGATCAACAAAATCAGATGCTTTTCTGGGGCTTCTAGATAGCTTTCTTACATCGCCATCCTTAATCATTTGCTGTATAGCTGCCTTCTTTTTTACATCAACAGAATTCTGCTTGGTAGAAACTTTTTTTCTTAATGAAGACTTCTTTTTTGGTTTTACTGCCTGTTTTTTTGGCATTTTCAAATACTGTTCATTCTTTTCAAGAAACTTAGATAACTTTGTATTTGATCTTTTAAAGTCTTTTAATGCTCGAACATAAGCCCTCGCCAAAATCCCATCTCTCTGCTCAATTGGAAGTTTTGAAGGAAGCATGCCGGATATGTTTCTTTCAATTCTTTTGTATATTGGAGTAACAGAGGACACTGTTGGGTTCCCACCAAGTTGTCCGTCAACAAGCATTACGCCTAAAGTTAAATGCGTTAACGCATCTCTTATCGCTTTTCGCACTTCTGACTTTGTAGGTACTGCTGATAAAGAATTGTCAGCTGCAAAAGCAGCCTTATCCCAAGAAGGAAAATGTTGTACAGCAATCAGCATTGGATATTCCAATTCTGAAATCCGCAACAGTCCATTCTTTATTGCATTTCTAACTGAGGACATCTTATTTACCCTTTTTCTTTGTTGCTATAGCAAGAAGAATGAAGAGCAAAGTAGTTCCAATGATTTTCTGTCCATTTGGTGTCTTTAAATACATCATGGCTTTACCAGCCTGTTTGTAGTACTTTCCAAACAGTGAAGCCATTATTTCCTTTTGCGCAGGAGTTAAATCTTCCTTCTGCGGTTCAAGTAATGGTACTGGCTCATACTGACCAGAATACTGCATGATACTTTGCTCGTCCATATTATACTTATCCTTTAGGCATTTTGCTTTCGCATTGCTTTACGCATCGCTCTTCTTTTTTTCATTCTTGCTAAGAATCGCTTTCTTTGCTCTGGAGTCATTTTCGATAATCTAAGTTTTCTTCTTTTTCTGAATAACTTTCTTTTGTCTTGCTTTGAAAGACCTTTAATAAAAGATCTTCTATCTTCTTTACTCATTGCCTTAATTTTGTCAAGGTTAAGAACAGCAGAAGATCCTTGTTTGATCTGAAATTGATGTGGACCATACTTTTTAAACAAGTCATTTATGTTCATCTTATTCTTTGCTTTCCAGTGGCTCTTAAACTTATCATCAAGTTTTTTCCACATCGCAACAATGCGTCTTCTTATTCTAACCATCTTGTTCTTAGCTTTTCTTAAGTCAAGTTTTGCTTTCTCAAGAAGTGTAGGATTCTTTTCGGCAAACTTTAAAGACAATTTGTACTTTCCGTACTTACCTTTTGTAATGACATGATTTTTCTTAAAGTTTTTAACTGCCTTTTCAAATGCATCTTTACGGTTCATTCTTTTTGCAGTTGCGCCAAAAAGTTCTTCATCCAAATGTTCTTCAAGTTCAGTATCAACATCATCACCGAAAAGTTCTGCGTTGCATGTTTCTTCAGACAAGGCCATTGATCCAAAGCATTGACCTGCAAAATACTCTCTATAGTCAATAGACATTTTTTTCTCCTAATTTTTAAGTTTTTCAATATATAGAATAGCACAAAACATTTAATCATTGATTTCATTTATAAAAAGATCTGGTAAAAGACCTAATTTAAAAATAACAGAAGATGAATTCTTTGGAAAAAATTCTAAATCTTCTTTTACTTTCTCTAAAGAGTCAACAAAAGCAAAACCAACATGAATACCAGAATATCCATCATTCCCTGAAAATATAATCATATCTTGACCATTAAAGTTTAAGAAACCTACTTCTTCAGAAAGTGGGGTCATAGAAGATAAAATCCATTTGGGGTTATCAAAAACATCAGCATACAAGTCAAGATAATGTTGCTCTGATAAACTGGAACCTTTTCCTTTAAACGGAACAACTTTGTATTTCGGATAACGGTCTGAAGTGTAAGCTATTATTTTTTTGGAAAACATATCGGTATCACCTTATCTCTGGATTAACTCTTCTTGGTGGCGAAAAAGGAGCTTGACCACCAAAAGGAAATTTATCTTCAGGAAATTCTTCTGATAAAGTTTGTAATACACTTTTATCAAATCTCTTTTCGATCTTTATATTTGTTGATCCAGAAATACTAGAATAGTCAGTAACATCTGTTAAAGAGTCGAGAACCTCTAAAGCCTGCAAAGGGCTGTAATCTGTTGGAAACGCAACTTCATCTGCCTCAACAATAACGGGAACTATAATTGGATTTTCATCAGGCTCAATCGCAATAACTTTATCCCAATTTACTCCGTCATTCTGACTTCCAACATGCTTCCAAAGTTTTCTAAAACCATCTTCAAGTCTTGGGTCGTCAACTCTTTCTAAAGCTTCTGCAATTGCAACAGCCTTTTCAAAACCTTCTTTCTTTTTTAATGGAGATATCTTTCTCTCTGATTTCTCAGGAAGGTCGATTCCAAGTCTGTCTTTAAGCGTTTCTAGACCATTTACATGAATCGCAGAATAAGGAACAACAGAAGACTTAACCGAAAAATCTTTTTCAGAACCAAGTAAAGAGACATCATCAACTTTTTGCATTCCCCAGTGGTCTTGTTCTATTGTGGAATTACCCATATAAGGAACATAAGATTCTCTCATGTCCTCAAGCAGTTTATTTTTGTTTCCTTCTAAATGCTTTTTGGAGAACCGACCTTTATTGATTGCCATTTTATGACAGCAGTTGGCCAAATATACATTTGCATTAAATCCTTTTATTTTTTCTAAACAAGAGATGACTTTGTAATATTTGGTGCGACAATTTTCTGGAAGTCTTCTTACTACAGCTGACAGTGTTTCATCTTCACTATTCTTAAAAGAAGTAAGAACAATACATACATCACGAATAACAATTTCTGCCAAATCTTTTGCTTCAGAGTCGCCTCCTTCATCCAAGCAGGTTTTTATTTCTTCTGTCATGGCTACACAAGATGATAAAACATCTTCTGACTGCTTCTCATCTAGACCATAGCCAATTGCAACAGGGAATGAGTGAACCCCTGCATAAGAACAAGAATCCAAAAGATCTCCTGAAATTAAAAAGCCTTTTTTAGAATAAGAGTTTGGCTTTAAAATCCATTGTGCGTTATCAATCTTCTGAAAAGAATTGCTAGGTACTTCTCCAACGAGTCTGTTCAATCGAGACTTTAAAAGCTGAGTTGCCATAATTAAACTCCACGCAGTTTGAAGATAAATTTGGTCACAACATTACAGGAGAATGCACCCCAATGGCAACAAACTTCTTCTCCGGCTGATACGGACTTTGTAAAAGTGGTTCCAAATTGAGGTATTTGATAAATTAATTGGCATGCACTTTCTGGTGTTACAGAATGGATTCCTTCCGGCAAGTCAATTTGAGTGTTTGCCACTGGATAATCGAAGAACCTAATTAGTTCTGAACGATTTACAGCATCCCAAGTCCAAGAGAAAAACAATTCCATTCCTGCAGGCAAAGGTGGCTCTGCTCTACAAACAATATGCTGAAAAGCGCCGGCTTGAAGCTCTGCAGACAAACCTTGCCCTACCTGAAATGTTCTTCTGGTAATACCACCCCAAGCATTACCGCCTTCAAAGTTTATGGTTACGGTGTCTCCAATATTCTCTCCGCCAATTGCTGAAATAACGAGAGATGCAGGTTCCGCTTCATCATAAGAGGGGCTATAAATAGGAGGCCTACCTTTCCAAATGGCCATCGTGCTTGTGTATGGACCCACAAACTTGCCACCAAGTCTTGCACCACTCGCCAACTCTGGCGGATTTGTTAATGGATATCTTCTACTCATTTTTGCTCACTTTATTCGATAACTTAGATATACTTCGCTATACTTCGCTATACTTCGTACCAACTTCGTCATTACATTATTTTATAATAACACACTTATTGAATTTTACCTTCTCGTTTCAATTTTTCAATTCTATTTCTTCGCTCTTCTGAAATAGCCAACCCAGCCTGCTTAGGGTATCGCTCAGCCAAAAGGTCAATGTCTCCCAATGTGCCACCCCAGAAAGTACAGTTATTTTCATAGAAAGCCAAAGACTTCCCTGGTTTCTGAGAGTCGGTACATTTACCAAACCAATACATACACCCCAAGTTTACCAAATCCTCAAAAGATTGCTCTGGTGTAACCTGATCTGTTAAATCTTTATATAACTTTGAATTTTTCCAATCTGAAACTTTAGAAGTTGCCATAGAATACCAGTCCGCACCCGGCCACTCATTGCTTCCAGAATCCATATAAGGGGACTCCATCCATTCCTTTAGCCAAATAATAAAGTTTCTTCCAACCCAAGAAAAAATTTCATTTCTTTCTTTCGCTGACTCTGTTGTTAATTGGGATAAGTTTTTTGACCAACCCAATGTTTTCTCTTGCTGAGTACCATCTGCAGACAGTGCTTCCCAGTCTCTAAATTCTGTTGGCAGCTTCTTTGCATTTACACTTATCGTCATAACGATAAACAACTTACCAGTAGGGCTTACTACAACAAAATGAATATCAGCCTCTCTCTTTTTTGGATCATCAATGGGGTTAGTATAGGTACTTCCACCAATACACATCGCAGCATGACTACCGCCAAATGAAGTAGAAATAACATCAACTAGAGATCTGATTTCGCTAAAATCTTTTCTACTTTTTATTGCATTTCGGTCTTGTTGGGTAATAACCCTTGAAGGCGATGTATCTAAAGATTGATTTTTGTTTGTTGCTCTTGCAATATTTCTTAAATGTTCGCCTTTGTAGGGCATGTATATTCTATATCCACCCGCAAGGATTCCCAAAAGTGCGCCAATCTTTTCACTCTGTCTAGCAACATAACTTTGATCATAAGCCTTATTGTATGCTGAATCAAAATCGGAATAACTGCTTGGAGGTTCTTGCGCCAGAGCTTTTTTGGCATCTAGTTGTTTTTGAACCAAGTCCATAAATTTAACCGGATAGTTTACACCTTCTAGAACCTGATAAGGTCCAAACTGCTTATATCGATTTAAGAGCGTAGATAATTGTTCTAAAGACATATTCTCAAAGTCAGCAACAGGCATTACTGGATTTTTGTAAGTTCTAATTAAATAACTATACAAGTCCCTTAAGTATTTCAGTTTTTTAATCTGTGCATAAAGTTCTAGACATAGTTTATCATGCATTTTTTCCCATTCTTCAACCTCTTCTTTAGATGGTTTGTCCAATGAAGTCTTTTGGTTCATCATGTGGTTAATGAATGGCAAAGAAATCTTGATAATCTCTCTTTCTAGAGGATTGTTTGTTTTATAAGAAATTTTACCTGTAAGATTTATTGTCGCTTTTGCATCACAAAGCTTCTTGATAAGAATGTCTTGCTCAATTTCTTTACAGGCATTCCATGTGGGGGTAGGTAATTCAGACTTGATATCCTTATATTTAAGCATTGCAGGATTCAGTAAAGGAAGGTTCTTCTTCTTATCAATGGTGATTTCTGACATCTCAACATTGTGCTTGTTTAGATTTCTATACATCTCTCTAAACCCAAGAGGGTCATCAGATAAAACTGCAAGTTGATGAAAACCAATTGTTCTTACTTTCATGTACACTGCCTGTGTACCAAAATCATCACTGTTTTTATCAGTAAATCTTGACATCAATTCTTGTACCATAGGTAAAATAATATCTTGTGCTCTAAAAATACCAAACATTGATGGCTGCATACCTTTCTGCAATTCACTGAAAGTGCTTTCAGGTATTGATAGTAAGTTTACAGTATTAAAGTTCACATATCTCTGAGGGTTTACATTGATACCTCTGGAGCTTAATAAACCGTTTCTACTATATATATACAATTTTTCAGAGGCTTCACTCGGCATACTTTTAAAATCAACATTATAGATAAAGCCAATTTTTCTCGTAAAGGGGACTCCGAAAACACTTGAAGTATGTAATGTTTTAGAAATTAAATCAACAATACCATGCGTATCGTCTCCCAAAGATCTGATTTGGGCTAATAGTTTTTGGTTGTCTGATTGTTTCAGTCCCTTCGCCGTAGGGACCATTTTTACGCCTTGATAAGAAATCGCTTGCGTAGGTATCTCTGTGTTTGATTCCATTAAATTATTCATGTAATTGATGAATTGATTTGGAACCAAAGAAGATAAATCTTGACCACCAAAAATTAATCCAATGATTTTCATAGCCGGAGATTCTGAAATGACTTTCGTTGACACTGAATATGTGTTTGACAAATGGTTAAACAACCTAACAACATGCTTCATCATACCTTTTTGATATAAACTTGCATACTTTATCGCTGCAGCTTGCTCTGTGTTTTGAACAACTGTTAAATCATAACCTTCTGAAATGAGCCGGTTGTACTCTGCTTCTAAGACAGACCACTCTTCTTGAGCGCTTGTAGGCCTTGGAAGACCTTTCTTTACAAACAATTCTTCAATACTGAAATGTGATGATTCTAAATCCTTAGAACTACCATTGTAAACCCAGCAATTCTTCAGATGTTCAAAACCTTGTGCTGCAGCAAGACCTTCTCCCAGTAGGGGTACTTTGAATTTTACAAATTTTTTCGGATCTAATGCAGGATCTGGTTTTCCATAATCAATATCCATAGAGGTGGCCATCCCTGCTTGGAACATGCAAGATGAAAAAGAATTTCGCATAAAGATCTGAGTTGCTTGATCGTCATTGTTGTTAAAAACCTGACATGCTCTGATAAATGATGAAAAGAACTTTCTTAAACCATTGTCCATAGAATCTACTGCCTGTCTGTACATAGCAGAAGGCGTTTTAGCTTGTTTTTTTGCCTGCTCTTTTTGTTTATCCATTTTCTCTATAATGTGAGAAGGGTATTCAGAAGGTCTAACCCCATACCTTTCTGCTTGCATATCCAAATACGAAATATCAAGTATCGGAGAAATCAAGTATTGAGCCAATTCTAATTGCCCAGAACCAATAACTCTTGTTAATTGAGACATTGTTTCAAAAAGCCAATGGCCAAACCCAATGAACTTATTTTCTATGTTTTCCAAAGACGCAAGTTTTAATTCAAAAACGGTGTCCGCTTTGAATAGCCATCCCAGAACATCTGAATTGTGGTTTGATTTGTTGACTTTTGTTCTGAAATCAGCATTTTTCTTTCCTAAAAAGTAAATTGTGAAATCATTTACAAAGAAATCACCATCTATTTTCCATTCAAACTGATCTTTATAAGAAAGGGTTGTTGCTCCAAAAGATATTTCTAATTCTTCATCACCCCTTCTCTCATAACCAAAAAGAGAAGAAAACGGTCCATTGATGAATACAGCTTCTCCAATCTGATCGTCTGATTTACAGTTGTTCAACAATCTTGACCAACCTTGGTTGATCACTAAATCAACCATATACCCCAAACCATCCAAGTAAAACACATTATGATCCCCGCCTGTCTCATAACCATCCATGGTGTATAACTGATCTACTTTTCCTTCTGTCAGCTTATAAGACGGATCACATTTTGCAGACAAAAGATCCTCAATTGTCTTTTTATATGAATCAAAGTTGCAAGCCCCGAATGGAGACAAGTTTTGAGAACCAATATCGCTTAAAAGCAAATATTCTAGTAGATTTACCTTATTGTATTCATTTAGGCATCTCAAAAGAAAACCGGCAACCAGCATGTGTATATCTTTTGCTAAGTCTAGAGATACTTTTCCGTCTCTGGGCAACCCATCTCTACCTTTTGGGGTTGCTTTCCATTTTGCCAATACTCTTTTGTATATGTCTTTATCTGAAAAGACACTAGATACAAGTGTATGCAATTTATTAAGCCAAGACTGCCCTACACTAGAAATACTCCCAGAAGATACTTGAAAATATGTTTCTTCAAGGAATGACATTTTTTGTAAAACGCCAAACATCCATTCTGTTGAAACCTTTCCAAATTCTGATGTAAGCGGATTAAATACATAGGTGTCATCAAGGCCTGTAAACCATTGCTCACCCTCTTCTGGACGAAGCATATCGTAATTTACTGTATAATAATGAGTGTCAAAAATGCACCGAATGAAATTAATGAAACCCACAGGGAATACATTTGCTTGCTCAGAAGCGTAAGCTCTTTCAAGAATCCCTTCTTCTATCTTATCTCCATTATCGTCATAGCAATCAGTCTCAAGACACCTAATCGTAGACATTACACTATTTGGATATTGAATCGCCTGATGTCTAGTATTCTGAGTCATTTTAGAATATTTTGACTGAACTTGAGCCATAATTCTTTTTGTTTGACGATCTGCTCTAGAACGACCAATCAATCCTTTATGTACCTTATCCTTGCTTTCATCGGCAAAATAATTAATTACATCATAAGCATTGTAATCTGGCATTGAAGCAAAAGGAGATTTTCTACCTGTTGCCATTAGCTTATAAAATGTAGATGCCTGAACCACTTTTCCTACTTTCTCTGAATCTGAGAACATATCCCATGCTTCATCACTAATTTTCAGCATATCCTTCGTGACATTAAAAACAATACGCTCTCGAACCAGTAGAGGTAACTCGTTCTTCTTCCAAATAGCGTTTTTTCTTTGGTATGCTGTAATTGCTTCTCTAGGGATCTGCTGCCCAGCAACTTGAACAGGTCTGCCTTGTGCTTGAGACGGAACATCCATGCTTTCTAGTTGCTCTAAAGTATAATCCACAACTGGCTTAAGTTTAAAAATATTATATGCATCCTTAATTCTTTTTGCTTTTTCAGCTTCATGCTCTGAGTTTGCTGAACCAGATGTTGCTTTTTTTACTCCTGCAAGTGCCGCTGCAGATAAAATTGCCAAAAGAGCTTTGTTCATTTTATTACTCCAAAAAATACTTTTTATTTCATTGTATATAGTAGCATACAAAAAAAAATAAACCTTTATTTAGAACAGAAAAACACTATCCGTTCCCTTTCATTCCAGCATCAACAGAGGGGTCTAAAAATCCCCATTGATCTGTCTTTACAACAACATGAAACAACTTAGGTCTAGCCTTGTATACATAAGTCCTTGCCGGTATCCCTGCTTCCAAAAGTTCAGCTGCAACTGCTGAAGATAAGTCTTCACAATCAGCACCATACTCTATGGTTCCAGCAAACTTTGGATTTGAAACATTTTTCATCATTTCTTTCCAAGTCTGCCAATGTTCGCCTTTATCAGCCCTTTTGTACTTTAAACGACCTTCCTGTATCGCTTTAATAATGGGGAAAGGTTCTTTCATACCTTTGGCCTTCGCTCTTTTAATCTGAGCACGATTAACTGCCACAAGACCTTGAAGCAAGTGCGAAGCATCTGTAGATGTTATATTAAACTTTGGGTCCATTTTGACTCACCACATTTGAAAGTTTATTTATTGGCTGAACCCATAAAGATAAGAGGTAAAGCCATAAGCATAACAGCGCCCATAAGCATTCCCAACCCTGCTGATTTAATCTTCTTATCGGTTTCAGAGTCTACTGCCCCATAAGTTGGACAACATACTTCTCGGTTTACCGATCCATGAACTGGACACTTACAGATTGCATTTATATATTTATTAGCCATTAAATTTCTCCTGACATTCTTTTATCTAAACCTTGCTTAAACGATTGGATATCATCAGCAAGACCTTCACCATAAGCATGAATTTTATCATCAATTTTATATTTATCACCAAGCTTTCCAACAAGATAAATACCACCAACAAAAGCAGCAACGAATGCTACACCACCACCAATTATTTTACCCATTTCGGACAGCATTTCTTGAGGGGATTCAACAGACATAGATCCATGTGGGGGACAACATACCTCTTTATTTACTGACCCATGAACTGGACACTTACAGATTGCATTTATATATTTATTAGCCATTTTCGCTCAC
>Ga0222719_10005278_pt1 | contig 11168 bp, 11 predicted proteins | sample C33_34DmetaG_FD_165039 | JGI IMG/M metagenome (GOLD analysis project Ga0222719, IMG submission 165039) | Estuarine water microbial communities from San Francisco Bay, California, United States - C33_34D | ecosystem: Environmental > Aquatic > Marine > Unclassified | place: USA: California...
AAAGTTTGGAACAAGACACTGGACAGTTGATTAACATGTAATTTGGATTCGCGTCACATTCACCAGCGTCAGCCCATCTACATGGAGAAGGAATCAAAAGTAGTAGTAAAGATGATGAGGTCAATGTGTGTGAGAGAGTGTGTGTGTGAAATCGAAACAACGACTGTCGTTGTTGTTTTTGGCAGCAAACGTACTCTTGACATTTTGGGTGTTGATCCTTATTGGATGCGGCCAAGACTGTTGGAACTGAGATTGTCCAACATACGAATACTAGTAAATAACAACCGATCAAGACAAAGGGTGACAGTCGTCGGTGACACGACGAGAAAGAAGAAGGAACACCCACAGTCATTCTTCGTTGAGTATGATTGCGTGTGCGAGGATCGGTGTTGAAATTGTCAAAAGAATGAGGGACGGAATAGGCGGTGAGACGACGTAGACAATCAATTTCCTTCCACCGAGTGAATCCTGGCAATTGCTAGCTTGACTCTACTCTTGAGAGGAAGCCAAAAGTGAATCCGAACAGTTGGTCGGCTTTTGGTTGTGTCGTCCCATGGTCAAATGGGACAGCGCGCAAACAAAGATCGCGCGCAATACGATACAAATACTAACCCTATTGTACGTACGTTGAAAGGATCGCGACGACATCCATCAATTCAAACGCAACACAACACAACACAACTCACAACGATACCCTAATGCCAACTCAACTGTCAATCAATCTCATCATCGGTGATACTTGGAAAGGGAGACATTCGTCAAAGGAAACGACTACCACACACAAAAATATGTTTCGTCGTTGGACCTTTGGGTCGTTTGGTAGCATGTTGCTGTTCCTTTTACTAGTAGCAGGTGTTCCTCGCAATTCTCTCGACTCTGAGTACACTGGAGTCGATACCAGTAGTAGCATTGGAACTATCCTACTGGTATCCGCACTTGCGTTGGTACCGTATCCTGTGACAACGACAAAAACGGGGAGGATTCAACGGACAGTGTCATTGGAGAGGACTTGTAGTAGGAATAATAGGAATAATAGGAATACCGTACGAGTATCGCAAAGGTCATTCCGCTTGATGATGTCTATCACCAACACCAACAATGAAACCACGGTATCATCCTCAGAGGAAAACGATTTGTTGCCGACGGCTAGTAGTACTAACAATCTTCGTCCTGGTTCCTTGGCAGCCGCCACCAAGGCCATGGGCCGTGTCCCGTACGGAGAATCGTCACGACAATATCGACGTACCGTGTATGTACGTCACGACGATTGGGTCGGACACCGGGATTCGAAACAACGTCTGTGGAACAATTTACGAGGAATTCTCCTGTCGGGAATTGTTCGACAATTGCAATCGGAAATTTGGGCCATTACCAGTGTGGCGATGGGGGTCGTCCTTTGGAACGATTGGATTGGACCTGCACTCCTGGCATCGTCGTCATCGTCGACGTTGCTGACACATTTGTCGCAATTGACCTTGCCATCATTGCCTTTTACCTTGTCCAGTCCCGCGCTGGGTTTGTTGCTCGTCTTTCGAACCAATGCTTCCTATTCAAGATGGGTCGAAGCGCGAACACTCTGGAGCAGGATCATTTCACAGTGTCGTAACATTGGACGTATGACCTTTAGTAGCCTCGGAGAAAATTCCAAGTATGATGAAGAAACTCAACAAAAGGCTAGATCTTTGTGCTTTTCTGTTTGGATGTTTCCCCGGGTACTCATGAATGAGTTAAGTGGTCCACAGGACGATGAAACATTCTGTGAAGAGATTCAACGCGAATGTCAGTTTTGGGGCGACGATCAGACATTGCAAAGCATTCAAGAGGGTGTCCTCTCGGCTGAACGCAGCAAGCGATCCATGATCGCCTTGATGGAGGTCTCACTGGCGTTAGAATCACTCCCTTTGGATGAAAAACGTCGAATGGAAATAGACAAATCCCTCGTTCTGATTGGGGATTGTCTTGCCGGATGTCAACGGATCTATTCGGGCCCAGTACCGCTAGTTTACACTCGACATACGGCACGTTTCTTGAGTATTTGGATGATCCTTGTTCCCTTTGCCATGTACGATGCCTTTGGACCAGGACTGGCAATGATTGCAGCGGTGAGTTTGATTTCTTTGTTTCTCTTTGGCATTGAAGAACTGGCCATCCAGTTGGAAGAACCGTTCACTATTTTGCCGATGCAAAAGTTCTGCGACGACATTCTACGAGACTGCAAACTCATGCTAGAATGGAGTCAAAGACGAAAACGGTAATTTTTGATTATGGATTATGATTGGTATGATATGAATTATGATGTGTATCTTTTTTCTGCGACTCGGTTGAATCGTTACACGTTGTTGGGCCCAAACTTGGCCACGATATTTTGACCATTGTTCCCGAATCTCTTGTCCGAGTCCATTCCGAGCTCCTGTTTGTCGACTTGGATGGCACTTGTTGTCATGAATTGTAGGGCAAGTTGTTCACATGTACGCACCATGTGAACAATTGAACTGCGCATCTGATGGTCGAGATCACTCAGCGACTCCCAGTGAGCACTCAACGACCGCAACTCCCGGGCAGCGCCACTCGTAATCTCGAATCTTCTCTCGTAATCATTGACCTTAAGAAACTGAAAGAGACCAGTGGATGCAGCAATGACTGCCGGTATCGGAGTCACAAAAGCTGATGCGCCCAGAACGATGGCAATACTACTACAGAGCATACTGCTTATCTGAAGCATTCGAGTGTATACGCGCAGTCGGGACTCTTCTTTCTCCAATCTCATAAGAAGAGGAAGAATTCTCAATTCATAGTAATCTTCGGGTGTCATTATGCCACAAATGGCGGCATCATTGCGTTTGTCTTGTGGCCTTTCGAGATTGAGTTGTGACCGAACGTACCCCTTGAACTCGCGTCTTCCGCTCGGAGAATCTTCAACGGGGCGAGAAGTTTTGTTTGAGTGGAGATCCAAAGCCATGAGGTCCTGAGTTATTGCTTTAATTGCGGCAGAGAAGCGGCGACGAGACTCGTGCATGGTTGTTGATAGATTGTTACTCTGGTTGTGAGATTTTTCAATTCGTCCTCCTCCGACACGATTCGCGTCAAGCTTACCGCCTGCACCGCCAAGAGCCGCTGTGTCATCGTCTTCCGACCTTTCGCTTGAATTGAGACTGTATTTTCCAACTCTCTAAGGAATCTATGGTGTGAGTTGTTTATCTTTTCATGAGAAATACATGATCGGAACAATTTACTTACCATTCGGAAACGATGAATTTCAAACACTATTTTTGCCTGGGCACTCTGGATCTTGTTTAGCTGACTATCAGCTGAAATGAGATTTAGAATTGCAGCAGAGACAGACACAATCAAAGCCAAGGCCATGGTTGTCCAGCGACCTATGACGGGGCTTGTAATCACGTTGAACTTAGGGTCATTGAGGACTACCTCAAGCGTTGTTCCGAAGCCGGCGATAATGTAGCACGAGTACAGGATGTTCCTCCACGTTCTCTTTATAGACCGTGACAACTCAAGCTGATAATGCAATCGCCAGGCCTGTTCAACAGCTTTGCTATCCGCATCGCCGGCCCCTACTTCCCGAGCTTCCATCAGCGACCTAGCAAAGCTGAGCGTCATAGCTTTCACAATGTCATCTGGTGAATCGTTGAGAGGATCTACGGGAACGACAATCTTCTTAAAGAGTCTGTGGACATCAACAAAGCGTGTGAGATGTTGTACCTGTCACGTTGGCAAGACGATACCAAAAACGTACCGTGGATTATCGCAGTACAAGTCGACAATCTGTACAATATCGGCTAGATTGAGCACCTCACCCGGGCCCAACCCAATCGTCTGACCTCGGTTTGCATCTTCGAGCAAGAGCCAGGCATTACGTCGAAGATGAAGCTTCAAAACTTCGTAGTGCTCTCCAACGCTACCACGATTCATGTCGGACTTCATTTGAGGCAAGGTTTGTTCTTTATAAATGGTTTCCGTCTGCCGAAGCATTTCGCGGTCAAGTTTCTGTATCTTCTTGATCAACCGTGCGTACATCTGCGTTTCTGCACCTGTATTGTCAAACAATATGCAAGGCTTTATCATCACGATGGCCTCGCGAATCATATAACCCGTTGACTTTGGGGAGACCTCGGGTCCATGACTTCCATTCATGCAGAGATAACCTGAGGGCCCCAGCATTTGCGAATCAAACTCGTCAAAGTTTTCGGCAAATATAAAATGAGTTCCGCTTTTCCAGGGAAAGTGAGCTATCCAGTCTCTATTCTTGCTATCGAATGACCAAAGTGGAAGTAGATTTGCTTCTTTTGCTGTATTTTTCTCGAGACTTTTGACGTGTGTTGAACCCCGCCTATGAAGAATATCATATGAGTCATAAACATCCAGGGAAGGCAAACGATCTCCACTTAAGAAGAAGGAGTCGGCTTGCTTGATAGGAACCGAGAAGTCGGCCAATGATACAATAAAGTCACGTCCTTTGCCCTTGTATGAGTCGGCACTATCAACTACGAGAACCGTCGGGGCAGATCCTGTAATTTCCATAGCCGATTCGATTATCTTTTCGTTTGAGGTTGGGGGACCGTGGCAAAGAACCCATCCCTTGGATATATCTGCCGCCGATACAATCGACGAAACGGCGTGGAGGGTCTTCCTCCTTAGGTATCGGTTGATCCAATCCCAATCATTTCTTGAAATTTCCATGATTTCTTTGAGCTCCTCGGCACAAGGGTGGTAATCCTTGTCTTTTAGTGCCCTCTTTTTTAAGTCCGTGATCCAATGTAATTGGTCAGACATCCACTTTCCCTCCGCTGGTGAATGCCTTCCTTGGCAAAAGTTTTTCCGCATCGAAATTTGTCCCTTCAGCCACTCGAAAGACCCAGGCTTTGGAATATTAAGGTCATCGTCTACTGTATCACTGTTTTCAGCCCCTTGGCCTGTATCTGATTCTTCGCTGTTTGTAGGATCGTAGTCTTGATTCGGATAAGGCGATTTCTGGGTCTTACAACGATCCATTTTGAAAACCTCCTCCAATATCAACGGGGCATTCTCTTCTGTGATGACGTTGTCACGCGGTTTATTAGCAGCGTTTGTTTCAAGAATGAAATTAGGTCTCGTCAAATTCCAGTACTGCATTAACTCTGCTATCTCAGCTTGACAATGTATCTTTAGCTTTGGAATAATTGCATAAGACTTGATTTCGCCATTAAGTCGGAAAGTCCCAACGCGTATGGTGCTTTCCGATGCCGCGGTATTGAACGTCGCTGTCGAAGTAGACGCCTTCAACTTATCGACTTGAGACTCCATTGATTTAAAGAATCCTGAAGGAAGCGGAGGTACAATCTTCGGTTCTCCTTTGTGGGGCTTTACCGTTGAACGAGTAGATTCACGAAACTGTGTGCCCACCAGGCGTTCGGAATGTCGACCCGCATTTCCTTGAACATTGTCCAAGTCATAATCGACTTCTAAAACCTCCCTATCTGCTTCATCTTTCCTAAGATCGTTTTCAGCAGAAGTGTTCTCCCCGGAATCATTGGCTTCAGGATCGGTCGAGTTCATTTTCAACTGATATTGCTGCACTGACTAGCTCACGACGATGGGTCCTTCAGCATTCCTGAAAGCAGCGCCTGATTAAGACACTAGCACCATTTGCTAATCTTTGTCAGAGACGCCTTTTGCCATCGCACCGACAACAGACATCACATCTTTTTCTTCCGGTCCAGCGATTTTCAGAAATATTGATCAGCGATGCGCCAACGTATCTTCAGAGTACTCTTCTGTGGATAGTATGGGGGACTACTTCAGTCCCTGGTATTTTAAAAATGTGGTGACGAAAGTTGCTCGAGCACTTTAACTTTTATCAAAGAATCAGCTTGCCGTTCGCATGAATGTTGCTCGAGCAGTCTCTCCTCCGAAATCAAGACGATAGAGCAAGGAAATTGCAGTATATTTCGAGCGAGGGATATCTTTGTTGACAATCTTTCTACGACGTTGTTTGGTAGATTTTCTACACGCACGCTCATATCTTCGTGTGGTCCAAACGATTGCTTGCACGGTCGAACTACTAAGGGTTGGACACTTCCATTTTCCCAAATCTGCCACCGAAACAAACACAAGTATACTGTAAAATCTTCTCCGTTGCTGCCTTCTCCTCAAGATGATTATTTTTGTCACTACTCTGTTGCTTGTTGTCGCCTTATTGAATTTGGTTCAAGGTCAGGCCCAACATGTCCGTCGTCTCGACAAGACAGAGTTGACTTGCCTCGAAGGATATGTCCTGGACAAGTACTGTATCAACCAAAATAGTTTCGAAGACGATCCGGACGCAATCCCTCTACTGGTGCCGGAAACTCACTCCTTCATTTGCATGCTAAACCCGGACTATTGTCGCAACAGTGGATTCGAGATCCTCGGCGACCCAGCAGCCGACGGCGATGGTGTGTACAAGCGTGTTGCGAGCCTTGATGATACTGGAAACCAGATGATCATTGAGCTCGGTTACCGCATCGGGTCCGGCTGTAAGGGTTGCAATGGAACGGTCTCCAACGGCCTACGTGCTCTTGTCGTCGGAAGCTTTGTCGGCGGTGACGTTTCTCCTCAAGATACATCCACAGCCCCTCCTATTCTCATGGTCAAGGGCGTGGCAGCTGCTTCAGAGACTACCTGTGAGACGCTCATGGCGGAAGTCGTGGGCAAGGGCGAAACAAATGCTGGCGCCGGACAGACCACGTCGGAAGCTTCGGCTTGGGGAAGTCCACTTCTCCTTCTCGTTAGTTTTACCGCTGCCATTTTCATCTTTTAGACGCAAAAAGGCCATACAGTGTCCGTGCATGATAACATAAATCTAAATTATTCCTTTTCGTCAAGTTAAGCTGGCGCTTTCATTCATTGTGAATCAAGCGACTCGGGTCGTATCGGTCCAACATTTCTTTCGATGGCATCGACTAGCACACCACCATAGGACTGACGCAATCGCTGCTTTTTCGCTTCCGCTCTGTCTTTGAAGCGACGCTCCTTCCGAATCGCTCGGTCAAGACCCCATGCAGCAGCGACGCAGGGAATCACCAAGAAGGTAAAGATCAGATTCGGAATGAAAAAGTTACCACTGAACTCTTGCACAGCAAGGTTGGCGAGCGGGATGTTGATGATCGTGGCCACGCCTGCTATGGCATACATGATACCAGCGGCTTTACCTACCACGTTGTGGTTAAGCAAGGTCGGCATGAAGCTAAAGGTGACACCAAAGAGAAAGCTTCGAAAGAATGAAAACAAAACAAATCCGACGATCTGAACATTCAGGTTGTTACTGGAAACCTTGACAATGTTATACCCCAATGCCAACAAATTAATTCCTTGAAAGCCTCCAGCAAAGCCAAAGCGCAAGATCACGGCATCGACAAAGGGAACGCCGATGATAGACACCGGCATGAGAAGAGTGAAGATTGTCAAGTAGCGATTACCAAGCGCATCGTCGCCGAGGTAGGCAAGGAAATCGCGAGCGGTCGTAAGACTCCATTGATTCGCACAACAATTAAGGCCAAAGAAGAGGCACAATAGAAGATATGGGCCTGAGGTCAGCTGTTGACGAGGGGTACGATCCGCAATCAAAACATAATTCGAATCTTCCGAAGACGAAGTTCCGACTGGGTCGGCTGTAATTGATTCGTCAATCTCATGCTCCGATTCCATACCTGCCTCAGAACTGAATGTGTCCTTCTGCGAGAAACGAGTCTTTTCCGTTCCTCTGTCATCATTTGAGTCCTTGACGTTAGTGTGTGATATGTCCGGGTCAGTTGCGACTGCTTCCATGGGCGTTGAATCGTCAAGGTCGGAAAAATCTCGTGAAGCATCGTCGCTTTTGACGACCTCACTTTCTGTTGGATTATTGGGAACGTCATAATCGAATGATGTTTCGTCTTCGCGTGGTCCTTCTGGTACGGCTTTCTTCCAGAAATACAGAGCGGTTCCAATAATGAGAAGCGCAGAGATAAGGTATCCCGATGCCACGGCAGTTAGCGATGCCGGTATGATGGTAAACAACCACCATAAAAACAAGTAAGTCAAACTTCCGGCATCAAACAGGGCATTCAAGAGAAAGATCACGCGACTTTTGGTGTGTCCGTCAAAGTAGAGTCCTGTATGTACAGTTAGTAGACCGCCCATCCAAGTCCCCATGGCAAGCAAGGCAAAGGCAACATACAGCAGCCTGTCCAAAGCTGTTCGATTAACGGTATCTTGTGACGCTGTCGACGAAATAGTCACAAACAAGAGTCCGGTCCATATGCATCCAGCCATGCACATTGCAGTGGACGGTGCTCCGTATCGGTCCATGAATTGTCCCAAAAGTGGACTCAGCACTTGGGTAGTTTGTGCAATTAGCTGAACGTTCAACAAAGCCGCTGTTTGAGCGGGACAAACACTGGTACCATTATTACTACTCACAGGATCCTCATTGTCGCATTTCCAAGCAAATGCCCCGTCGCCCTCTAGCTGTGAAAACGAGAGTGAGAATGAGGAGACAAGGTGAGAGAAAGGTTGGTAATGGGGCCGCATGCTGTGCACGATTGAAAAGGGAAGAAAGGCAGACTTGACTGGTAACCGATCCTTTTACAGCGAGGACAATCATGAAAGGCTAGTAGGGTCTTACCATGAGCTGCATCGGGCCCCATCCAAAGAAAGATCCAACGTAGAAAAAGGTGTAAAGGATGCTGCAGGTGAGTAGGCCTCTGCGATGGAAACGTTCACCTTTTAATCTTTGCTGTTGTTCTATTGTGAACGTAGTCGAATCGTCGCCACTGTGATTCTTTTCGGCAAGGCTCGTCTGTTGCAGTTGATCATCACCGCCGCAATGTTGGTCGATTTCGCTTGTATCCTCACAGGATCGGCCACCGTTTTCGGCGACCGGAACGTCCATCGTGGACGTGGACGTCATATTGGATGGTGATGGATTTTTGTATATTTCGAAACTTCCTTGGTTGATATGTTGGCTTTGGATAGGACAGTCTTTTTATGACCATTGGTCGTTGGCTCTATCATAGAAACCCTACGCGTCTCACATCAATCGTCCTATCTGTTGGAAGGCTGCGGGTCTGATTATTTGTGTTGTTACCTCGGAAGCAGCAGCGGCGCACCGATCTTGTTCCATCAAACGAACAGCTGCCGGATGTAGACGAACGGACGAACCGAAACTGAAATTCGGGATACCAAGAAACGAGAAGAAAGTGGACCCTACCCCTCAGTGGGGAGGGTCGGCTAGCTCGGAGCGTGCACGCCTTTTTAAATAGCGACGGATGACCGTTGAGCTCTCAAAATTTTAAGCAACTAAATTTTTGCCGCCAAAATTGGCGCTCAGGTGTGTCGTGGAGTGAAACCGAAAGCCACCCCCACACACCTCACGCGTTGGACGAATTCAACGCCAAGGTTTTTCAGTTCACGTCCTCGCGCGTCGTCGTCGTCGTCTTGTCGTCTCAACAAGTACAGACCTTGTGTGTCGTTCGGAAAGACCATCAACGTCAAACCAAACCGAAAGTCCTCTCTTTCAAACGACTCGACGACTTGCTCCTCCAATCGACTTTGCCAGCCCGGTCATTTTACTTCAAAACCTATTTCACCATGGTTCGAACCTCGTACCGGAAAAACGCATTCGTGCTTCTGGTGGCTCTCGTAGCTAGTTTGCTCCTGTGCAATCACAATGTGTTGGCACAAGAACAAGACAACAACGTCAAAGCTCCCGCTCGTGAATCCTCTGTCATTGAAAACAGCGCTGACGAAGCAATGGTGATGGAAGGAGAAGAACGACATGGACGGCAGCTCTGGAGTTTCTGGAACTTGCTCTTTATGGGTACGTAGATTTCAGTGAATGGGAAGAGATGTTTGTTTCTGTACGCCTTTGCGGTTCGACTCTATTGCAATTGTCAAACTCACTCCTCGTCTGACTCGTTTTGCTCACCAGTCGGAGACGGGTGCCCTCCTATTGGACCTCCTCGTGATCACTGTTTGGCGAAGAAAAAGAAAAACGGCGGTGGTAGTAGCAGTGGAAGTGGCAGTAGTAGCGGTAGCAGTGGCTATTACGGGGGTGATAGTTCTGGCAGTAGCAGTGGAGTTAACAGCGCCAATGGCGTTGGAGGCGACGGAGTGGAGGCCAAGGGCGTCATGACCACAACGACTTTCAGTTTACTTATGCTTTTAGCAGCGGCGGTTGCAGCTGCTGTAGCAATTGCTGCCATTGTAGTGGGAACTCGAAAGAAACCAGAACAAATGCATCCACTGACGGGAAGTGTAGGACGACGAATGGCATTGTTTGGGACCTTTGCCAATTCGGCTCTATGCAGCAACACAAATCGACCGCAACGTGTAGTTGAAATGACAATGTCAGAGGGGACAAACGAATACAATGGAATGGTGTAGAAGACGCGAATGTCTCTGGTGTTTTTCTTTTCATCTGTATCACGACGTTGAAACAATCTTCCATGCATGCGTCTACGCTTATCTTACTGTCACCATGTTTCATATCACTCTAGTCGATGATTACATATTTCTTCGCAAAGACATGGTCTCTCTCTCTACTAGAGTAGACAGACTGATCGAAAGTGTCCCGTTAATTGAGTGGCCGACACTTGCTGTAGTTGTGGTTCTACTGTTTTAATAAGGTGTGGATCTCTTTCTCTACTAGAGTAGAGAAGCATAGGTGTGGTGACAGAAATGGGCTTCATAGTCGATGAGTTCATTCAGCTTGGCTTGCTTGGCAGTCCGGCTTCAGCATTTCATGGTCAATAAGATATTGGAGTCATACATCTCCCCAGCACCACTCTCTCTGGCTCTCTTTCTCTCTAATCGTCGCAAGTATGCGTGTTGTTCCACCATTTTGATGTAGGGTAGCGCCTGCATCGCATAGATTTCGGCAAAGGGCGGCTCCGTTTCTTTTCTGATGTCATCTATCTTGGAAAGATAAGTAAAGTAGGCGAATTACTTTGAGAAATAAAAGCGACTGCCGTGGTGAGCGTGTCCCCGGATTTTTGTGGGTCTTGGGGGAACTTCGTTTTAGGTGACCTATGCTTTGGAGGGAATCAACGGTCATCCAGGTTCTTGTTCAGTACATAAAATAGTTATAGTTTCGACGAATATACCTTTTATGTGTATTGATCTCCTGCTGTTGATAGAGAGCCGTTCCTAAGTGA
>Ga0222719_10005279_pt1 | contig 11165 bp, 11 predicted proteins | sample C33_34DmetaG_FD_165039 | JGI IMG/M metagenome (GOLD analysis project Ga0222719, IMG submission 165039) | Estuarine water microbial communities from San Francisco Bay, California, United States - C33_34D | ecosystem: Environmental > Aquatic > Marine > Unclassified | place: USA: California...
GTTACTCCTACTCTAGTGCCTAAAATTTTGTTAATAGACATTTGAGCTTCCAACATATCTTTTGTAGTACCGACTAATGTACCGGATGCAACTGCTGCACTTTTAATAGAACTGAACATACTATCGGCTGCCTCCCTACTCATGTTCATACTTCTACCTAAGTCAGTTATTTCCTGACTCATATGCATGCCAATATCTACAAGTTTTTTAAATGTAGTGAGGAGTAACCCTGCAATTACTAGTGGATCTGTAAGTGAAGAAATTAGTGCTGTGCCTATACCTCCTATTCCAGTTGTTAGGATTTTAAATTTCTCTCTTAAAGTCGCTACTCTAGTACCTCCTTCCGTGATTTCAAAAGAAAGCAATTTCATTTCTTCTGTAATACCACTTACTTTGTTACTAAATCCTTTAAAACCTAATTTTTCAACTGTTGAACCTATACCAGATAAAACATCACCTGTTATTCCTAAACCTCCATTAATTCTATCTATTCTATCAGACTGTAGATCTAGTTGTACGTTAATGTTTTTTTGTAAGTTTGCTTTGTCATTAGTTAGAGAAATAGATTCATCTATCTGATCTAATTCTTCATATCTCTGCTGTAATGCTTTACCGCCTAATCCTGCTCTAGCTTGATTTTCCGAGAGTAAACCTTTTTCTTTATCAATTTGTGCTTGTACAGCTTTTCTATCTACCTCTAACTCCTTAAGTTTTAAATTGAGAGTAGTAAAAGCCTGTCTATTTTTTTGACGAGCTGCATCTATAGACTTCTTATCGTATGATAAAATATCAGCCTGCATCATTGAAATATCTTCTACTACTCCTCTAATTTTCCTATATGCATTTTTTGCAATAGTAACTGTTTTAGGAATAGCTTTAAGCTCTTCACCTATACCTTTGATAATACCTTCGACGGAGTCAAAAGTGCCTTCGAGTTCATCTAATTCTACCTTAACACTTCTGGTAGCTGTACGGATAGCATCCATACCTTTTTCAGCATTACCAAATTTTTTGATAATACCCTCTACTTTTAAACCTTCAAAAGGATCAGGAAATTTTTTACCGCTCAATGCTTCAAACTCTCGCTTGTATTGGGCAAATTCAATCCTGGCTTTCCTAATGTTCTCTAAAGCTTCTTCTTCTGGGGTGGCCATATTAATCTACTATACGTATAAATAGTTAGTTTTTCTTTACTGTATAGGATGGCTTTTTGCCTGCCTTTCTTGCTCTTGATGCATCTTGCACCCAAGAAGGAGTGGTAGAGGTAGTTTTTTGTGGTTTTTGTTTATTTTGAGCTTCGTTACGTTTGTCGTATTCTTCTACTAATTTTTGATAAGTAAATTTACGAAGCCAGATAGGCATATTATACACGGTTTCGTAGTCGTAACCGCCTTGACCGTTAAAAACTATTTCATGTATTTGAGAAAATACAGATGTTCTATAATTCGAAGTCAGGCCAAAGAAAGTTGGCATTAATTGGTATGTTGAGCTCCTCCTCTAGCCCATCCTGAAATGTATGGTTTATCTTAGTGTTAATACCGGGTACAATAGAAGCATAATATTCTCTAAACGCTCTTGCGTCTCTAGCTAAAAATCCTTTATCTACAAAACTTCTTACATATGGTCTTTCTGCGTTACCGTTAACTGATACTATCATGTGTTTCATTCTAGTAGATAGGTCTGAGGTAATTACAGTGGAGATTTTCTTTAGTCCATCTATTTCTCTCTGTAGTTCCTTTTCATCTTTCTGTGAAAGGAGTTTGAATGTAATAGTATTATCGGTAGTAGGAAGTTTATACGTAAATTCGTTTTTACGTTCTTCTAGTATTAGTTTAGGATCTAGGTCTTTATTCTTTAGAGTTGTTAGATCAACAGTTATTTCTTCTCCATACATAGTGAATTTATAATCTTTTCCGTATCCTAGTATTCGAGATGCAATTAAAAGTGCGTCTTTATCTCCTATAAGAATATCATTATAATTTACTTTAGTTACTATGAGAGCTTCTAATAGCTTATCAATTACTACTCCTTTTTGTATGTAGTTTTGATTTGTGAGAATATCTTCTTCTTTTGCTGTCATATATTTCATCTCTATCTTACCGTTAGCAAGTGGAGAATCAGCAGGGTATAGAAGACCTTTTGATGGTAAGTCTACCGTTTCGGTAGGCATATTGAATTCGTTGCTCATAAATTTTATTTAGTATAACTAGTTCTAATAATAAATATACGATTATTAAATTTTATATGCAACTTATTTACAAAAAAAAATCCTCCATGAGGGAGGATCTTTAACCTTGTCGGGTTTACTCTAGTAGTTAAGAACGCAATAGTCCATTGCTACTGTGATTGTTAATTCTGCGACGTCAGAAGTAGCCCAATCGAATGAACCTTGAGCCATATCTGTAATAAATGCTCCTTTGACAACCCACTCACTAACTACGTCACCTACGGGACCTAATACGTTAAGGGTTAAATCTTTTTTATAGAAATCTGAGTATCCTGCTCTACCTGTTACTGATTCATAAGAAAGACGAGCCCAGTCCATAACTGCTTGAGCTCCAGAAGGTGTGATTGGATCATATAAAGTCATGTCCATACTACCCCATTCTCTTTTACCTCTTATCTTACGATAAGTGTTCATGTGGTCTAATTTGACTTCTTCGTCGGTGAAATTAGGGGCTGTTACGTTTTTGATCATGAAAGACGGAATAGCATCGATATACATGATGAATCTATTCTGTACTTTAGGCTCAAAAGCTCTAAACATTATTTCGTTGGGATCTAATACTGCCATTTTATTTGTTTATTATAAATATCGTTAGTTAAAAATTATGCTGTAAAGGTTGCTCCTGTTGGTTCGATTGTAAAATCTAACTGGATAAACTCTACTGTTTTAGCAGGTTGAATAAAAATTTGTCCGATTAATTGGTTTCTATCAATTACATCTGCAGTATTATTAGTGTCGTCCATTACTACTCTATAAGCATATAGTCCTTGACGTTGTAATACACTCTCTAAGTAAGGATTTACCGTTGCTAAGAAACTATTTCTAGTTGCAGTAGTATTCTGTTCAAATACTATAGTTCTAGCTGTATCTCCTAAGAACTTCTTGAGTTCAATTAGTAGTCTACGAACGTTAACTCTATCAAGAGCTGATTTTTTCTTCTGTAATGTTTTTTGTCCAAATACTGAAATGCCTGCGCCTGGGAATGTAGCGATTGGATTTACATTAGCTGCATATAAAGTATCTCTTTGAGATCTTGTTAATTTTCTCTCAGCCTGAATAACATCAGAAATACCTCCTCTAGTTAAACCTGCTGGTGCAAACCATGGTGCTGCTGCTCCATCAGTAAAGGCATATATACCTGGTATAACGACTGAAGCTGGTGCCCAAACGTTTTTACCGTTAGATTGCATTTGTACCCAAGGCCAATAATTAGCTGCATAAGAACTATTTAAACTTGCTACTCCTGCTGCTGCATTACTTACTTCAGTCCCGTAGGATACTGCATCTACTACTGCAATACAATCTCCTCTGCTTTCTGCTAAAGAAATGATTGCATCTATTTGAGTGCTGTGTCCTGTTTGAGAATAAATTAATCCAGGTGCTGAAATAATATTGAAAACATATTCATCTTGATTACTAAGTATCGCAATTGCATCTGCATATTCACTTACTGTAATTCCTTGTGATACTGTTCCTATATTATCGAAGTATGTATCTCCTCCTGATACGTTTTCTCCTGTTGCGCCTTCAAATGTACCTGTACCTGCTACTGGTAAAGAACCCGATGCAGATGCTACCCTTATAGTCCCGTCGTTACCTACATAGTCTAAAGTTTGACGTGATACAGAGTCTATCTTAATATAGTTAGATCTGTTTACATATTCTCCAGTTGTAGTAACGTATTTTGTACTCCCATCAGTGGCAACTGATGTACTTTGGTTTCCAATCACTCTTTCAATATACCCTGGGTTGTTAGGGTCTAAAGATAAGTCATTGAATGATTCTAGAACTACTTTATTTTTTGTATTATCGTCTCCTCTTCTAATAGATAAAGAGAAAGTACCTTGTGCGTTGTCTACATTAGAAATTTCATATCTAAAATTGTCTGCAGAACCTCCAACTAGGGATCCATCAGTGTTTAGAGAACTACTACTATTTAGTACTGCTCCTTTTCCAATAGAAGAAAAAGTAAACGGTACCGCTCCTCCATCACCTGCTGTTAAATCTGTATTTGTTGCTACGCCGAAAGTCCCATTTACTACTCTAGTAACTAATACCGAGTTACCCCCGTTATTGAAGTATGATTTTACTGCCAAAGAGGTTAAGTATTCTTGAGTAGATGAACCCGAAGTAAATGTTGTTCCAAATATGTTTTGGTATTGACCGTAAGAAGTAACCACAGTAGGTTCTTCTACAGGGCCTTTTACTGCTGGTCCAATGATAGCTGCTCCTGCTTCTAAAGCTGCGGGTGCTATAAACGAATTATCATTTTCTCTTGCTAATACACCTGCGGAGATTAATGTTTCTGCCATGTTATATAAGTTAAATTATTGAGTACTATTATAAATATCACAAATAAATCGAAAACATATTTGTAAAAATTATATGCTTCTTCCTATATAAATATGACGTAAATAGTTAAAATAGTATTAAACTGGTATGAAAGTCCCAGTTGCTAAATCTACCGATCCTCTTCCATATTTTTCCTGTAGCATTTTACCTACTAAATTTTCTTTTTCATTTAATTGTGCTTGATAATTTTTTGCATTTTCAATACGTTTTTCTATTCTCAATTCTAATAGTTTTATTTGCCCTAATTCTGCTAGTAATTCTTTACTTGCTGATTGAATTTCTTTTAATGTAGTTAAATCGTCTGTATTTAACTGTACTGTGTTTTCTTTATTCATAACTTATTATTTAATTTATTCTAGTATTTCCGTAATGTATAACTTTAATATTTTTATCTGTTTTGAAAGATCTCCATGGATCAACTACTACTGAACCTTCTGGAAAATTATAATCGTGATGTTTGCCCATATGACCTAATAAATGAACTGCTTTGATTGGTTCTATAGGATCATAAGTTACTTTTTTAGCAGAACCATATGATTCACAGTAATGCCCTACTAGTATAGAAGAGGAACCATCTTCATAATGTACATCCGGTTTATATGCTTTACCTAAAATAACAATAGGTAAATTAGCTTTATCTGATTCAATTACAAGTCTAGTTGCAATATTTTTTGCTTGAACTTCTCTTGCTCTCATTATTGCATCAAATAGGTCATAACCTAAATCTAATTTTTCAGCCATATAACGTAAAGCAATGTTATCTCTTGGATGACATCCTCCACCGTCGCCCATACCTGCTTTCATGTATGCTTTACCGAGTATACGGTAAGTAGATCTTTCTAATGCTCCAGTTACTACATCTACATTCATGTTACCTGATTTTTCAGCTACATCTTGAATCATATTAACTAAAGATACTTTAGTAGAAATAAAGGTATTGTAAAATATTTTTATAGCTTCTGCTTCATCCCATGTGCCTACTTCATATCTTGTACCTTCTGTAATAAAAGTTTCATAAAACTCTAATAATAGTTTAGCATCTCCTGTAGTAGAACCATCTTCAGTTCCTATAATAATCATTTCTGGATTAACCATATCCCATTTTACTGTACCCATTGCTATAAGGTAGGGATTGTAAATAAATCGAGCATTACTTATTCTATCTATAAACTCTCTTCTAATTGTTCCAGGAAGAACTGTAGATATAAGGACTATAAGTTGATCTTTACTTACATGTTTATTTACTTCTTCTAATACGTCATTAACTATTGTATAGTCAAAATCTTTATTAGGTAAATGAGATGTTGGGTGACGACCATCATAGTCTGGGTCGTGAGGTGTTGGTACGGCAATAAAGATAAGTTCACGATCTTGACATACGTCTTTAATCGTTGGTACCATTTTAAAGTTTTCAGGAGATACTTCTGTTACGTCGTAACCTATAACTTCATGTTTTTCTGCCATTACTTCGGCAGCGTCTTTTCCGAGTTTTCCAACTCCTATGAAACCTATTCTCATATAAAATTTTTTTATTTAATATAAATATATTAAATTATACGAAGTGAATTTTTTTTTATTTTTTTGATCGGTGGTCTTATTACTTTTTTTACAGGTGAGCTTTCTAATGGAGTGTTGAAAGTCAGAAAATTAAAATAATCTAAAGATTCTTGTTTAGGTTCAAAAAATAATACACTGTAGTTATGAATTAAAGTTTCTTCCATATCAGCTGTTAAAGCAAAAAGTTCATCGGGAGTTAGATTACTAAGCTTCTTTAGTATCTTTTCTATTTTGAGTACTCTTGATATTAAATTTTCTTCTTCATCATAGCTTTCATCCCACCATCTATCAAAAGTCTTATACCCTAGTTTTTTTAGTTCTCTCAAAGAATATGGACTACATAATAATATAAAAGGCTGAAGCATATATATCGGTTTAAATATTTTTTCTGAAAAGAATAATGTCTCCTTGCTTTGTAGTGTCTCTGTAACAATATTAACAAAAGTAGATTTATGAAAGTCTAAATTGATAGATAATGCTTTGTTCTTATCGTCAAAATTGTCGAGAACATGTTTACGTTTATTCCAATCATATGAATTAAGAAAATTCTGTAAACGGGCAGGTATATTATTACTTTCTTGGCCAGTTAGTTTTTCACCTTTTAAGTTTATATTAAGACTTATAAATTTATGAGGATTAGAAGGTTCAGGAGAATTAGCAAGATTTCCTACAGTCAGTATAGATTTACTTTCTAGTTTAGGATTTGATGCTATTACTGCGAACATTAATAGTCTGCTTACTCTTGAAACTCTATTTAAACATAAAAAATGTTTTTCTTTTTGTATCTTCCTGTTATGTTCTAGTGTTTTTATACAGTGTTCAATAATGTGTATTTTAGTAGGTGCTTTTTTGTTATAAAGAAACCAAGGAAAGTCATGAAAAAAAGAATATTTTAGTATAGTTATAGCTGGTTCTTCTCCTTTTAAATATTTCTTATAAGAGTCTGCTAATATTCTATTACCATGAGAAAAGAAAAAGTTAGTAAAGTTTAACGCATTAAGCATCGCAAAGGACTTAAACCATTTAAAATGGGGGTCTCCATATTCCGTACCTTCGGAATCAAAAAAGATACCTACTTTACATAGACCGCTATTACATGCATTCCTTATTTTTATATTTAATTTAGGCGGTTTAGTATAAAAAAGGTTAGAGTCTAGACTAGGAATAGGGTAGATAAATTTTATATTGTTATCAATAAAGTACTGTGCATCTTTTAATACTACTAGCTCGCCGAATATAGCAATACCATTAATAAACGATAAGTCTGGGTGAGTGTTAAATTCATCCAGGCCAAAGTTTACTTTATTCTTATATTTTTGAACTAAGTAATGGTTATGTGACATTATAATAAATATTTGTTATATTCTACTAGACATTTTTTGATTAGATCTATATTATGTAGTTGTAAGTGGTCTGTGTGTCCTTTACCCTTCCAGTACCAGTAACTAGAGTGGTTTACAACTAAGTTTTGAAATACATCATAGAAAATTTCAGCAGTTGTACTTTCATGTACTATGTTCTGTATTTGATCTGCCATGATTGCCCATTCTTCTAGTGGTGGTCTTAACTTAAATTGAGAAGATAAATAATTATAGTATTTGTAATGCTGAACAGGTGTAGGATGTGGATCATATTTCTTAATCTCATCTGAGAGTGGTGGGTTTTCTAAACAAAACTTTTCTATACTACAGGGTATAAAGTACTCACTTTTATAATGCTTTCTTAATGATTCTAAATATTCAGATGAATGCCATTCAATAAATCCTTTATTTACTTTATGAAAATCAAAACCTGAAGGTTCACCAAAAAACCTTTCTATCCAAGGTTCAAACATATATAGCATATTTAATTTAAACCCTAATTCTTTGGAAAGAGAGATTAGAGATTCTATATAATACAGTAAGTCACAAGTAGTGTCTAACGTGTTAAAGTGTTTCGAAACATAATCATCAGAAAAAAAGTCATTATTTGATATCATACCTCCTCCGCTCCATTGATAGTGGTTAAGTCTGTAATCGTGTCTAAGAAGTGAACTCCATTGAACTATTACATGGTGTTCTTTAGGATTTATATTTTTTTCATATTTAAAATAATCTCTAATCCGGATATAAGAGTATTTTGGTCCGGTTCCTGCTTTTCCTAGAGGTATATGTTTATCGTAATGTTGACCTAACCACATGTTCCAGCAAGGATATCGATAATCAGTATAGCTACAGCCGGTAGTAATTAATGTGCTCATAGTGTTCCTGTTATTTGTAAAGTGTATCTTGGTTTGATTCCAATATTACTAGCTGCATGTTCGACATTATGACTGTACATTACATAGTCCCCTCTTTTCCACCCGGTAAAAGGATTTTTATCGTATTCAAAGTAATGCCCTGGTTTCCAGTCTTCTAAAAATACTATTGCTCTATATACGTTAGATTGTTCTATATCAAAAATACGAGAATATGTTTCAAAGTGATCATAGTGCGGGGGCATAATGTCTAACGTACTCATTTTATAAAAAGTAAAACCGCAGTTTTTTAACCCTACATCCTTACCTATATCTTTAGTCCATCTAGGCATTTCATTATTACTTCCATACATACCCCCTGTAAAACTATCATGGTAGTACCCACTGTTTCTCCATAGTTGTACTTCAGACTCTTTAATTGGCTGTTTCTGGTAATTAAAACTTAAATACTCTTCTCCAATAAGTACATCATTTATTTTACCTATTTTTATCATTCTCTTATCATATCATTAGTACAGCAGTGAAAAGATCCTCCAAGTGTTCTAGAATGTCTTATTTTAAGGTCTAATGCCTCTATCTTGTATTTCTTTAATACTTTAATTAGTTCAGTCTGTCTGTTATCAACACACACTGTATTTTCATCTAATGACAGAAGGTTAATACCTATCCATTCTGATCCTCTAAGTACACCGGTATACCCTATGTCTACCATAGGGGGTGAATAAATTACATCCCACCCTTTAAACAGAGAAGGCATATTTTTTTCATTAACTCTAGCTGGGTTTACTAATACAAGTCCGTCTCTGAGTATAGAAATTGTAGAATCTAAATGAGAATATGAATACATATTTTGTAAGAAGTGAACATTATACTTATCTCCTAGTACATTCTTTAACCAAGTAAATCCTTTTTTGTTTCCAGTATTAGAATTTAAATAAAGTATATCATCATTATGCCTTAGTATGTTTGCTGCATCAAAAACAGGTTCAACATCTGTTAAAGTTAAATCATCTAAATTATCCCTCTGATAAGAATTATCAGTTAATCTTGGTTTAGGTGCACATATCCATTTTGATCCTTTCTCGTTATAATCAATAAATAATTCTCTATAGGCATCTGTTTCAAAATGTCTTGACCTCAATGTTTGAGGTGATTCTATGAGGGTATTCCCTATTACTGTCATAGTATCTCTAGGACAGAAGGTATAGTATTGATCTGTCTCCCAATATCCATTAGAGATGGTTTTTTTAGTATCTAGGATATTAGGTCTATGTACTTTTGCACCGAAATCTTCTAAAGCTTCAGCTAATAGATCTAAATCTTCAATAGACTCTTCATAAACTTGAGAATCAAATAAACCTCTTTCTGATAAAGGGATTTTATCTTTATCTGCAAAATTAATTGCATGTAAGTCAGTTCCGTGAAATGGTTGGTTCGCATTATCTACTCTACCAACTATCACTTCTTTTAATCTGCTATATTCGTTGTTAACGTTAACCATTATTGAAAATTTTAAAATTTGTTAAGTTAGGGTAGTCCAAATAACTCCATTGCTTAGGTTTTGTTAGTATAGCAGAAGGAAGTTTATTTATTCCATGCTCTGCTATTTCTGGAGTCATATAATAATGATACCCAGTATTGTTTATTTCTTGATTAGTCCAAGACCCGGCAGTATTATCTCTTCCGTCATAAGCCATACACCTTAAAATATGGGCTGTTTTTTTATTGTCAGTTAATATCATACCTCCTCTACCTAAACTTAGGTGCTTTTGATATTGAAATGAAAGTACCATATATGTATTGTCAATATATGAATTTTTTTTCCAATAAACAGCGGAATCTATAATATTATCTGTAATGTAATAATAGTCCACCCATTTATTGTCAGTAAAGTTGCGTTTAATATTTAATTTATCAGATAACATTGGTACAGAAAGATAGGTATGATTTGGAACAACTATTTCCGTTGCATTTGTGTATCTTAGCGCTAATTCTAATCCATGAGTACAACAGTCTACTGCTACTGCATAAGGTGCATTATAGTACTCTGCTATTTTCTGTTCGAAAAGTGTTACTTTAGCAAATGGATTCATTGTACTGCATTATCTGTTTTAAAAATATTCATTCCATTCTGGTAAATAGTCTCCAATCTTTACGTTTCTCTGTTTATCCATTATACTTATAAAAGAATAAAACCTATCGATATCTTTTTGTCTAGTTTCCCTAAATAATTCTAATTTTAATTTATCGGCCTCGTAAGGAACTAATTCATCTATATTATTAACAATTTCTGTTTTCATTTCTTCAGGAATTAGACTAACATGTAAATGGTCTGGGTAATGTACGTAGTTATACGCTATGACAAGATCATGTTTCTTAGTAAATTTCCTAAAGTTATTTATATTGTATACATTCAGTGCACTTATGGTCTGGCACATTTCTAAATTAAAAATATCTCTATACTTTAATATTTTATCGAATGAATTCATGATAACTGACCAATCTGATGGAAATCTAACATAGTGGTTTCTTTCTTCTAAATCATCTATTGATAAATGAATTTTTACTTTACCAAAATGTTTCCATAGCTCTATAAAGTAATCGGGAAATTGAGTGCAATTTAAGCTGTAGTGTAGATTAATATTCTTACTAGTTCCATCTTTAATAAATTTTTCTAAGAAATAACCATGTTCTCTTATTAATGTTGGTTCGCCTCCGTTTATCCAAACTTCTTCTAACCCACTGCATTTAGTATAAAGCTCATCGTAAAAATCAGTATCCCTAAACCATTCA
>Ga0222719_10005280_pt1 | contig 11164 bp, 6 predicted proteins | sample C33_34DmetaG_FD_165039 | JGI IMG/M metagenome (GOLD analysis project Ga0222719, IMG submission 165039) | Estuarine water microbial communities from San Francisco Bay, California, United States - C33_34D | ecosystem: Environmental > Aquatic > Marine > Unclassified | place: USA: California...
AGCGAAGGATTTAGAAGTGCATTACCGTCTCTAGGAGTAAAACGTAATAACCCTAACACCTTCATGTACACCTAAGACAGCCTGTACATCATCCGTAATCGTCGTGACGGTAGGGTAGGGTAGGGTAGGGTGGGGTCAAGGAAGTCGATGACGTAGGCAGGGTAGGGTCAAGATTCAAGATGTCCTCAAGATCGAGTGTCTGTTGACACAGTCGGATTCGATAGGGCTCTTTGGAGATTGCATCATAGTATCCTCGTTTTCAGCGCATTCCATACCAACGTGTCAAGTCCTTGTCCACAGACTTGGGTCAAGGAAAGGACTGAAACTCTCAACATTGAAGCTGCACCAAGAGTAGCGAGAATTCCATCGGACTGAGAATAATGAAAGCCTCAAACGACGATCGCAACTGCTCCACAGGGTGGAGACGGCTTATCTCGTCGCCGTTCCTATTAATGTTTGTGATTTTCATACTTCTTTCAAACAATGACTTGATGGTGTCGGCAGTCGATCCGGCGGCTGGCGCTGCTCCGACTACTTCCACTATTAAGGATACTGTAAACTCAGCAAAGTCCAAAGCAAAGGAAGCCTTTAAGAATACCTTCCAAGACATGACACGCACATCTACAATCCGTCTAATTCGTCCTACTGTGTCCAAATTTCGCTTGAGTCGACAAGAAGCGTCGATGTTGCTCAAAACTATCTTTCGTACGGCCAGATGGGAGGATCTTCTGTTGATCCTGGTGGTAGGTTGGTGCACTGTCCCAGCCTTTCAAATTCCTTATGATTACTATTACGAATTCAAGACCGACCCTAGCAATGCAGACGATCCAGTGTTTCGCCACCGTCGGAATAAACAATTTCGCGAAAGCATTTTATATGCACTCGCTAGTCACCTATCCCAGATTGCCAAGATTGCCTTTGCGGTGTACATTGTCGATGTCATACAAATGTTTGTCATTGGACTGAATCTGGTACCGCCTGCCGTTAAGAATTACATGGAAAATGCCCCCCATGCATTTGCGCAATCGTGTTACATTATGTGGTTTGCGAACCGAATGGTCAAATTGAAAAAGGTCACAATCATCAACAGATACATTTCGAATTATCCTGAAAGCTTTGGACGAATGAAACTTATCAACCGTTTGGTCGACGCCACACTATATAGCTTGGCTCTTTTCATCATCCTACAGATACTTAAAATCGAGATGGGGATCGCAATACAAAGTATGTTGGCTTTTGGAAGTGTGGGAACGTTGGCGGTTGGTTTGGCGTCACAGAATATAATTTCGCAATTGCTCCACGGACTTCTGCTGGCAACGAGTGATCGCATTTACGAAGGCGATCGAATCGCGACCAACAATGGATCCATTCAGGGGACGATAGTCAAACTCGGATGGCTCGAAACCGTAATTCGAGGCGCTGACGAAATTACCTTGTCCATCCCCAACAATGAAATGGTCAAACATCAGGTCAAAAACTTGAGTCGCATCCGATACTGTCAAGTCCAGCAAGTCCTGAAGTTCCCTTACCGCGAGCAATCCAAATTACCAGCATTGTTGAAATCCATCAAGGAAGAGATCCAATTGGCCTGCCCGCAAGTAATTACCAACGACCGATCTCGCCCATTTCGGGCACACTGGACCAACTTTAATGACAAGGATCTTGAAGTCACCGTCGAATGTCATTTTCAAAACATCAAACCGATCGGAGAAGAGTATTGGGACAATCGTCAGCAAGTGCTTCAAGCGATATATCGAGCGGCAGCCATCAATGAAGTATCTTTCTCTGGATCATAGGGCAAGATCGTCAGAGTAGGAATTGTAAACAGAATCTACAGCAGTATGTTTTCTCTTTGTGATTGTAGCTTTCTTCACCCGTTTATCCGCCTATAGGCGAAGCAAGGATTTTGTCAAGCCAATCACATTGTCTGGTTGAAGAATTTCGGACGGCTTTGCAATAGGCGCGATTGTAGCGTCTGGTTCTTGACAGCCAAATAATGATTTGTGATACAAGTCTTCAATGCGTTCGGGCGTTACGTAACATTGCGTCATGCGCAAGGCCAGAATGCAATTACGGATTCTTGTGATAGCTTGTCGGTCGGCGACAGAAGTCATGGTCGTCGCGTGTACTTGTCGTTTGGCTTCTTGCAATTCGTGCAAATCCTCACTGCCGCTGCCAATCGCGTTTGTATTGGTAGTGTTGTCTGGCAGTTGACGTTGAATCCAAATCATACCATTACATCCCAATAGCAACAAGAATGAGCCCGTCGATGTCTCATGTGAGGCCGTTGGCAATGCGAGTGTGACGGCGTGATTTTTTCGCCGGGGTACCAAAAGAGGTGGAATGTCGACACAGACGCCATTTTCCAATTTTCCGTACTTGACACTACGCGTGTGCAAGACCAAAGTCCCTCCACCGGCACCCCCTCCTCCACCCAGAACAGTTGAAGATTGCTGTTGTACTTTGTGCACTTCAGCCGAGACCAAATCACCCGGTCGTAAGTAGTCTGTCATTTGCAAGGCATCTTGTGCCGTCCGAATCCGTTGAACGCCACCCGGCAAATGAACGCCGCTTAAGGGTAAGGAGGCTTGTTTGAGATGCGGCGCCAGTTGAACATTCCATCGACCACTAGCAGTGTTAGCACTGACAATCCGTCCCACCACCAAGTCTCCCACGTGTCCGACATAGGTTTGGCTGGCAATACTTTCCACGCTGACTAATTTGTTCACGCGATGGACGATCCCAGTGACACTGGCAATCAAACGAACTTCCTGTTTGACAATATTGGCTATAGGCGAGGATATCATGTGTCCATCTTCGTCATCATCAAGACTGACCCGTTCAATGTAGGTTCCATGCCCCCTCAAGAAGGAAACATTATTGGCGGTTTCGTCGGTGTCATCGACAGGAGTGTCTGTGTCTTCGTCTCCATGTTTTCGTCGAACTGTCACCGTGGCAGCAGCAATCACTTGCCCCGGAACTACCACCAAACTGTCTGTCATGTTCAAGATCGACACTGGTTCTCTTGTTCTTGTCGATTAACTAGGCCGCCCTCCATCTTTTCGTCGAACCGCCATTGTCAAAAGGGTGGAAGTGGTGGCGGTGCCATACCGCGCGAAAACTTCGCGCGTACGATGGCACGCGTGTGATTGTCCAATACAAATCTAAGTATTCTTCATTATTGGCGTTAAGAGGGTTAAACGATGCTAAATACATGTATATATGATATTCAGCTGTATATGATATTTCCTTGGTCTCGCTCACATTTTCTCCTCTCTCCTCGTCTCGTCATGTGGTGAACGTCTCACAACAACACATTACAATACAAACAAGCATTTGAACAACGAACAACAACAATTACAGCAATAGCTACTATTCGCGTGAGCGCTAGATCCTTTCTGATACTGTGGAACAAATCTTAGAGTTAGGTACGGCATCGTTGTTTTGTTTCTCCGACGTGAACAAGTCAATCGTGACGAAAAGTTCTCACACGAAATCGCCACTCGTTCACTTGTCGCTCATTTATTTCTTCTCCTACTCCTTCTCTATTTCTTTGTTGATCAAACCAAGTAGATCATGTCAAAGAATATAGTGGATTATGAGAACTTGATGGATACGTCCTTTACGGACTCCAACAGCTCTTTTCGAACCAGCGTTCGTCCTCGATGGGAACGCAAAAAGCAGCAACCGTCATCGCACCGGTCGTCCAACAAACGACCGGCCACCAAGCCTCCACCACAGCAGCTGCAACTGCAAGCCCAAAAGAAAGCCTTATCAGCTTCGAGCTTGGATGGGCGGGAGCATGGACATTCTCGAGGGGATCGATTCATCCCCAATCGCGCCGGGACGAACATGGAATTGTCCAAACACTTGTTGCGGTCGTCCAATCTGTCGACGTCCTCTTCTTTTGACCGACAGGAATCTACAATGATGAGTACGGGGCACGAAGAGAACACCAACATGAACAGCAATTCAAGTTTTGACGAAGGATTGATGGGTGCTTTCCAACAGCGTTCCGTTTGCGATGCCAAGAAGGAACGGTACGATTCCAACTTGAGTTCGGCCCTGTTGGGCGTCGACGACATTAAAGGTAACCGTGTACTAAGTTATCAGGAAAAGGCGCCGGCACCCAAGGGTGATACGGTCAACAACTTGAACATTCTTTACTCGGCTGCAACGAATGATGCTTTGATTGGGGGAAAGAATCAAAAGGCGTCAACAAAGTTAGTTTCGCGACAAATCCCATCGGCGCCGAGTCGTATTTTGGATGCTCCTGACTTGATGGACGACTATTACCTCAACCTATTATCATGGAGTGATACGAACATTTTGGCTGTGGCCTTGGCGCAAACCGTGTACTTGTGGAATGCCGAAAGTGGTAACATTCAAGAACTCTGTACGTTTGACAGTGGTCCGAATGCGCATATCTCGTCAATCCAATGGGTCCAAGAAGGCGGCGCTCATATCGCGGTAGGGACTTCGTCGGGCAAGACACAACTTTGGGATGTCCAGGAATGCAAGCAATTGCGGTCCATGGACGGACATTCGGACCGAGTTGGTTCACTAGCATGGAATCGTCACATGCTCTCGACCGGTGGCCGGGATGGCCTTGTCGTGAATCACGACGTCCGTGTAGCGCGTCACAATGTTGCGACCCTTACTCAGCATACGCAGGAAGTCTGTGGACTCGCCTGGAGTCCGGACGGTACGACCCTGGCCAGTGGAGGAAACGACAACCTCCTTTGCCTTTGGGATGTGCATGCGTCCTCTGCCTCTGCTCCTCGGTTCCGCTTCACGGACCATCAAGCAGCTGTAAAAGCCTTGGCTTGGTCGCCGCACGAACGGGACTTGTTGGCAACGGGCGGTGGTACGGCTGACCGTACTATCAAGTTCTGGAATGCAAAGTCGGGTGCTTTGCTTAACTCGATCGATACCGGCTCCCAAGTTTGTGCCTTGCAGTGGAATCCCTACGAAAAGGAGATTTTGTCGTCCCATGGGTACGCTCGAAATCAATTGAGTTTATGGAAGTACCCGTCCATGGCCAAGGTCAAAGATTTGGAAGGACACACGGCCCGTGTCCTGCACATGGCCGTGAGCCCAGACGGTGGAACGGTTGTCTCGGCAGCTGGCGACGAAACTCTCCGATTCTGGAACATTTTTGCTCCCCCGGCTTCCAAACGTAAGGCATCTGACTTTTACAATGGAGTCCACCAAGAAACAAACAAGAGCACGCGGTGGACCTCCCAAATTCGTTAAGCACGTAGTCCGATGGGCGGCGAACACAATTATGTCCAATTCATCGACCGACTCGTACAACACAGTATCTTACACCAACCAGCGACTCTACCCAAAGCATCTTTTAACCATTAATAATAGCCCTAATTATTCTATTAGAGAGAAAGACGGCTAGAGTCCTTCGATTAGAAATGTATTTGTACAATGAACGGGTTTGTCGAGGTCATATCCGATGACAGAATACATGGACCCTCGAACTGATAATTATTTGGTCTTTCTTCGAGCAATTTTGCGTCGCTTCTTCAACTTGTGCTTGTTCATTTTCGAACGACGCTTCTTGAGCGTACTACTCATGCGCCAAATCACATTGTTGAAACGTTCCCAAGATAAAAGTCGACGGGCCGAAGAGAGTATGTTCGTTTGCGCTAGTGCCGTTGATGGGAGAATCGAAACCGAACTCGAGGATCGAACAGGTGTAACAGATTTACAGGCATTCTGCAACGCTAGAGACGGCAATCGTTTCAAGCTCGAAGGGTAGAGGTGCCCGGGAACACTGAGATATCTTCCCAACAGAGAATTTTGGGTCGGGAGAAAGAATCTGCGCAACGACATTGTAAGGATCACAAACGATGCGCACGAATCAGAATAGGACTGGCTATGAGAGGCGTCCCTTACTCGACACTGATTCTTGCTCCGAAAGTGTCCAAGTTCTAGAGGAAGGCGATGGGGCATCAGCAGACCACTCGCTCGACGCCCTTTCGTCGTCATGGTTCATGGAGTGAATCGAAAGCCAGCAACATCGTAATACTTCCACGTGGAATCAGTCTGGTACCGAATTAGTATATTATTTATAGTACCAATATTCTACACAAAAACATATATGTTATGTAATGGATCCCTAAGTATTCATATTTTGCCGTCTAAATATCCGTGAGATCGCCCTTTTCTGGTCATCGGCGACGCCAAGCTCGCCGCTTCGGAGCACCTCACAAATTCTGCGACGATTGAAACAACCCATCTTGGATCCAGTCGCCACTATTCTCTCCGTGTTGTCGTTGTTGCGTCGACTCATCAGATACCACAAGTTGTCATTTTCCAGTTTTGGTGGCCGCTGTTGGGATAGTGAGTCTTATTAGCATCTAGCCTCTAGCGTTTGTAGTATTGACTTTGACGCAGACGACTCACCATGAGAGATCGAGGTCGCCAACGCGAGGTTGTACCTTTTGAGGTCATCGAGCCGACGGTTCCGAAAAGCCGAGGCAAGGATAAGTATCGCATGACTGAGTCAGGTGGACCAGAATCTTCGCGCAACAGTAAGCGCAGTTCCAGCAAAAAGAGGAGCAGTAGCACGAAACGCAGTGGCGACAGCTCCAAGAAGCGAAGCAGCTCGAAGAGTCGATCTCGAAGCCGCTCCAAGAGTCGCAGCCGCAGTCACAGCAAGTCTGACTCGAAGTCTCATCGCAGTCGTTCCAAATCTGCCTCAAAGCCAACTCCCAAGTCTCATCGCTCGAGAAGCAAGACGCCGTCTTCCCGTGGAAAAGAAGTTGCCAAGTCGGATGAACGCAAAAGTCACCGTCGTAGCAGTTCGCGTTCCAAGTCACATCGCAGTCGTTCCAAGAGTCGCAGTCGCAGCCATAGCCGCGGCCACAGTCGCAGCCGTAGTCGCAGTCAAAGCAAGTCTCGTTCCGGGCCTCGCCAAGATAAAACTTTGTCTCGCACCCGCTCATATCGCAGTAAGTCCAAGACTAAGCATAATGACGACAAGCACAAGAAGAAGAGCAAGAGTAGCAAGAAGCATGGTCATAAGCATCGTCACAAGAAAAGCAATAAGAAGGGCGACAACGCCGTCATTGACCGTGTACCTACAGCTATGGGGTACAACTCCGATGACTCTGTCGAAGAACTCTTAGAGGAACGTTCCAAATACTCTCGATACTCGATCGAACCTTACGAAGAGGATCGTGAGGCGGCCGAAGAGCATGAAAAATATGAAGGAAGTCTCAATGATGACAAGTACAGCGCCAGCTTTCATGAGTACGGAAATCACATTGACAGCCTTTTTAGCGAATCTACAGAGGATGCTCCTCAGTGGCGAGAAGAATTGTCGACGCCAAAGGACGGGCACGACCAATCGTCCAAGAAATCGAGGTCGTCGTCCAAGAAATCAAAGTCGTCTTCGAAGAAGAAAAAGAACAAGAAGGACAAAGAGTCTAAGAAACAAAAGCAGAAAATTATGATTGAGAACCCTCCAGTGCTTGATAAGGAGAGGGAAAATCCGGAGGAACCCGTCGAAGTCGACGACTACGACGGGGAAGACTTGCCCCTCGTTACTGGCGGAGCGTGGAATGATATGCACGTGCACTCCTTTACAGACGAGACAGAAGGTTATACGGATCCTGTCTACTCCAAACCATCAGGAGTTGCATGGTCGAGTGGGGAGTCTCGGAGTCGCAAGTACGACGTCAAAGCGGAAAAGAAACGGGTGGAAGAGAAGAAACGAATTATGCGAGAACTTCAGAGAAAAACCAAGAAGGAAATTGAGAAAGAAAAAGAACTTGAAAAGAAGTTCGACCAAGCTCTTTTGGACGCTGATAATGACGACGAAGATGATGAACAACGCGGTACTAACATTGCTCCAATAGTAAGTGACACATCATCTCTAACGGATGCGATTACAGACCGTCGTGCTTCATCGGCAAAGCCCCCTCGAATGCAAAATGTATCAGAACCTTCTCCTTCCATGGGTAAGATACTTGTCAAGGGGCTTGCAAATATGACTGGCTTTTCACACATGGCCCCTTCGCCCGTCATTCGAGACTTTGGAAAGTCGTCTGGCACGACTGGTGAAGGAAAACTCGATAGCTCACCATCTGAAGATATCAACGTTCGAACGGTTACGCTGGACACTTCAGGCAGCAATGAAGTCGAGATCGTATCTGTCTTAGAAGGAATAGCCAACGCTGAAAGTCCAGCTGAATCACAGTCTATGGCTTTTTCGTTCGATGATACTGATACGGATGCAAGGACAGAAGACACGGAAACTTCTAAAGATACCCCATCCGATACAGAAGAGGAGCTTGAACCATCCAACAAGAAGATGTCTACATCTAAAAGTGCTGCTTCGGTTAAGACCGCAAGTAGTGGACTTCGACGCTTCTTTGGATTTAGGCGAGGAAAAACGAGTACTCCTGTTCCTTCCCCGTCGTCTGGTCAGCGTAATTCTCAAAGGAAGGCCGCCGAAAGACTCAAGCCCAGATCGACAACGCGATCAAAGAGTCCATCATCGTCACCACGTCACAGTAAGGACAAAAAGGCTACTCCCATGTCTAAGCGATCGCAATCCCCTACGCGTTCTGAGGACAACAGAAAGAGCAAATCTCAAGACAGCACCAAACCCAAGACTCGCAAAACAGTAGTGAAAGGAGCGCCTGGATCAACTCCCAAACCGCAATCCCCGTCGACAGATTTGTCTGAAGATGACAAGTACGCGATGTACAATAAGTCTTTGATGACAGAGGACTCGGAAGACTTGGGCCTGGACAATAGGTACGATCCCCAGACCAACGAGGCCAGTAAGAAAATTGCCGAAGACGCGGTATTGGTTTCGCGAAAGAAAAGCGTTGATCCGATTGAATTTGATGACTATTCGGATGATGGAGAAGTTAACAAGAAGAACGACCCACCGCTTGTCCAATGCTTAAAGTTCTACTCCTGTGGTGCAGCTGCACAGGCCGCAGATATCGCTATCCGCACTGTAGACTGCACTGGTGGCTCGGAACGTCTGCCTCTACATGAGGAATACGAAGACGAAGTTATGACTCTTCGTCTCCGTGATGCCGGCGAAGAACCCAGAGAGTTGACGATTGATACCGTTCCCTCAGATGATATTCTGGAGCCTATCTCTAGTCTCAAAGAAGCGCCTAGTCTGAACTTACCAAAAACTCCAACTCGAGTCGTTGAAGTTTCCGGCATGAAGCTTAATCTCGACGAAGATGAAGAAGCTCGCGAAAGAGAAGCCGCCGTGAAGCGTGCGAAGGAAAGGGCTGAAGCGGAAACACTCTCGATTACCCACATCGAGTTTCCTACCTCACCCTCATCTATTGCATCGAACGAAATCGACGACGACAAACGCGTTAAAAAAAGGCCCAGCAACCGAACCAAGGGACAGGAGAAGCATCGCTTGGGCTTCTTTGGACGACTACGGAGGACTGTGTGATTACTTAATAACTTTCATAGTACGTGAAGCTACGTACACCGATTATAAATACCTGTTATTGTATTGACAACCCGAAGATGATCGAAAGAAAAATATTAAAATGTAGATTGTATTATAATTATGATGAGATTCGAATCTTCTTCTCAGATTCTTCCATGCTATTTCGAGCTTTTTCGCAGATACGTTCACGTTTTCTCGCCCGTTCATCTCTTGTAGGGACCTTGCTGATGAGCTCACCAATACGGTGGTATCGCTTTCTCGAAAAATTGACAGAGTCTCGAAACTCCTTTCCATCTGCCGCCCGGGCGTACGTACAGTACACTATGGGACGGCTCGTGTCACTTGTATTGCCCAGTCCACGGTGCCCAAGACGGTAGTCAAAAATTATGGGAGTGCCAGCAGTTGCTGTTGGGGTCTCGATGAAATCTTCGTCGAGGTCCTCTTGGCCAAGAATGTGTGATCCAAGACAAAACTCGGTTGGACCGTGTTGCATTGTCAAGTCGATAAGAGGTACAAAGACGTTGATTGCGTGACATGGTTTCTGGTATTGATTGGTCAGATGAATCCCATCCTGGTGATAAACCTGTTTCGCAGCATCAGGCAAGGATAAGAACATCCCTTTATGGATCAATACGGCGTCATCACCGAGAATCTCGCGTACAATTGGCATCCAAGGGGTTTTCTTCAAGTCGGTCAGGAAATCAAACGCTGGCTCATCAAATACGGGTAACTCCATGTCGTATCGACCCCGTCCACGTTCTCTTAAGACATCAAAACCATCTTGGAGTTCTCTCATCAAATCGCGAGCTCGGACAGTGTCCAGGACTTGGTCAAAGTGAGCCATTCCGGCGTCATAGCATTTCTGGACCTGTTCGGAGTTGAGACGCCAATGAGTCGATTCTACCACCTTTGATTTCGACCGTTTCAACTTTGAACAATCCGGTCCATTTGCATCCTTCTGGGACAATGGAGGAGGTGACGGAGAGATGACACATCCGTTTCTTTCCTTCTCGCCGTCTGGGATAACTTTGGCAACTCTGACAACAGCCCCTGGAGACGACACAAACCCATCTGATTCTGCTTCAGAAGGTGGTGTGACGCGTCCAGCTTCGACTGTGGCATTATTCTTTTCGTCTTGTTGGATCTTGTGCTGTTCTAGAAGCGATGAAGCCTTCGCGGCGGCGACTTCAACGTCAGCCAACATCTTTGCGGCCTTGGCCTTGCGGCATCGCTCCGCCCAGTCTGATTTTTCTTCCTCCGATAGCCCCTTCCACACAACGCGAAGTTCACATTCTGCATCGCGGAGAGTAAAACCTGACGATGCCTTTTTCTTGCCAGCCTTGTCAACCGCAGAATCTGACGACGTTTTCGCGGACGGTTTGGTTGTTTCTTCCGCATCGGCACCGTCTTTGCCACTTGCGGCATCTGCCTCTTTTATCTCTTTAAGCCGTTTTTCTTGGTGATTCTTTCGATTACATTGTATATAATATGATAATGGTGTCAATTCTCTGGGCTTACGTTGTCCCATGGCCACTTCTTTCTCCTTTTGCTCCTCTTCGGCCTGTTGCTGTTCTGCTTCTTCCCTGTCTTCTTGTTCCTCCAATCGTTCCAGTACCCACTTTTCTTCCTGTCCTACCACCCACAAACCATCTCGTTCAAATCGAATCTTGCCGACCTTCAAACTCATCTTCTTTGAGGGTTTGGCCACTTTTT
>Ga0222719_10005282_pt1 | contig 11163 bp, 18 predicted proteins | sample C33_34DmetaG_FD_165039 | JGI IMG/M metagenome (GOLD analysis project Ga0222719, IMG submission 165039) | Estuarine water microbial communities from San Francisco Bay, California, United States - C33_34D | ecosystem: Environmental > Aquatic > Marine > Unclassified | place: USA: California...
CGTTATCAAACAGACCATTCAGAACGGCCAAGAGATCTATCAAGCCGCTGAAGCCATGGCACAATACTTTGGCTTAAAACAAGAAATACAACGCAAAGCACATGAGCATGGTTACAAGAGTGATCTAGAATCCTTCATGGCGCTTGAGCAAATGAAAGCTCAAGAAGAAGAACTCAAACAAATGATGATATATCAAGGTCGTGGCGGTATGTGGAACGATTGGTTGCAGTACCAAGCAGAGATGGCTCGCAGTCGTAAAGAAGCGGAACAAGAAGCAATCCGTGCGCAACAAAAACGCAAACAAGTTCTAATAGACGGCAGTATAATTGCACTTGCTGTTGCTACAGCAATTGGAGCAGTTGTTGTATTCTTTTGGGCTATTGCCTCTATTTAATTGTGCAACCGCACATAAATACTAGCATGGACATGCGCACAGACTTTACAATAACAATAGACAATAACGAGTTGTGTTTCAAAGCAGAAACCTGGCAGGAAGCCATGAAGCAGTTTCTGCTACATCTCAATAACAGCGGTTTCACAGTGGACCCCAGTCGCTTGGATAGACTAGTAGAACTAGCAACCAGTGGTAGTGTAACCGTAAAATAAAATAAATACCCTATAACAACAAGGAGCTAAAAATGGCAGATGAAAAGACTACCATTGACCCAGAAGTGGCAAAAGAAATTGACACCAATGGCGACGGACACATTTCCGCAGAAGAAATGGCTATGCATTTGGAATTCAAACGCAAAGCATTAGAAGATCAAGATGCACAGCGTGATGCCATTCGCAAGATGGCATGGTTTGCACTAATTGGATTGTTGATCTATCCAATTGGTATTGCAATTACATCATTGCTTGGATTAGACAAAGCCAGTGAACTGATTGCTGACATTGCACCAACATATTTTGCTAGTATTGCTGTATTGGTATCTGCATTCTTTGGTGCTGATGCTATCAACAACAAAAGCAAGAAGTAATTACTTTTCCCAGGGTGGTATATAGTCACTTACTGTACCACCTTTTTTAATATGCCTTGCAAATGGCACATACCATTGTGAAGATTTTCCATTTTTCATTCCTACTCCAAATCTTTTTCTTTCAATTCTACTGTGTATTAGATACTGCCAATCTATTGTAGAATCATAGGCTGCATGAATGTTATTCAGCATTTCTTCAATCACTTGGTTTCGAAAATGTTGACTGAAAAAAACTTTTTTGTTGTGTTGTGCAATGTGTAAACAAGAAGTAACCAGTTCCTTTTGTTGCTCACTGCTAAGATTACTAATACGATGTATTTCTTGTAATATTTTTTCTTGCCTTTTCTCTGTATCTGTTTCTGCATCGTAACACTCGTTTATTAATGGGTGAAACGTCTTAAATCCGTAATTGCGTAGATATGATAAGGTATTTGGTCCTGACATAATTATGAATGGATGTCCGCAAGCAATCGGTCGGAGGGTTTTCTCCGTGAGATGTATTCTTTCATCAAATATTGTTTCTAATATTACACTTATGCCCGTTCTGTTGAAATCGTCAGCATTATAGACTGCACTAAAATCACTGGTAACTTTGGTAGAAAACCAACTTTGAGTCTGGCAGGAATTTGGTAGTTTTTGTACTACTTCTTTACGATATTGTCTGGTACCAGTTGTGTCTCTGCTGTATACTAGAAAAAGTTTTTGTAGGTTAGTTCCAGGATTGAGAAAACTATCATACTCAGCAAACCTATACCAGTCAAGGGAAAGCATGGCATGACTCCACCAGTATGCGCAGTTAAAAAGATTTGAATCATTATACTTTTCAACCTCATTGCTTTGTAGTTCGCTGTGCAATAAAACCCATTTTTTATGAATACTCGAAGGTAGATACCATCTGAGGTTTTTTGTTTTTTGTATCTCTGATAGCGGACGGTTGTCACTTCGGCTTAGTATGAAATCGTTGTGATTATTTTTATCTTCATAAAAATTAAAATCCAAAGGTTCTTGATCGTGGCATAAAATCCACGGATTGGATTCTAAAATATGTGCCTTGTGCATTTTGTCCTGTGGGAAAATTTTACACACCGTTGATTGATTTGAAGGACGGAGTGTATTGTTCAATTTACTAAAAGGAACTTTCTTAACATGGTAGTCAAAGAAGATTTCGTCAGGAAAGTAATTTCCAACAATGTCTACTAGATTGTCCATTTTTTTGTGTCCAAACGGGTAAAAATATGCCAGATTATACCGTTTTTCTAGACACTGGTAGATGTAATCGTATAAATTATGTATAGGCACTGACATTATAAGGACACTTCATGAATATTGGTTTTATCGGCCTTGGCAAACTGGGTATGGATTGTGCAGAAGTATTTGCAGAACGTTACACAGTAAGAGGCTATGATATTTACCCACGCACTAGTAATAGTGTGCAAATTTGCAACACCGCACAAGAATTAGTAGAGCACAGTGATTGGATTTTTATTGCTGTACCTACACCACATGCAGAGGGCTATGACGGCAGTGTGCCCAGCAGTCATATGGAACCTCGAGACTTTGGCCACGAGGCAGTCAAGGAAGCCATTCAGTATGTTAACACGTTTGCCAATAAAAGCAAAAGGGTAGTGTTGATCTCTACGGTCCTTCCTGGAACAACTCGTAGGCATTTTTATTCGCTGTTGGACAAACAGCATCAATTTTTGTACAATCCCTACTTGATTGCCATGGGCAGTGTCAAGTGGGACTTTGCTAATCCAGAGATGGTAATGATTGGCACAGAAACTGGTGACCCTGAAGAAATGCAAGACTTGATTGATATCTATCGTCCACTGATGAAAAATAATCCACGCTACATCACAGGCACCTGGGACGAGTGTGAAGCAATCAAGATTTTTTACAACACATTTATCAGTGCCAAAGTAGGTCTTGCAAACATGATACAAGACTTTGCAATGAAGATTGGTAATATTGATGTTGATGTTGTTACAGACGCACTAGCGCAAAGCACAATGCGTATTATGGGTCCAAAATACATGACCGCTGGCATGGGTGATGCTGGTGCTTGTCATCCACGTGATAACATTGCACTGCGTTGGCTAGCACAGGAATATGACTTAGGTTATGACATGTTTGATACCATCATGCATGCCAGAGAAAAACAAGCAAAGAATCTAGCAGACTTCCTAATTGATCAAGTAAATAACGTGACGCCAGCACATATGGATATTGTAATCCACGGCAAGGCATACAAACCTGACGTGAGTTACTGTATTGGCAGTTACAGCACACTAATAGGGCACTACGTTGAAGAGCGTGGCTACAGGGTAAAATACCTTGATCCTCTCGCTGATGATCCGCAAAATGTAGTCGAGAAAATAGACGAGCCATGTGTGCTGTTGCTGGCACACAACAGATTTGTAACCTATGGTTACACCGGAGATGTCAGAGATGACACTTTCTATTGCGAGATTCCGCGAGGGAGTATTGTGGTAGACCCTTGGCGTAGAATGCCAAAATCAACAAAAGGAATAGAAGTAATACACTATGGAAACACTCGTGGAGAATAGATGGTACACACAAGACTTTGTAGAGCCTTGGTGGACACCAGAAGATTATACAAACTTTGAATATGAACATGTCCCGTTCAATGATCCTGCTCAGCAGGCCGAATGGGAAAGTTGGGGATTTGATCAGGCACGTTACACAGGCGAGTTGTATGGCATGCCTAATCCTGAGCCAAGTTTTTTAAAAGGTTTCAAGGAAGCATTTCAATGGAAGCACTGGAGTTGGCAACTGTATCGCATGATGCCTGGCACAACAATACCTTGCCATGCTGATACCTATAAAAAATTTATAGAAGTTCATAACGTGATTGATCCAAACACTATTTGGAGAGCAGTTGTGTTTTTGGAAGATTGGCAAAGTGGACATTACTTTGAGATTGATGGCACCAATTTGAGTTATTGGAAAAAAGGTGATTTTGTTGTGTTGCAAAATGCGGTGAAACATCTTGCTGCAAATCTTGGGCAAACTCCAAGATACACAATACAAATCACTGGCGTCATTGACAATGACATGCCCAAGTTTACAGACACACTAGAAGAGAAAGCCGAAGGCGAAGAGTGAAAATACACAGTTTCAACGAGTGGGATCCACTTAGAGAAATTATAGTTGGTGAGGCCAGTCGTGCTAACTGGCCAACCAATGATCCTGTGTTTGCCGAAGAAAGGCAAAAGACCACCTGGAAAGAAACACCTGTTCCTAGCGGGCCTGTACCTTTTCACATCATTGAAGAAGCAAACGAAGATTTAGAAGCACTAACCAACATCTTAGAACAAGCAGGTGTTGTTGTGCATCGACCTGCCTGGATGGATTTTCAGGAACTAGGCGGAATGTACAATTATTGCCCACGTGATCGTTTCCTAGTTGCTGGAAACAAAATAGTTGACCCAGCAATGATGTATCCATGTCGCGATATGGAAATACAAGCCTTAACTTTTCTTGTAGATAGTGCGCCTTATAAGTTTATGCCAAGAAATGAAGGTATGACTTTAGATGCTGCAAACGTTTGTAGGCTAGGAGAAGATTGGCTATATCTTGAAAGCCACAGCGGCAATCGCGAAGCGTACAATTGGCTATGTGAACACTTTCCTGAAATAAACATTGAGCTTGTAAACTTCTATAGCGGTGTACACATTGACAGCACAATAGTACCACTACGTGAAGGACTTGCACTGGTAAATGCCAGCAGGGTAAATCCAGAGCAGTTACCTAAGTGCATGGCAGATTGGGACATTATTTGGGTATACAATGTTGTAGCACAAGACTTTTACGAGTACCCTTATGCTAGCAAATGGATTGCTATGAACACACTCAGCATTGATCCTGACACAGTGATTGTTGACAAAAACCAAACAGAACTTATCCAAGACATTGAGCGCAGGGGACTTACTGTTGTGCCACATGAACTTCGCCACAGCCGCACACTAGGTGGCGGCTTTCACTGCGTAACACTTGACACTTGGCGTGAAGCCTAGTACAATTACTACTAAGTATTACTGGAGATACACATGGTAGGACGTATTGGCTTTGCATGCAAGTACATGCACCCTGATCAAACACAAAAGAAAAAGATACTAGAAGAAATTCAGCGTCCACTCACTGAAAAGTGTACCACTGTGGCTTGGCTCAATCGTCAAACACAAAAAGACGCAGAGCAACGCCTGTGGGATATTATGGAGCACAACACTCGTGCTTGTCTCAACCTTGTGAACTATGTTGGAGGATTACCACGTGAGCTACGAATGGTTCGACTGGGTAGTAATCAGTTGCCTATGTATACTGAGCCTACTTGGCATTACTTTTGGAAGTTACCTGATGTACGTGAGTTTTGCGAAAAAGCATTTGCTGATGTCGGTGACGCCGCTCGTCGACAGGATGTTAGGCTTAGCTTTCATCCTGGGCAGTTTTGTGTGCTTGCCAGCGATAATGATGATATAGTAAATAGAAGTATAGAGGAGTTTGAGTATCATGCAGATATGGCCAGGTGGATGGGCTTTGGACAGAAGTTTCAGGACTACAAGATCAACGTACACATCTCGGGTAGAAGAGGTCCACAAGGGATCAAAGAAGCCCTCCCACGACTCTCGCCGGAAGCCAGAAACACCATTACAATCGAAAACGACGAGTGTGGATGGGGATTGGATGCCAGCCTGGAACTATCTAAAGACTTGGCGCTCGTTCTAGATATACACCATCATTGGGTAAGAGAAGGAGAGTACATTGACTGTAGAGATGATAGGGTTCAGCGTGTTATTGATAGCTGGCGTGGTGAGCGTCCTGTATGTCATTACAGTGTTAGTCGCGAAGACTATATGGCAGGACACAGTAGCACCCAAAGACCGGACATGGGCCAACTTCTTGAAGCAGGCTATAAAAAACAAAAACTAAGAGCACACAGCGATTTCTTTCACAATTCAGCTGTGAATGAGTGGGCTTGGACGTTTACCGACGACTTTGATGTTATGTGTGAGGCTAAGGCAAAGAACTTAGCCAGTATCGGTTGGTACAACGAAATGACCAAGTCTCGGGTGCAGATTGGATAAATGCATCAGTTACAATATAAAATTCAATCAACAACTGAGTTTTCTTATTATGTTTACCATAATCAAACTTTGTTAACAAGTAATAAATTTAGTATTACTGACAATCATATAATTGCAAACTTTATCCCTGCGCAAAGGAACCGTGTAAGACTATATATTATGGATAATAACAAACCAGTTGACATTTTGTCAATCCAACTAGATGATTGGGAACCTGAATTTCTAAACTTATCTTGTAAATACTTTCCTGTTCCAAATGAAGTTGAGCCTAACAATATTTGCTGGCATGGAAGTTTGTTACAGACTCCAGGATATATCTTACTTGATTTTACCTGGCCTTTTGAGAATTGGTATTTTGAATGGTTGGATCAAAATTGGAACACTCTTACCCAGTACAAGTAAAAAAATTTTTTGAAACAGACTGCGAGTATGATGCTTTATCAAAACCTTTTGATCTCTTAGGTACTCCGTGGTGTAATCTTCCGTGTATCTGGCAAAGATGTGATGAAGTTATTGATGCTGTAACTCGGGTACAAAAAAAATTATACAGTGATTCTTTTTCCACAGGGGTTAATACATTCTATGATGCACAAACATCCAAGATCCAAACTTTTGAGTTATTTGGAATAAATGATCAGTCTAAATATAGACAAGCAAATATACATCCAACATGTGAACTATTTGAAACAATAGGTTGTAGCGTGAAAGATGAGTTTGCACAGTACACATCGCTTATAACAGACATTATTAACGCAGTGCCATACGAGAAAGTTTTTCGTATTCATGTTAATATGTTATTACCTGGAGGATATCTACCGCCTCATAAAGACACTCAGCAGGGAGACTGGACCAAAGGGTTATTACAAAAAATTATAATACCCTTAAATTTACCAACTGGTTTTAGATTTAAATTTTGGAATGCTGGAGACATACCTCTTGCAGAAGGAAATATGTACGCAGTAAATACTGGAAATTTTTTACATGCCGTAATCAATGATAGCAGTACTGTACGATACATGTTACATATCAAAGGTGTGCCTAGCAGCGTTGAATCTTACCAAAAATACCTAGCCAACCAACACCGCTAGGGTAGTTACGAATCTACCTTTTTATTAGCATCTTCTTCAATTGTTTTTGAAACATTAGCAGCCTCTTGCTCGGCTATGCTGTTTCCGATTTCAATGCTTTCTTCTGCCGCACCAGTAGGACCCAAAACTACTGCTTTAGCAGCTCCCCATAATGTTTTTAACACACTTATTGGCATTATTCATTCTCCTGATTGTTTTTGATATGAGCAACATAGTTGGTCATACTGTGATCGCTAAAACTGTCAATACCACCCTTTTTAATACCCATCCACAATCCACGACACTTGTCTTTGACTCGTTGCCATGCGGTTAATTTGCGTAGCTGTCCATAGGCATTGAGATAAAACTCCTGCCCGTCGTGGCGATAACCTAAGAACGCTGGTGGTACTGTGGTAACGATATCATTGTTATTTACCCAACGAACATGAGGTACTGCTAGTGTTTTCACAAAACCTTTCCAACCTGCTCGTGGAGAACCATATGTGTACAGTCCTTGTGGATCTGCTAGACCATCATCATACCAACAACGACTAGCCATAATAGTTGCCATAGCGGCACCTAAACTGTGTCCACAGAACCAAAGTGTGCGCTTCTTGAGTCGTGCTACATCTTCAATGATCATTGGCCACAAATCGTCAACTTCTTTTTTAAAGCCTTTGTGTACACGACTTACGCTTTCGCTCTTAACAGGAGCGGCTCGCAAGTCTGCGGCAATGTCATTAAGTTCTGTGGGTTCAGTACCGCGGCAAGCAATAACACAGTCACGTGTGTTGAGAAAACGATATGCTTGTGCTCCGTGTTTGTCGTAGAATTCCACGGTTGTAAACCCTATTTGTTTTGCTAGTCGAGTTGCTTCTGCCTTGTCGCAGTAGGCAATGCTTGCAAGTTCTGCAAACAGTAGACTTCGTTGCATGATTGATAGATCAGATATACTGGCTTTACCCAGCTCAGAGTGGATTTGCATTGTTAGCTCCTGTTATAATGTTTTTGGTATTTATTTGAAAATGCTTTTTCCAATATTACAGTTTTGGTAAACTAGGTACTTTATTTTTTGTGCAGTGCAATATATAATGTACTAAATAAACTTATAGAACACAAAGGAGATTGTTATGTTCGATATCAGTAAACTCAAGACTGTTAACCCAATTGAAGTATTGGAAGCAGTAGAAAAGCAAGCAGAAAAAGCAACTGGCTACATTCAGGTAGAAACAGTGAAAGAGACTGCTAGTATTATGAATAAAGCAGGTTTTGATTTTGCTCGTGCTACTGTTGAAGCAGGACAAGTATACCTGGAAGCAGTACAAGCAATTTTCACACCAGCAAAGTAATCTAAATTAACTTTTTGGTTGACAAACAGACCCTATCCAACTATTATTGTTGTATAGGGTTTTTTATGACGAGAGGTATGTATGAAAAAACTATTACCGGTCGCAGTTGCGGCTTTATTAGGTGGTTGTGCTAGTATTGACAACCTAAATCCATTTGCCGAAGAAAAACGTGATTTTACGGTTGCACAGCCTGTTGACAATACAACAGCAGTAAAAGATGTTACTGTTGGTACTTGGAACGAAGAAGGTATTAAAATTTTCTATACCTTAGGTGGCGATCTTGAGCGTATCGAAGTATACGGTATTGCGCCGGCTTGGAAAGGCAATGTTGAAATTGTTGCCGAAGCAGACGCAAAAGAACGTTTGGTAAAGTACTTGTATGATAACCAGGTCAACAGTCGTCGAAGCGTAGAGGTTCTTACTCGCACACTTGACAAAGCTCGAGATAATGCTCTCAATGACATCGAAAACGGTCGCGCTCCGCAAAGCGTTGTAAACTTTAAAGAAGAAGAGGTTGAGTCTGAAGTTGCTGCAAATCCAACCGGCACTATCGAAGATAACACCAGTCGTCGTGTTGCTGAACGTTTAGAAGAAACAAAGATTTCAGCTCTTACTCGTATTACAGCTGGAGGCGCTTTGCGTGGTGTACGCAAGATTCGAAGCGGAACACGCGATAACGGTAAGATTTATGTTGCTGTATATCAGTGGAGCGAAGAAGATCAAGCTGTAGCGAATACTATTCGCTCCAAGATGTTTGGTAAGTAAAATGCGTACCTTTGTGCTAGCAATTTTGCTGGGGTGTAGTGCCCCAGCATTTGCTGCATTGCCTAGTTGGGTTATTCCCAGTCCAATTACTATTGCCGTTCAGATAGGAAAATGGATTTACAAACCTAGCACCAAAGACGAAGTGTATTATATCCGTGTGCAAAGCAAAGGTGCTACTGAATCTCAAGCTCGTGACGAAGCATTCAAGTTAGCAGTAGACCAAGCAGTTGGTAGTCTGCTTGTAAGTGAAAGTGAGATACAAAAAGGCGATCTACAGCGGCACGATGTTATTAACTATAGCAGTGGGTATGTTGATGATTTTGAATATGTTAACATACATCGAGCTCCGGGAGAAGTTACACTACAGATTGATGTTTATGTCCGCAAAAGCATGATTGCTAACAGAATAGCAATCAACGAAAAAGATTCGGGTGCTTTACAAGGCGGACGCATTGCTGAGGTATTCAAAAGCATGCAGACAGAACAAAAATCTGGTGACTCAGTAATCAAAGCAGTGCTTTCAGATTTTCCAAACAAGGCATTTGACATTCAGATAATAAATGTTGAGTATGCAATGCCAAATAGGCAACCAGTATTATTTGTGAACTATAGTGTGACATGGCATAAAAAATACATACATGCGTTCAAAGAAGCACTGCGAGCAACAATGACGCAAACCGTTGGAAAAAATCAGCTTCCAAACACATTGATATTTAAAAAAGCATGTGTGTTTTGTACTGGATACGAGCAGTATCAAACCCAAGATGTTGAGAGGTTAAAAGTTCTCTATGATGGGTTGACTAGTTATAACAAAAAACCCATGCTTCTGATTGAGGTGCTGGATACTCATCAAAAACCTTTACACCGCTTTTGTGAAAGAATGCACAACAACTTATTAATTGATAGTTCACTGACTATTGTGGAAGATGGTGTAACAAAACAAAAAATAAGATTAAATCTATCAGGACTAGATGTCAGCAATTTTGATACTGTAGATTTAACACCAGTAACGTTAGATCAGTGTAATCTTTAAACACCTTTATTATCAGCGACTTAGTCTCCTTTAAATAATAGTGCTGACCAGTCAGCATAACAATAAAGGAGATACTATGGATATCTTAAACAAAATAAAGGACTGGGCAGGTGCGTTAACAGAAGTAGGCATCAGTCTACTTTCACTAGGCATCATCTTAGAAGTCCTTTTCAACGGTCAGGGCATTCCTTTCTGGCCAAACGTTAGCATTATTGCTAATATTCAGTCTATCGTAGCAGGCTTTTCCGCACAAGGTTTAGTAGGCTTGGTAGCAGTATGGGTACTATACTCGATCTATAACCGCAAGTAATATTTTTTGTATAGTAACGATGTTGCAGAGGACATCTGATCCCTCAGTTTGCCTCTGCACATTTTTCATTCCCAAATATAGCCTTTTGTTAGATGTTGTTCTAACTTGGTTTGTTGTTCAGACTGGGGTGTAGCTACACGCATTTTGCGATTTATAGACCTTGCCTTACGACGATTATCTAACCAATATTTTTTAACTAGTCTGAGCATCTTTGCGTACGATGTTGTGGAAAATATACCCTAATGTTTCATGTGGGTATTCTGCCTGTAGCATCTGAGCAGTTTTAAAATCGCTCTTAAATCGCATGCCAAGTTTGATTCCTTCTAAGAAGTCATATAATGCTTTCAGTTTCACTTTAAAAACTCCTTGCGGATTAATGCATCGGCCTGTTCGTAGTATCCCATGCGGGCTAGATCTGCCGCGGCACGAGCAGTACCTACGTTAATACAGAAATTTACAAAACCGCTCCATGCGGCGGATACCTTCTCACAAAATGAGCAATAGTAAGTATTCAATACCTGTTCCATGTTTTCTCCTTAGTCTTTTGAACGTTT
>Ga0222719_10005283_pt1 | contig 11161 bp, 9 predicted proteins | sample C33_34DmetaG_FD_165039 | JGI IMG/M metagenome (GOLD analysis project Ga0222719, IMG submission 165039) | Estuarine water microbial communities from San Francisco Bay, California, United States - C33_34D | ecosystem: Environmental > Aquatic > Marine > Unclassified | place: USA: California...
ATTTAGCTAAACTTACACCTGCACGTAGTTTTGCAAGGTCTTCATTCTGTTCCAACTTCTCTTCTTGGTTTTGTTGGTTCATCATAGCCTTCATAGCGTCTAAATTCAATCTAGTTTCATTTTCTTCACGCTTTCTTTCGTTCTCCATTGCTCTTAAATCCACTTCTCGTGATTTTAATTTCAATAATGGGTCGCTATCTAACTGTGAAGTGATCCTATTTTCTTCTTCAGAGAAATCTTTTTGCATTTCAGCGATCAATTGTGCTTTTCTAGCTTCAATTTGAGTTGTAATTTGTTGAATTCGTTGTGCGATAGCCGGATTTTGTTGCATCATCATCGGATTTTGTGCAATTTGTTGTTGCAACGCTTGAATTTCTCTTAATTCTTGTACAAATTCCATTTGAACTTGCTCTTGAGCCATTAAACTGATGTGTTCAAGTATATTTTTTTGTATTGAAGCCATCACAATCGGATTATTTCGTACCATATTGAGTGACATATAGTTTAAATGCGCATCAATGTGTGCTTTGTGGTCTTGACCAGGGAAAGCTTGGAACTGTTTGCCTGCTAAAGCTTGAATATGTTCCATACTTGGGTCCATTGGTTGTGGTTGTTGAGGTGGTGGAAGCACTAAATCAATATTTTTTACACCTAAAGCTTCATACATACCTCTATATGCTTGATACATATTGTGCATTTTTGGATTTGACATTGCCAGCTGCAGTTCTGTTTGGGCAATAGATATCCTTTGTGTCTGTGAAAAGATGTTCGGATCAGCAACTGGCAATATGTCAACACGGTCATCAAAGTCTTGGACTTTAACCGTCTTATTTCCACCCACAACATCGTAAGGATATTCTGGTGGAAGATAAGTTTTAAATACTTCTGCAAGTAATTTAAATTCAATTTTAAGTGCAGAGTAAATTCTTTTGTGAATAGCAGACATTACTCTTGAACCTCTTTCAAGTAATGCAACGGTTGTTCCTACAGCAGCACCTTGGTTTCCATCACCAACTTGCATATCAGCAATTGATGCAAATCTTTGACCTGCTTGAACAACAATACCTAGTAATTGTAATAATGTTTGTGATGGCTCTTTAAATGGTAAAGGTAAAAATGAATCTCTTAAATTTCCTCCAGGTGCATCAACATCTCTAAATTCACCGGGTTGAATTGGTTGCGCATCATCCCTAACTCTAATTCCTCTAGTTTTAAATCCAGCAGGTAAATTAGATAAAGTTCCTGCATCGAGTAATTGTCTTAATGCAGATGTTGCAGTTCTTGATAAACCACCAATCATATGAATTAAACCAAAACCATAAAAACCTAGTCCTGGTAAAAATTTAAAGTGTACAAAATAATTTATTTTATTTCTTAATGGATCATCAATTTTATAATTTCTTTTAATTGATAAAACAGTTCCTGTAGATTCTTCTACAGTTACAACATACGGAAGTTTAATTCCAGTCGGCTCACCATCTTCAGGATTGACATCCTCAAAACCATCTAAATCTAAATTAACGTGACACTCTAATAAAGTGTAAATGTCATCTTGTTTAGTTTGTTCTACACCTTCTAATTCTTGTTCTTTTTTTGTAATTTGGTCTGTATTCATTGGTGGTGCAGCTAAATCTACATCTTTATAGAAACCACTTACTTGTTGTTTTCTTAAATCATTTTCTGACATTTTAATTATGTGGATGACGGATTCCGCATCATCTAATGAGGTAGCTGAATACGGAACGACCAGATCATCTGCCGGTACAAACTTCGACACGGCTCTACCTAAAAGATCATCGTAATAAACTTTTTTAAAAGTTGATCCTGATAAAGGTAGGTAGAATAACATTTGATCAAACTCAGGTTCGTATTCTGACATACGATCCATAATTTGATAATTCATAAAATCTTTTACTCTTGTTGCTTGATCTTCTTTTTGTCTATTAGAAGCTCCAAGTATTTGTGTTCTAACAGGTCCACCAGCAGGTAATAATTCTTTATACGCTTGTGCTTGGAATTGTGTTACTGCTTCTGCAAGAACTGGGTGAGTTGCACTAGATGCGCCTCTAAAAGGTTCTGTTCTTTCAGTATATTTAAATCCTAAAAGATCTAAACCTTTTGTATAAGTTGATTCCCAATCTTTTCTTGAACTTTTGTAATCTCTATAATTTTCTACTAACTTACTTCCTAATGGATCTAAAATATCATCTTCTAATATTTCAGCTAAATTTGTATAATGATCTTCACCGCCCGCAGGTGCGCCTGCTTGTGGATCAAATGAAACTGTTGCACCACCGTCATCTTCTGGAGTAATTTCTACAGGTTGATCTTTTATCTGTTCTGAAATTTTTTCAGTTACAACTTCTTGTATTTGTCCTTTACCAGGAACTTTTACATCCGTTTTTATGTTTCCTAATTCCGATAATGTTTTATCTACTGCCATAATTTACTTTACCTTGTTCTAAATAAACTTTCAACCCCTTCTGACATTGGGCCTCTTTTTGGAGGAATAGTGCTTGTCAGACCTCCATCTTTAAATTCATCAATATCAATATCTTCCATTGCAGCTTCAGCTCTCATTTCTGCATCTCCAACTCTTTTTTCACCTTTGGTCATTTTAGTTTTCCCTGTTGCGTATTTTTCTAGTCTTGGACCATCACCACCTAATATATCATCAACAGATTCTAATACTTCAACATCGTAATCTACGTCATCACCATAACTTGAAAAAGGTACAGTATCTTCTGCAACAAAATCACCAGGAAACTTTTCACCACCTTCTAAAGTTTTAGGAGCTTCGTATTCCATTTGGAATGGTTGACCATATTCATTCTGACCTTCGATTAAATATTTTTGTTCTCCTAAATCTTCAGTAACCTTTACACCCGGTAAACTTTCATCTACGTATTCAAAAACTTTTTCATCAATCTCTTTTGATTTACCTAACGTTTTTATTTTTTCTATAAATCCAGGCAACCACTCAGGCATTGCAGTTGTGCTTTTCTTAAGTTGTTTAATACCTTCTTGAACAGCACCCGTCTTTTCTGCAGTCATTAACATTTTCATTAATGCTGGAGAGGTAGCAAGAATGCCGCCAAATAATTTCAAAAACGCTCGTCTATTCATCTATGCCCTGACTTTTTTTAGATTGCTGGTAAGTATTATACAGATCATATGCAGTTAATCCACCACTAATTAACAGTCCAGGTAAACCAAAAAACCTAGATACACCAGCAATTGCTCTAGGACTCATTCCTAATCTTAGAACTTTACTTAATGCTCCTGGTCTTGCTTCTTTTGCAATAGTTGATAAATCAAAAAATCTTTTTGCTTTTTGTCCTGCTGATAATTTTTCTGCAGATTGAATAACTCCAGATGCTTTTGATAATGGTTCCATAAATGCTGCACCTAAATACATTGTTGGATCTTTTAAAATTTCTGCTGGAGATTCTCCTTGTCTTAATCGATCAACTGCATAAGGTACATCCATTGCTGCAGTAAATAGTGGTGTACCTAAAGTTCCTGCAAAAGCACCAAGTCCACCTGTAAGTCCAACAGTAGATCTTAATCTTCCTCGACCTAATTCTCTTGCTGCTGAATAAGCTTTTTTAATTTCTGGTGCACCGGCAACACCCGCAGCTGCTGCAACAGTTGTAAAGCCAGGAGTAATTGTTTCTGGTTCTTCTGGAATCTTTTCTAATTCTTCTCTAACAAGTGGGTCTGATGGATAAGTTGCGGTATTGTATTCATCAAATTTTATTTGTTGAGTTGTAGGTTCTACTTCTGCTGCTTCGACCGGTGTGCTTAATCCTTTATACGCTCCATACATTGCAAGTGGAATTGCAAAAGCTCTACCTGCTCCGCTTTTTATAAATCTATTTAATTTTATTTGACCTGGACCACTTCTTAAATAATTTCTTGCATTGTAAACTGTTTTTAAATCTTCAGGTATTTCAAATGAATATCCATACTTCGAATGAATATCATCAAAAATATCTTTAAAGTCTTTGTAAGCTTCTTTATTTTTGATTGTAGTTCCTGGTTTAGCTTCAGATAAAAAAGGCACACGAACTGGAAGTTCACCTGCTTTTAAATTTTTGTTAAACTGTTGTTCGTATACTTTTGCTCTATTATTATAATTATTTATAATATCAGATCTAGTTTCAACCTTACCTGTTTTAGGATCTACATATGCATTTTCTATTGGATCTATATTTTGTAATTTAAATTCAGCATTTCCCACAACTTGATCAATTGTTTTACCTTTTAATTCATTAATGCCTTCTTTAATTCCTTGTACAAAAATACTGTAAGGACCCGTTCCATATCTTCCTGATGAAGCAATATTTTTTACTTCATCTACATTTATTTTATTTGATGGAATTAATTTTTGTAATTCTCTTCTAACATTTGCAAAAAATGTTTTTGGTTCACCGATTTGTCTTGTAACATTTGCTTCTAAAGTTCTTCTTCTAAGTGCACCCTTGATTCCACCAAAACCTTTAGTCTGTGGTAAACCTTCAGTTATTTTTAAAGACTGTCTTGTAAGATAAGGACTTGTTCTATTAATGTATTGTGTATCTCCTGAATATGCTTCTACTAATTGACCTAATCTATATGCTGCATTTGCATTTCCACTTGCAGTGTTTGGTAAGTTTAAAAGTTTTCTTGTTCTACTAATTAATCCATCAGTGGTATAATTACCTGCTCGAATAGTATCTTTTAATTCTTTATCTAAAGTTTTTAAATCTGTTTTTATGTTTTGAACAATCTTACTTCCTTCTGCTTCTCGTCCACTAACTTTTGTAATATTTTTTGCTTTTGCTATTTCATCAATTGTTTCACCCGTTACTCCAATAGGAGACTCTTGTCTTACTCTGTTTGTAATATCTGTACGAGACAATCCTTGACGAAGATATTTTTCTACTAATTTATTTCTCTTAGGAACTTGATCTTTGTATAATTCTGATTTTTTATCTTTATACATATTTTGTTTTAGTTGTGCGACTTGTTCATCAGTTGGTGTTTTAAACAAGGTTTCTTTTCCTTTCGCACCCTCTATAGTTTCAATGCCACCACTTTTTAACAATCTGGCTATACCAGAAAGTCCAACTTTTAATCCTTTATTTTTTAAAAATTTTTGAGCTTCTTTTGGATTTAAAATTCCTTTTCTTGATTCTTTAAAAAGTTTTTCTCGTTTATCGTTTTCTTTTTTAGCTGCAGCGACAGCATCAGATTTTTTATCAAAAGCTCCATAATAATAAATTGGATCAGTTCCTTTACCAATAATTACTCTGTATTTATTGTTTAAAAATCTAATTATAGGTTTTGGAGATTTTTCTTTTTGTAAAAAAAATTCTCTTATTTCTGGTGTGAGTTGCATTTATTTCTCCATAAACAAAGTTGATACACCTTCATCAATTAAACCACCTTTAGCGAATCCATATTGACCGCCTCTTCTACCTTCTCTATTAGATGCTGCTTGAGAAGCAGATATATTACCACCGCCTCCCCCACCACCATCGTTTCTATATTGATTAACACGTCTAGCTTCTTGATTTTCTGACGCTCTTAATGCAGCAAAATCATTAACAGTCATACCTGCTTCACCTGCATTTGCAATCGTAGGTGTTAAAGTCATAATTCCAGCTTGAGCAGGTAATGTTCCTAATAAACCTAAAGTTTGTAAAGCTCTGTTTTTTAAAAAATTTAAACCAACATCTCCATATGCTCTTAAAGTTTGTCCTAGATTTATACTGGGATTTCTATTTTGTAAAAAAGTTTTTGGAACTAAATACTCATTAGGTAAATTAGTTGCAAATTGATAACCTTGAAGAGTAGGAACTTTTTTTGTAAAAGATTTTACTTTTTCAAAATCTAAATCAGATAAGTCCATAGATTTTATTATACCTGGTTTAGTTGTTATACTTTTTGATGGATCAAAAGCACCTACTGGATTTCCAAAACCCATAAATTTTGGACCTAACTTTGGATCAAAGTATGAAAATTTTTGAAAAGATGTTGGCATATAAGCTCGCGCTCTGGCTGGATCTGTAGTGTAAAATTGTCCTTGTAAACTAGTCCCTCCTATTCCTCTATTTACTCCACCATATATGTTATCTAAAAAAGTAGGTGCAGTTCTAGGACTTATTCCTGTTATTGGCTGTGCTCTGTATAACTTAACCATTATATTAAACCACCTTTGGCTTTTTTATTTATTTTGTCCATTGCTTTTAAAACATTAGCATAACCCATATCATCAAATTCTTTTAACTGTGAAATTTCTTCGCTAGTTAATTTTCTAGTAGTGTCTTGTGCTTTTTCTAATAGATCTAAATACTCATATCTTTTTTCTAAATCTATTAATTCTTCTATTTCATCTCTAGTCATTAATCGTTTATCACCAGACATTTCCATTTCTTCCATTTGATTTTGTAAATATTTAAATCTTTCTCTACCAGTATCTCCTGGTTGTGGATCAAGTTTACCAGTTTTATATTGGTCATACATATAATTTTCATAATCTTTTTGTTCTTTTAAAATTCTTTCTGCATCACCAACTGTTCCATCAAAATTATAAGATTCTAAATAATCTTCTCCACCTAATTCTTCTACAAAATCTTCATATTCTTCATCAGTTAACTCACGTGTTTTGTTTTGTCTTTTTTCAAAACCTTTTACCGCTTCGCGATCCTCTAAAAATTGTTTTTTAATATCATTTAATTTTAATTTACCAGAACTGTATAAATTCTCTAAAGTATCTATTGCTTCTTGGCCATACTTTGATCGGATTAAATTTAAGATACCTTGTATTGCTTTACCTTTAACACCACCCCCTAAACTAAATCCAACCCGTCCGCCGTTCGCGAATGGTTCTTCGTCATCTAAATCATCTAAAATTTTCTTAGCCCTTGCAGCATCTTTAGTAACATTAAATTCATCTAAATCGTTTAAACCTTTTTCAAGATCAAAGTCTTCGTCATCAACTTTTGGTTTAATACCTTTTACTCTTTCGTTATATTTTTCTGTGCCGTAAATATATTCATCTGCATAATTTTTATAAACGGTTGTATCTAAATCATAGTCCACATCCCCTAATGTTTCTTTCATATCTTCTAAATATTTAATTGGATTAGATTTATCAACATTACCATAAATAGTTAAGTTATCGATTTCATCATCAGTAAACTTTCCAGTTTGTCTTAAATTTTCTGCTATCGAATCTTCTATTCTAGAGATGATTAATCTTGGTGTATAAAATTCTTTAAAATGTTCTTCAAGTTTTTCTGGTCTATCTTTATAAACATCAAAAGAATCTTCTGCTTCTTCGATCATCTCTATTTCTGGTTTTGTTTTAGCTCCTAAATTTTTTGCTTTAACATATCTTGGTAATGTTTGTTCTAATAAAATATCTAAACTTGTAGTTTTACTTAATAGATCTCTTGCATCGTCCATCGATCCGCCGACATCGGTTACTTGTTTAATGACTTGATTTATTTTTTCTTGATTTAATTTACGTCTGGTTGCAGGATCAATACCTTGAACTTGATCTAAAAATTCTTCTAGTCCTCTACCAATATTTTGTATTTGACCCATAGTGGATTCTGGATCAACACCAGGAGCGAGTCCTTGAGTTTGTTCTAATGTTTCTTTTTCTTTACCGGTTAACAATTTTTTATTTTGTATATCGAATACATCTGCAGTCTTTGTGCCAGCCAATCCTTCTTTGATTGGCTCTTGTCCTTTACCCATTCTTAAAAAATCATTTAAGTTATTTAAATAATTTGTAAGATTCATTTCGTTTTCGGTTGTAAGATAACGAAGACCATCGGCTAATTTTTCTTTTGCTTTGGTAACCGAGTCTTGACCAAACTGTTTCATTGCAACTAACATATTTGGATCAAACGGATTAATATCACCTTGTTTTGGGAATCTAAATATATTGGTACCTTTACCGAGGATATCGGATGGTCGGATCCCGAGACGTCGGGCGCCGTCCATAATTTTTAAAATAATCTGTTGTTTACTCATCAGTAATATTCCTTAACCGTCTGAGGTAAATCTTGATCCTGTTCGTCTTCAGGGTGTTCAATAAATCCTCCTTGTCTAAATCTCATTACTGCTTGTGTCATACTATCGACCAAGTCATCGTGGTCACCGTATGGAAACGCAGCGCACTCCTCTATCACTTCTTCTGCAAACTTTAAATCTGGGGCCCAAATTTTGCCTGATTCAAATAAGGGCGCAACTGCATTAACTCTAGTATGCTTATCATTGCCCCTGCTCGGTGTAAAATTTACAACCGGGAGACCCATTTTACGCAATTCGTACGTTAAAGGCAAGCCCGAAGCTTTAGATTCTATAATAATTGTTTCAGGATTCCAGTAATTATATTGCTCCATTGCAACCCGTCTTAACTCAGGAAATTCAAATCTTTCTTTAACTGCATCTAATAATATTAAATTAGGACCACTATCTTCTGATGGATAAAATACTCCCCACGTAGTAATTGCAGAATAATCGGCAGATTCTTTTTTCATAAAAGCAGTATCATAGGATTGTATAACGTGATGTAAGCGAGGCATCTGTTCTTTCTCCCAAGTTTGCCACCATTCTCGTTTAATGATTGATCCTTCCTCACTCGTTGGATTTTGCATCCACTGTGCATTCCACTTACCAATCGATAGAGAAGCTTTGACTCCTTCAAGTTCTTCTAATTTCCAATACTCAGGCCATACCGGTTTACCTGATGGTAGTATTGCAGGAAATTCTACAATTTCCCATTGGTCTGCTTTTGATTCTTTTTGTGCCTGTAATAGTTTACCAGTTAGATCCTTTTGACTCCATCGCGTCATAACCAAAACAATTCTTCCTCCTGGTTGTAAACGCTGACGTGGACCTGATGTATACCATTCATAGGCACGCTCTAGTGCTTGCGCGTTCAACGCATCTTGCTCCGAGTGCGGATCATCAATGATTAGAAGATCCGCGCCTCGTCCGGTGATTGCACCACCAACACCGGCAGCGAAGTATTCACCTTTGGAGTTAGTCTCCCAACGTCCAGCAGCTTTTGAGTCTTCGCGGAGGGTGGTCTTGAAAACTTTTTTATACTCTTCACTGTCAATTATATTTTTTGCTTTTCTACCGAATCGAACAGCGAGCTCCGTGGTGTGAGTAGATTGTATAATTTTTAAATCTGGATGTTTACCTATCATCCAAGCGGGGAGCAAGGTACTTGCAAATTCAGATTTTGTATGTCTAGGAGGCATATTAATGATTAATCTTTTTATTTCGCCCGTTGCTAATTTATTAAATTTTTCAGAAACAATTTTATGATGGGACCCCTCTACAAATTCAGGCCACATATGTTTTACAAAAGTTAAAAAATCAGAATGGATCTGGGACTCTTTTTTCTTTTCTCCTAACCGAATGGCTAGTTTCATAAATTCTTTTCGAACGTCAGCAGGTAATTTTTCTAAATTTATTTTATCTAGGTTCATATAGGAGTCCCATTTACTTTTTAACCTGAATGACCGTCTAAATCAAGCAGTAAAGGGTCGAGCTTAGGATCCCTTTTTTTATTTGGGTGGGTGGGCCCACAAGCATCAAGCTATATTTGAGATTGGTTTGGTACCTCTATTGTATGGGAGCAGGCGCGCCGTTAGGCGCGCCATTCAGAAAGGCTACGCGGCCCAACGTTTGAGCGCGTGCTTTTTGATTAGTATAACTGGGCCGGCTACCCAATCATCATAACCAAATATGTATTTATCTTTTGTAAAAGATTTACGCCATAACTTTGTTGCGGGTTCGTTGACAGGTAAACCCATAAGCTTACCTTCTTCGTTCATAATCATATAATCCCCGTTTGGGAATTCTATACCTTGAACCATACCGCCAACAAACTCTTGAGCCGACTCTAAAGTCGGCTCATCTTCTACTGTGTTGATAATTTTTAGTTCCATAAAGACCTCACTAACTCGCCATTAGTTGCTTTGTTAAGTGCCTCAAGATATTCCGTTTCGGTCATCTTAAGATACTTAATACAAAACTCGTGCTTAATGTTTTGAGTTTGTCCAGGTGTTCTAAGATAATCAACTGCCTTGTCCAACAGTTCCTGTCTTCTCGCACCGCCTGGCATATATTCGTCTTTTATTTTTTTTGTCATTTTATCCTTTCTGTTAATATGGGATTATATAGCATAGACTATTCTGGATTGTCAACAGTTATAATCCTTGTATTTGTATAAGTATGCCCCCAATTTGTAGTGTGAGTTGTTTTCTCAACTCTTTCAATCGGTGTTTCCAATGGCTCGTTCCTCGGTGCAATGTTTATAACTTGCTCAATATATTTATTTGCAAAGTCATTATAACAACCATTACTACAAAAATATGAATACATATTAATATACTCTGGATGTAGTTTTATTCTTCTAGTTCTTAAAACCTTGTTGCCTTTAGTTCCTCGCACTCGGTCAACTGTGTGATTTAAGTGGCAACTCGGTCCGTGACACCAAACATAATCGCTCATACAAATAACCCCACATATACAACTGCAATGCATACAGTTAAAATTATTAATGCGTCCATATTAGTACCTCACTTTCCAACTGCCACTTGCAGTTCTATATCCTTTTGCGTCTAAATCAAAATAAGTTAATAAAGCCTTTCCAACTTTACTTGTCCAATATCTTGACTTGTCATCAAACTTACCAAACCTTGTCACTTCTTCCCCTGTTGATTTTGTGTAAGTTATTCTAAATGTTTTATCTTTTATCATATTTATCCTTTCTGTTTATGTATGGGAATTTATAGCAATTCCCATACATTGTCAATCAATTAATTCATTGATTGTTCATATTGTTTTCTTGCCAATATTTTAGCCTCTCTTGATTGGTGTTTATTTTTCATACCTTTTATTCTTTCAGCAAGATTTGTTGGGTTATAGATTGTTAAGCCTGTTGAGTTAGTTCTAATTAATTCTGCCTCATCAATCTTGATACCAAGTGCAGTTGCAAGTTCTATTGCCTCACTCATATATCTGTATGCTTTCAATCCAATCTTTAACTCATCACATTGTTTAGTGATACTATCAATCCACTTTTGATGAGTTGATACTAATTGAGATTTAGCAACTCGCCATTGTTCTAATCTCTCATACTCAT
>Ga0222719_10005284_pt1 | contig 11161 bp, 17 predicted proteins | sample C33_34DmetaG_FD_165039 | JGI IMG/M metagenome (GOLD analysis project Ga0222719, IMG submission 165039) | Estuarine water microbial communities from San Francisco Bay, California, United States - C33_34D | ecosystem: Environmental > Aquatic > Marine > Unclassified | place: USA: California...
GTTCTGATGAAGTAGTCGTTGTGCCTTGCATGTATCCCGCTCGCTGCGTCCACCAGTTGTGACACAGTACCCGACGGCTTTACACAAGTGATTGCAGCCGACTGCGGGATTCCAAGCATGTTCGCAAACTCCTTGTTCGTCTCCACTGCGACTTCGCGCATTTCTTCGAGCCAATGCTTGCTGTCTACATTTTTGGATAAAACGGGATGGTCCATGATACCAGTCAAGGACACGCCTAACAAACGCTCTTCCTCTGTGTTGTCTCTCCATATCTTCCTCAAGTATTTAAAATCAATTAGGGTTGACTGCAAGGTTCCCAAGATTGTAGCTATACGAACCTTTGCCTTTAGGCTTTCCAAGGAATCCGTTTCGCGAACCACAACTTCCGACAGGTTGCAAAACTGATATCCACGCAAGATAATCTCAGAACAAGGGTTAGTACCCCACATGTGACCTGTCTCACGACGACCATTGCGGGCAACTTGCTTGTCAGCAGCTTCACGGTTGAACATGCCACGCTCACCAGACTTGCTGTCGTACAGGGCAAGCCATTCACGCATGAATGTACCCATCTCAGGCTTTGTCTTGTAAGACACGGAATTGTTCGCCAACGCCCGCTGTGGTTCTGTTTCCCACCACATGCCTGACTTAGCGTGTGCCATCTGGTCATCGTTGAGGTTAGACAGGCTGATGAGTGCGCTGCGGCGAACCCCGCCAACAACCACAATCTCGCCAATCTTACACATCAAGTCGTGACACTCAATCGGGAACAGTCTGCGACCACGTGCCTTCTTGAATATTTCAACTGTGAAATTAAAGAGGTCAGCAAGAGGTTGCGGACCACTTGCACGTCCACCCATAACCTTTAGCCGCGCACCAGCTTCACGAACCTCGCTCATATCCCACGATGGAACCTGCCCAGCGTAGAGCAGCGCAATCAGTTCGCGAAGTGACTTTGCCCATCCGGGCTTGCTGTCGCCCACCTTAATCACAGTATCCGAATCGTTAAAGTTGTCGCTAACTACAGGCAACTTATCCACGTTCTCACGTTCTACAGAGAAACCAACACCTGTACCGCACATCAGGATGTACATGCACTCATCAAAGGCACGAGGGCTGTCTACAGGAATGTAGCTACAGTTGTAGCCACAAACGTTATCTCGTGCAAGGGCAGGACCTGCAGTCATCATTGCCCGCATGGATGGCATCACCTTCAATGACAGGATACCTTCCTCGATTTCTTCGCGAACAGATGTAGGCAGTTCTACGCCGCACTTGCCTTTCACCTGTTCTAGCATGAAGGATATGTAGCGGTCTACAGTCTCACCCCAGTTCTCGCGACGCTGTTCGCTGTCTATCCAACGAGCGTAACGTGACTTGTGAATGAATTGCTGATAGGGTGTTGGTAGTTGGTTACTCATTTGTTCTCTCCTCGAACCTCTAATAGTTTATTTAAATACCACTGTGCTTTCTTTAAGTCTTCATTACCATTCTTGTAACGATATCGCCAGAGATATTTCATTATGTTTCCTTGCAGGTAATACTCGAACCCGTCAAGGGTTGCAGCTTGAATTGCATCTATGCACTCTGTTCCTGCTGCGTTGTAGTGAGGCGGACTGTTGACCATATCAACGCCACCATAGGCCATCTTACCGGCCTGTTCGTTTTCATCTTCCATGTGCTTCATGTAAGCTTCATGTCTCATCTGTCGTCTCCGCTGCCCTGCAACACGTTGCGATTCTTGCGGTCTTCCAGCTTGTCTAAGTTGCGCTGTGCGACCTCTTCTAAGCTGTAGCCTAAGTCCCGTGCTAAGATTGCAACGTACCATAGCACATCTCCTAGTTCCTTTGCAATATCATCCTTGTAAAAAAGATGGGGTTCGCCATCACGAACAAGCTTCTTTACTTTGTCAGCAACCTCGCCTGCTTCCCCTGTTAAACCTAGTGTCGGATACAGAACATTATATTCTTCTGGGTAAACTGCGGTGCTTTCCGCCCGCATCTGATACTCATCTAATCTCATTGCTTTGTTCCAAAATCTACTTTAAGTATGTTTTCATCACGGCTTGTTATGCGGTCACGAGGTTCGAACTCCACGTCCTCATCTTCTAATTCCTGTAGGATAGTGTCCTTCATTTCTATAAAAGATATACGGGCTAGTCCTGCTTGGATGAGCCTGTCGAAATCATTCTCTAGCATTTCAACAATCCCCTGCTGCGCCACGAACCCTGCATCCATAAAGTCCTCATCTTCAGGTAGCGGAGTTGTATCATACGCTGTCATCCTAAAACTTTCATCGTCTGTCTTTTTTAAGATAACGTACCACCTGTCAGGCAACAAGCTACCAACTTCATAATCTCTATCATCCGTCATTTTTCAACCACTCCTCTGGCACACTACCTTCTGCCCACGGAAAACCATAGCGGTTCGCCCAATCAGCATAGCTAGTCTTGCTGCCTCTGTAAATCTTGTTCGTGGCCCGAACGAATACAAAGCGAATATCCAAGTCGGGGTATTGTTGTTTGATTAGCTGCATCTTTACCCTGTCGCCCTTATCCAAGTGACCCTTGGCTTCTATGTAGATATCCTGTTCGGGAAGGTAGAAGTCTGGAGTATATGTTCGCGGCTTGGGTATGTATTGCAGCTTTGCTTGCTCGTACTCGAAGGCAATCTTTTTATCTGCCAACGACCTTGCAAGGTTAATCTCGAACTGTGAACGATAACGTGTTTGTCTCATAATCCTAGCAGCGGAAATCCCGCCTTCACCCCTTCTAGCCTTTTTAACAGATACTGTCCTACTTTTGGGGACCGTTTTTCTAGCTGTGATATTTCTTTTGAGATTTCCATTGTCGGTAGACATACTACCAATCCTTGTCGCAGGTGATGAACAATGTTCTGAAATTCCTCTTCTATGAGTTTTATATCTCGTGCTTCCGTATCTGATTTAAGGGAACCATCTGGTGAATAATTATCTCGCAAAGTTAGAGGCAACGCTATGTCTAAGCCGCGAACCCGTACAGTAGAACGACCACCCCCACGACGTTCATGTGACTCTACGAACACGCAGCGTAGTTCTGGATTCAAGTCGAACAGTTCGTGAGGGTAATCTCGTGCGTACAAAACCGGCATCAGGCTATCTCTCGCTTGACTAGCTTGGTGTACCAAGTGTACGGCGGGAACTTTGCCTTGGATGTTACGCGAGGTGCGTGAATCGCATTCTTCCAGCACTTGGTCTTGAACGAACAGAAGGTACAAGTCTTGGGCATCAAGCGATTGCCTGTCTCTACCTTTTGCTTATTGATGGTGGTCATCTCAGGCTCTGATTGGAACGGAACCTTGAATGGTTCGTTCTCCACAATAGCCTTAACCCGACGGTTCGCATCTGCTAAGTAAGCCTCGCGGTCTAGCTGCTGCTCCTTCGGTGCCTCTACAAAGTCCCATTCACCTGTAGACTTGTTGATAACAATCCATCCGCCGAACCGCTTACCTTCTGATTCGGCATACAGGTGTCCCTGCATGACATAGCCAAAAGGGTCATCTTCCTTGATAACGTCGTAACCACCACGCCCAGAGAACTTGTTTTCGAACGACCACGGGCTGGCTGTCTTGATATCCCAAACCTCTTCTTCACCATCAATGTTCAAGATGACATCCAAGGTTCCGTTGATGGTTTGCCCAGCGAGTTCGAGGGAACACTTCTTCTGTTCCGCAACCACGTCTAAGCCCGCTGCTCGCATCACAAGGATTGCAAATGCTTCCAAGAGGTCACCGGTTGCGAACCGGACGATATCATTGTAGGCAACGTCCTGCTTGTTTCCTTCTTTTTCTAACTGCTGCTGACACAAAGGGCGACCCACACCGGACATACGAATCCGGTAGTCGCCCCGACTAGAAAACTGCTTTCGCATAGCTGCTTTACAATCTTCGCCAAACTGCTCTATCAGAGAATCAAGGCGGGAAGAGTCAATCTCCCCCCGCCCTGCTTTCTGTAGGAAGTCTTGGACTTCTACAAGGGACAACATATCTATCCAGCCAAACGCTGTGATAGGTCAATGTCATCAGATGAAGATGTTGCTTTCTGGGCAACCTTGTACTCAGCGAACACGGCCTCATTGTGTGCAATGACAGTCTCGCCAAATTTCTTCATCAGTTCTTTGTCATCATCACCAAAGCTAACCTCTTTAACCAAGGAAAGTTTTGGAGTCCAGTAGACGACACCGCCATTCTTCTGCTTCTCAGTTGACAGTTCGACTACGGCTTTTTGCATCATAATCTTACGGTCAGTGAGTTGCTTCTGGATGAAGTCGTTAACTGGGCGGAATCCCGACCGCTTGAAGTACGCCACGAACGGCATAGCCTCAATAGGTGCAGAACTACCATCAGCGTATTGTGCCTCTGGCGCATCCATGATTCCGTAAACAACCTGATTACAGTTGACTGAACGGCTCAACAGAACCCGCGGGTCATCTGGACTCATGGACTCTTCTTCCTGTCTCGACAGGCGACCGCATTTGTTTCCACCTGAAGTATCTGGGAAATCACCCGCAAGTTTGTTCTTCTGTACTGACTTGCAAGAAAAGCGTCCTTCTTCTTGGTCCCACACAGACCATTCAAAGGTTCGCAGCAACATGCGGATTTGAACTGTGTCTGCGTAGACTGGTGCAGAACCATTCCAGATACGCCAAGCACCACGCTTTAATGTGATGCCATCATCTGTTTCTGTTTCGTAGTTAATGGTCAAACGTGGAAGCCCTAGCTTTGGCTTTGATTCTCCGTCCGCCTGTCCACTCATTTCCATGAGTGCTTTTTCATCACCTGCATCGAATGCAGCCATGAAGGTGTTCATTTCATCTTTGATTGTGTCTAGTTCATTACCCATTTTCGTAGATTCCTTTTCATCTGGGTGTTTCGCGTAAAGGGATTATACAGTCAATACCTCTTCCAAGTCAAGCCAGTTTTTACCCATTTTTAGTTCGATACCTACTGGCATATCATAGGTAATCCCGTACCTATTCTTAGATTCCAATGGAATAGCTAGCATACATTCAGCCATTGTGTCAATACATATTTTTTCTTCGCTAGGATATACATCCATGACGATAGAATCGTGAACCGTGTTGCAAATGACTGAACGCAGATTCAGTTCGCGAACTCGTTTATCCAACAAAACCAGTGACATAGGTAGAAGGTCAGCAGTTGCGAACCCCTGAACAGGATAGTTACAGATGGCAGTTCTGTCCGTAGCTGTACCCCAGTCAGTCCACTTAGCATTGGGAAAAGCGTATTGCCGACCAGAAGGAAGCCGGATGTGCTTCTTTGTAACCGCATTCTTTTGCAAGTCTTCGTGCCATCTGGTCACATCCGAATACTTTTCCTTGAACGCATTGTAATACCGCTTCTGTTCATCCGTTCCACTAACGCCACCGTACAACGGTTTGAAGGTGTGCGCCTTGGCTTCTTGCCGCGAACATCCGATAATACTTGCTGTGTAACTGTGAACGTCTGTCCCAGCATCCACATCGTTTCTAATACCCTCATCCCCTGCAAGGAAACCCGCCACCCTAAACTCTAGCTGGGCGTAATCCCCCTCAAGTATCGAACCACCCTCGAACCTGCTTTCCACAGCCCGCCGGATAATAAAGGTAGAGCCACGCGGCATGTTCTGAAAGTTCGGGTTGCGAGACGACAGGCGACCAGTCGCTGTGACACACTGCATAAATTCTGTGTGGATAAATCCCTGTCCATCCATATTGTTCTCCATGCCCTCGACAAAGGAACGCAGATAGGTTCGAACAGCACTATACCGGATGTAAGCTTCTGCAAACTCACGAGCGTCACCCCGCAGGGATGTGAACATGCTTTCCAAGGTTTCCTTATCTGTTTTGAAACCGGCAGCAGCCACATCATAGGGGTCACGAGGAACCAACTTGAACCCCGCAACCTGACCTGTCGATGTATAGCGCACACCTGTCCCCTGACAGGGCTTGCAGATTCTGATAGCCTTACCTAGTGTTCCGTCCTTCTTGCGGGCTGTATAGCGTCCTACGCCGCCGCAATCGGTACACTGACTACCACGGGTCTTGAACAGTACGTCTGTCTCGTTCACAACGTTGCGTTTGAAGTCCGCACGGCTCATCCGTGTACGGCGTTTTGGCTTACGGCCTGCCCCTCTAATCTCGTGACCCAAGTTGAATAAGCCAGCCCAGCGTGACTTGTCCTTTACCTTGCAAGAATAGAACAGCTTGGAACGGTCATCAGGACTGTCGAGGTTGATAGGGGTGTCGCCCATAGCTTCTGCAGCCAGTTCCTCTAGTCGCCGTTCGAGGGTAAACAGTTCATCCTCATATTCACGGCGGATGTCTGCAAGTGTTTGTCTGTTAATCTTGATGCCGTTCCGTTCGATGCGGGACAGCGTATCTGTCATCTCAAGCGACAGACGCAAAGTGGGCAAGAGTGTTTGGTTGTTCATTGAATAGTTCCTCAAATGTAGTGCCAAAGGCTTCGAGTTGTGCAAGGGCTACTTGCTCTGTGGAAATGACATCAGCCTTTCCATATGTTTCTATTATGTCCCACGGTATGTCGTAAAATGTCTTGCCTTCTTTAAAGTACGGCGCAACGAGGTCTTTCTCTTTTTGCACATCACTATACTTTTCTGCAAGAGCAGCAAGTGAAAGAGGCCACCTTTGGGAGCGGGCAAGAATATATTCTGCAACCATTGTATCATAAACATGTCCTTCATAAACGAACCCGCAGTCGCGAATCCAAGATAAATCAAACTTGATGTTTTGTCCCACAACCACATCCGCCTTGTCAAGAGCAGCTTGGAACAGTTCGAAGGCGAACTCATGTGGTTCGCGAACACTGTGGTAATAGCAGTGATAGTGAACGTGCGGCTCGCCTAACCACTTGTAACCATTTGAAACTAAAGAGTTTCCGAAGTATGGCAGGGCAGTTGTCGAACCGTTGGCTTTTGGTTTGTGGGTTGTTTCCACATCGAAGGTCAAGACGTTCATCAGTAATACACCCCCCGCTGCACATCAATGTGGCTGGTGAACATACCATGCCATCCGTTCAGTTTGTTTTTGGAAATGCAGATATGGCGAACCGTGTTCTCTTCTTCTGACGTACCAGTCTTGCCAATACCAATGATAACATCCGCTTCCCCCGCCTTACCGGTTCGCGAACCGTCTAGCATAGCGTAGTCAATGAACTGACGGTCATGCGCTTCAAAGCTGGCCTGACTAACTGACCACACCAGTAGCTTATTGCGCTTGGCAATCTCACGAGCCACGACATAGGTTTCCTTTAGGCGTTCATCACCACGATTGAACTCGCCGGACACCCTGAACTTATCTAGCTGGTCACAGAACATAACGTCCGGTTCGTTTAACTGGGCGTACTCATTCAACTCTTCCATAGACGTGCCGACCGAATCCATCACGGTTAGGTACGGCGCAATCTCTTCTGCATACCGTTGGGACAGGGCATCAGCCCCCGCCTGCATCTCTTCTCTTGTCAAGCCAAAGAAGCTCTGTATGATTCGCAGCTTTATCTTTTCTGCCGGTTCCTCGTTCGCCCAGTACACGACCTTATGTTTCTGTTTAATGTAGCTGGCAGCAACAAATGCACAGAAGGTTGTCTTGCCCACTTCTGGGCGAGCAAAGATAATACCTAAGTTACCTCTGTCCATACCGCCAAGGTGTTCGCTCATTAAATCCCATGTGAATGGGAAATCTGGTTCGCCAACCTCTTCTTCCATTAGCTGAACAAAGTCCTTGTCCATCTCGCTATATGTCGTCTTGTCGGACATGCGACCATCCTCGACCATATCAATCAAGGTCTTGAGTTCTCCAAAGTGTTCCGATTCTCCGGTGAAGATTGCAATGGCCTTCTCGCCAATCTGCCGCGCACGGTCACGAACCCAGAAGTTCTTGGTCACGTCTAGTTCGAGGTCACCTGTCTCGCTAACGTGTTCGCTAAGTTGTGTAATGATATCAAACACTTCTTGCTTTGCACTGTGAGGCATAGCAGGGTTCCTGTCCATGAACAAGGAATCCAACTGGTCACGAGACAGGTTCGTGGCATAGTTCTTGTGGGCATATGTGATGGTATCGAACAAGGTTGCATAGCGTCCCTCGAACATATCGCGAGTGACAATATTCTTTACCCTGTTGTAGAAGTCGTTATTTAAAAGGAACCCCAGAACCTGAAGTTCAATCGAGGTATTTCTGGAAGGTTTGTTTTCGTTCATCATCTGTCATGTCTTTCACATCTTTGTTTAAAACAACTAAGCTTGTAGGCCGGATGGCCTGTAGTCTTCGAACCAGTTCGAGGGCTTTCTTTGTAGCGTCCTTGTCCAAGGCAACCAGCAATCTATCATATCGACGCAAAGTTGGCAAGTGACTGTCTTGTAGGTTTGTTCCCAAGAGGGCTAGCCCCGAAAGAAAACTAGATACACTGCAAGCACTAGCACAGTCTTCCAGAACAACACCGATAGGGTTAGTTCCGCAGACAAAAGGATTACCTGATTTTCCATATCTCCACCATTTTGGTTTAGCATTAACTAGACTACGACCCGCAGCATCAACGGTTCGTCTACCATCTTTAATCAGGTAAACAACACGGTTCATTCTGAAGTCATAACGAATATCGACACGCCCCGCAAGGTACGCATCGTAGGCATTAACCCTCTTCAAGTATCGCACAGCTTCTTCACTGCGAGACACAGGGACAACAGTTTCGGGAAGTTGGAACTCCGGTTCGCAAAGTGGTTCGCGAACTGGCATTGTCTTTTTTAGCAAGGGGTGATAGGGTGTGTCGGTTCGTATCCGAAACCCTGTTCGCCCGCGAACCGCGCAGTCTGCATGAAAGCAAAACCACAGTCGTTCACCGTTTGTATCCGAAACACTAAACGTATTCTTCTTGCCACAAGCAGGGCAGTCCATCCGCAGACGACCTTCCGATGCTATTGACAAACCGTTCACATAATCTTTTAGCCAAGCTGTCATGGGCTTCTCCTATGCCCTGACAAATAACCCACAATAAAAATCCTGTCAACCACATTTTTTTAGTTGACGAACACTTGACAGCCGTGATACGCATTATGAACAGTAACCATATAGGTAACCCTATTATGAATAAAATAATTAAAATAAACCCTATAGCTAAACTATTAAGGGATAGAAAATATAAAAATAAAACTATTCCTAATAAAAAGAAATCTAAATTAGATAAACTTGCAAAGAAGGAATTGAATGATGGGAAGGCCAGCAAAGATACCTGAACCAACTAAAACTTATAATCTGTTAATGTCTGTCGAACAATATGACAAGCTAGCATATCACGCTGCACGATTGCAAAAGAAAAGCTTGGAGCAAGTTAGTGTAGGTGATTTAATGCGTGACTCTATCGAACTTTACATTGAAGCATTGGATGAAGAACATGACGCAAACGTCTCTACAAACTAACAAATCTACAATTGAAGTATGGCAACGCAAGGACGGTTCGTGGGTTGTCAACGCACCTATATCATCTGTTCGAATCGGAGAGACTGACCGCGAACAGGTAAAGAAAAAGAATTGTGTAGATTACCTATTGGACATTTCCGTGTTCGTGGGAAAAAGTGAAAATGATTGCAAAAAGTGGGTTGACAACAACCGTCAGGCATTGGTAAAACTAGGGACACTTTACGAGGTTGCTTAGATTTCGTAGGGTTTAGCAGGGGGAGTGGTTACCCTTTGTTTCCTTGGTTGGTTGGGAGCGAGGTCAGATTTATTTCTGGCCTCGTTTCTTTTTGTCCGCATTTTTTCTGTTGACACCCCTTTTTGTTTCCGATATTGGTTAAGGTATAGCAACAGCCAGCAAGGAGAAAACCGATGGCTAAGAAACAAAAGACTGAATGGGACATACTTAACGAGAATCGTATCAATGTTTGGAAGACGCTTTCCCCCGAACAGAAAAAAGCACTGCACGGTTTGCAAACTGCATGGGAAGAATTGCAAGGTAGCTACAGAGAACTGTGCCATCCCACCTTTGATGACATCATAAAGATGGATGACGCTTATTATAGATTACGCCGCGTATTGATTGAAGAGTAGGAAAAAACCAATGGCTAACCCTTCATGGTATGTAATCGAACATCCGTTCACTCGACCAAACGTCAGCAACCCTTACCCATCCAGTTCGTTTGCCCTAGATGCAGCCGACAAGATACATGGTCAGCGGTTACGCCGTGTGCGGGTTGCTGACAACGAAGTTTGGATTGGTGGAATTATTGTTTGCAGTCGCAGAAAAGCTATGGCATATAAGTTCAAGATAAAGGACTGGAAAGGAAGAACCTATGAGTAATCGTGGAAATTATAAAGTCCGTGTTCGCGTTACTACTGAACGTGAAGTGATTGTCGAAGCAGACGGCTTTGATGAGGCTGAGATAAAAGCAATGGTTGAGGCGGTGGCTCTAGTCGATGGATATGATGCCGAAGTCTTGTGGGCAATAGAGCATGGAAGCCTTAGTGATTGGGAGAAGAAGGATGGCAACGATAGTTAGAACCTGTCTCGCTTGTGACGGTGGCGGCATTGCCGAATATGACAAACCGGTCACAGACTTTACGAACGGTGGCTGGATAACTAGCACCTATGGTAAGTGTGATGTTTGTGATGGGGAAGGTGACCTGCATGTTCTATCTGAATTTACCAGCTTGGACATGATGCTGTTCTTAAATGAGGTAGCTAAAATCCTAGAGGATGCCGACATAGTTGACAGCAAGTTAGATGACATATATGGTCACGTTAAGGACGCAAAAGATAAGGTGCGTGATTACATTAAATTTCATGGTTACGATGGAGATGACCGATGAGCCAACCAGACAAACTATTCGACCCAAACAAAACATATTCAATCGGTGTGTGGGACATGCCTATCTTTGTGATAGATGTTGAGACAGACGAACCTGTCACCAACCCTGACGGTACTGTTGCTTTGTTTAATATTTCGAATTATGATTATTCATATCTTTGCGATGGCGTAGATATAGATGAATTAGAATTGCGCGATGAGGGAGATGATTATGGTGACGCTTAAATTACCAAAGAAACAAGTGAACGCCATACTGGTAGCACTTGATACAGAAATTGATTACACGTTTGACACGCATGGCAGACCT
>Ga0222719_10005285_pt1 | contig 11161 bp, 14 predicted proteins | sample C33_34DmetaG_FD_165039 | JGI IMG/M metagenome (GOLD analysis project Ga0222719, IMG submission 165039) | Estuarine water microbial communities from San Francisco Bay, California, United States - C33_34D | ecosystem: Environmental > Aquatic > Marine > Unclassified | place: USA: California...
GTTCAAGAAGAAAAAGTTGATTATGTTGAGGGGATACTTAAATCAATTAACAATCGTGGGTTTCAGATTAAGAATGCGATTGATTGGTTGAAGTTTACTAATGGATAAAATTGAAATTCATCCCAAAGATGAAGTCTATGTAAAAATAGATTGTGAACGAGGTATAGCACAGGAACTTTCCGAATACTTCACGTTTGAAGTTCCTGGTGCCAAGTTCATGCCATCATACAGAAATAGAGTCTGGGATGGTAAGATAAGACTTTTCAGTACATCTAATCATACAATCTACAATGGTCTCTGGAGACGTATTGAAAAGTTCTGCCAAGATAGGGACTATGAGTGTGTGATACATGGGGGACTCGATCATACTAGTGATGTTTCCCTCAATGAATTGCAAGAAATGCTCAAAGGTAAATATACTCCACGAGATTACCAACTCAGAGCAACTGCACATGCTCTCCGTAATCATAGAGCACTGATCCTTTCACCTACTGCTTCAGGTAAGTCTTTCATTATATACTCCATTGTAAAGTATCTCTTAGCAAAGTCTTGTAAGAAAGCACTAATCATTGTTCCTACTACTAGTCTTGTGTATCAAATGCAATCAGATATAACTGATTATTCTGAAAACGGACAAACCTATTATACACATATTATCATGCAAGGTCAAGAGAAAAATTGCCCTGAAGCAGATATTTTTATCAGTACGTGGCAATCGATATACAAACAACCTAAAAAGTGGTTCGATCAATTCGATATCGTAGTGGGAGATGAGGCACATCAATTTAAGGCAACTTCTTTGACAAAGATTATGGGGAAACTTGACAAGTGCAAGTGGAGGTTCGGATTTACTGGAACCTTAGATGGAACCCACACAAACAAACTTGTACTTGAGGGTTTGTTTGGTCCAGTCATGAAAGTAGTGCAAACACGTGAATTAATTGATTCTGGAACTTTATCAGACTTCAGAGTCAAATGTTTATTGTTAAAATATCCAGAGCAAATATGTAAAGCACTCAAGAAGTCTGACTATAGAAGCGAGATAGAATTCCTGATAGGGAATGAGAAGCGAAACAATTTCATAAAGAATCTTGCAATTTCTCGAACAGGAACGACACTTTTACTGTATCAAATGGTTGACAAACATGGTCAATTGCTGTACAATGATATAATTAAGTCGACGAATAAAAAAGTCTTTTTTGTACATGGAGGAGTTAGTGCGAAAGAACGTGAGGAAGTCAGAGAAATTGCCGAAAAGGAAGACATTATTATCATCGCTAGTTACGGCACTTTTTCAACTGGGATCAACATTAGAAACATACATAACGTTATTTTTGCTAGTCCTTCTAAATCTAGGATACGCAATCTTCAATCAATAGGTAGAGGATTAAGACGAAGTGATACGAAAACTATGGCAACTCTTTACGATATTGCTGACGATCTCAGTTATCGTTCGCATCATAACCATACTCTTAAACACTTCGCCATTCGGGTAAAGTTATACAACGAAGAAGAATTCGATTATAAAATATATAACATAAAGGTAAACCATGGATAGAGTAGTACTACTATTCAAGATGTCAAGCGGAGAAACAGTGGTCGCAGAATATTTGGATAGCATTAATGATCAAGTAATAGTTTCTGAACCGATTGCATTAGAGTTGGAACAGACCTCTCGTGGTTTTTCTCTGATGTCTACGATATGGATACCTCTGTATCGTGAAAATGAACCGACAATTATCGAGATATCAAAGATGCATATTGTGACACAACTTAGGGTTGACGCAGAGATGGAAAAGTATTATGATAAGACAGTTGCATATTTCCGAGGAGACATGGAACAACTTAAAGCAATGATGAATGAGGAACGAGAAGAAGATGATGAGGACTATACGATGTCAATGATGAATTTTAATAGAACAGCAAATACGGTGGTACATTAAAATGACTGAAAAAAAGAAAAAACCAAATTACGTAGACAATAAAAAATTTCTACAAGCAATGATAGAATACAGAGAATCAGTGCAACTTGCAGAGCAAGAGAAGAAAGAGAGACCAGTGGTTCCTTTTTACATTGCTGACTGTATCATGAAGATTGCCACACACCTTTCATTCAAACCAAACTTTATGAATTATTCATTTCGTGAGGAAATGATTAGTGATGGCATTGAGAATTGCTTACAATACATTGACAACTTCAATCCAGAGAAGTCTAAAAATCCATTTGCATATTTTACGCAAATCATATATTATGCTTTCTTGAGGAGAATTCAAAAAGAAAAGAAGTATCTGTACACTAAGTATAAGGCATCAGAACATTACAATGTTTTAGGTGAGACTGCTGATAGACAAGATCATGATATAGGAAATGATTATAATGATAAGATGAAATTCGGTGAATGGACAGAAGAACATATGTACCAATTCATCGAAGACTTTGAAAACAACAAAAGGAGAAAGAAGAAAAAGAGAACTATCTTAGAGGAGTAGTTTTATGGACAATGAAGCATTTAAGAAACAAATTGTTGATGAATTAAAACTTCTTGCAGGAAAGACCATTGCTGAAGGGAATCAATATGTTTTGAATATTAACAACGGTGTTCCAGAAGTAATTGCGCAAGCAATTGTAAATATGATGTATGATAATGGATTGTTCGTGGAGAAATTAAAACGATGAAGATAGCACTAATCACTGATACACATTGGGGAGTTAGAAACGACAGCAAAAGTTTTTTAGATTTCTTTGATCTATTTTACAATGATGTCTTTTTCCCATATCTTGAGGAGCACAACATCAAGGACATTATCCACTTGGGTGATATCGTTGATCGTAGGAAATTTATTTCTTATATAACGTTGCGTCGATTCAAAGACACCTTTATTAATAGAGTGACTAAGGATGGGTACAACCTAGATGTGTTGATCGGTAATCATGATGTTCCTTACAAGAACAGCAATGAGATCAATTCTATGGCAGAACTATTTGATCAGCACGACGTGAAGTATTACAGTGAACCCACCACTAAAAATTATGATGGGTGTGATATTTTATTGATGCCATGGATTAATAATGAGAACTATGGTCGTGCAATGAAGGCAATGGATGAAACCTCTGCCCAAGTACTATTCGGGCACTTAGAGGTTGCTGGATGCCTTATGATGCGTGGTATGACTAATGAGCATGGTATGAACATCTCAGACTTTGATAAGTTTGATTTGGTTGCATCTGGTCACTTCCACCATAAATCTCTGACTAAAAATATTCATTACCTTGGATGTCCTTACGAACTCACTTGGTCAGATTATCAAGACGCAAAGGGGTTCCATATCTTTGACACAGATACTCGTGAACTGGAATTTATTCGCAACCCATACTCTATGTTCCACAAGATTTTCTATTCTGATGATGACAAGCAATTAGAAGATTTGGTCAACATAGATTTCAGTCCGTACAAAAACACTTATGTTAAAGTGGTCAAAAACTCAGTTAACAATCCATATTGGTTTGACAAGTTTATGGATGAGTTGATCAAAGCAGAACCAATTAACATACAGGTTGTTGAGGATCATTTGAATTTAAATTTAGATGATGATGAAGATCTCGTCAACGAAGCAGAAGACACACTAACAATTTTATCCAAACATATCAATGGCATGGGAGACACCGTTCCGAAAAAAGAACTTGACTTCTTAATGAGATCTCTGTATAATGAGGCATTACAACTTGAGATTTGATTGTGCTTAATGCGATAGAGACACGTAGGAAGAAAAAGGAAACATTAGTTCGTGAGGTAATTTGGGAATATCATCCTACGTTTTCTCAAGCATGGGTTTCTTTTGAGTCGATCAATTTTAGTTGGTTGGACACATCGGAATTAATGGAAGAGACGATGGCACATGTTGGCAATTATGAGTATATAGATGCCGAGCATGCAGATTTTACTGATGGTAGCGATTGTAAAACAGCAAGTGTCAATATCAAAAAGCAAGGAAAGATAGATAGGGTCGTTTCTCACGCAGGTAAAGAGAAGAGTGGAATGCTCAGAGTAGTAATTTATAATGCTATCACTGGGAAGGTTATGTTCTATGCTTTACCTAAATGGTTTTGGAGACCGTTGGTCAAGTTACATGGAACACATCACATGGGTGGTATTAGTTATAGTTATAGACCAGACGGTGATCGAATTCCCAAACTTGAAGAGTTTAGATGTAAAACGTTTGAAGAGTTGTGTTTAACTAAGAATGATGTTACAATAGAGATACCTAAAACTGAAATCATAACACTTGAGAAATTTTTTGTATGATAAAATTTAAATCTGTTCGGTGGAAGAATTTTCTTTCAACGGGGAATGTATTCACCGAAGTGAAATTGGACAGAAGTCCAACAACAATAATCACTGGCGAGAATGGAGCAGGGAAGTCGACCATACTTGACGTTCTCTGTTTTGTTCTATTCAACAGACCGTTTCGTGATATCAAAAAACCGCAGTTGATGAACAGTATTAACGAGAAGGGTCTCCTCACAGAGATCGATTTTTCGATTGGTAATGTTGAGTATACGGTACGTAGAGGCATCAAACCTGCTGTCTTTGAGATTATGAAGAACGGTAAACTTATCGACCAACCTGGGAATATACGTGATTATCAGCAACAGTTGGAAGATACTATACTCAAACTAAACTACAAATCTTTCACGCAGATTATCGTGTTGGGCAATGCATCCTTCACACCATTCATGCAGTTAAGTACTAAGGATAGACGAGAGGTCATTGAAGATCTACTTGACATTCAGATCTTTAGTAGTATGAACGTGTTGCTGAAGGATCGTATTGCGACAAACAAAAAAGAAAAAGAGGAAGTTGATTATCAGATCAATATTATAGAAGATAAGATCAATGTACAAAAAGATTATCTCGCAAAACTCGAAGCAGATGTTGAAAAACAAAGACAAGAGTTGCAGAAGGAACTTAAAGAGTGGTCAGTGTTAGAACTGGAAGCAAATGTCAATCAAAACGAAATAGTTGACCAGATAAGTGCATTGAATGAAATGATCATGGATTCAGATAAGGTAACTACTAAGTCTACCAAAGTATCTGAGTTGATGATGAAACTTCATGACAAGATTTCTAAGGCAGAGAAGAGAATTCGGTTCTATGAAAAACATGATCATTGCCCAACGTGTGAGCAAGTCATCGAAGCAACAGCAAAAGCAACACAACTTGAGAATACACAACAAGTCGCAAGTGAAACTCGATCAGCAATCGATGAGTTACAGAAGCAACAAAATTTGCTTAATGAAGAGATTGAGCGTATTACCAATGTACAATCAGAGATTACCAATCTCCAACAACAGTGGCGAGATCTTGGGACAACGATATCGACTTACCAGAATAATTCCAAAAGAGTACAAGGCAAGATCGATAACATGCAAGATGCGAGTACAGAATCAGAAGACAGTCCTTCAATCAAGATACAGCAGTTTGAACAAGAACTTGAGAAGTATGAACACAGAACTGAAAATCTAGTGAGGGATGCCGAAGTTTATAAGATCGCATCCGAAATGCTCAGAGACGGTGGAATCAAAACTAAGATCATTCGACAGTATGTTCCCATCATGAATAAGTTGGTGAATAAGTATTTGGCATCGTTAGATTTTTTCGTTAACTTTCAATTAGACGAGGAGTTCAATGAGGTTATTAAGAGTAGGCATCGTGACGAGTTTTCTTATGCTTCCTTTTCGGAGGGAGAAAAGTTACGAATTGATCTTGCCTTACTATTTACATGGAGAGCAATTGCAAAACTTAAAAACTCAACAAACACTAATCTACTGATATTAGATGAGGTGTTTGATGCATCTCTTGATACAGCAGGGTGTGACGAGTTTCTAAAACTTCTACAAGAGGTTAGTGGAGAAACTAATGTGTTCGTTATCTCACACAAGGGAGATATTTTGACAGACAAGTTTAGAAGTTCTATACGATTTGAAAAACATAAAAACTTTAGTAGGATTGCCGCATGAGCATGAGACAAGTACAGGGAGTAATAGAACCATCTATAAATGATGGAGACAACAAATCCAAGGTTGTTAGATACACTTATGATTATCAGAAAATAGATGATATTTGTTATTCTGTTATGAATGAGCATCTGACTCATAGAATGAAAGAGTATTGTGATAACATCAGAGAGAAGTCATCTAAGCAGTGGTTAGAGAGAACTCAAAGTATGTTAGCGGGTGATCTATCAGAGGAATATGGTTTAAATCTACTGGACGATAGAGAGTTGTATTTTAACTTTCAAGAATCCCTAAGAATCATATTGTCACACGTAATCGGTGGAGAAGTCGTGTCCTTTAATTTTTCTGGCATGTGGGCAAATTATCAGAAACCAAATGAGTGTAATCCGATTCATAGACACACGGCAATGCTATCTTTAGTTTGGTATTTGGATGTCCCACAAATAATTAGAGAAGAACATAAAAGCGAAAAAGGAACTACACCAAACAGAGGACTGATAACATTTCTTTCTATGTTTAGTAATGAAGAGATGGTTATGAACCCTAAGACTAATGATTTACTTATATTTAATTCACAGCACCCCCATCAGGTCTATCCTTATAAATCTGACGTAGAAAGAGTTTCTTTAAGTGCAAACGTAAGTGATATAGTATTATATGATGAGAGTGCTCATAGCAGTATCAGTGGAGGAAGAAGAATATGATTCTAAAGTTGGTTTCTCGTGACGATGAAATTCTCAAACAAGAGACGAAACGGTGGGATTTTGATAATCCACCATTCGACTTAGAGGAGTTTGTTGAAAATCTTTGTGACACTATGGTAGATAGACGTGGAGTTGGTTTATCTGCAGTTCAGGTAGGTGTTCCCTATTCTGTATTTGTCATAGGAGACTATACAAAACCAGAAGATATTGTCTGTGTTGTTAATCCCAACATCGTAAATCAATCGGATTCGATAACTCTTGCTGAAGAAGGGTGCTTGACTTTTCCGGGATTATTTGGTAAAATAAAAAGGTATAATGAGGTTCGTGTTAGATTTGCAAATCCTTTGGGTAATGTGCAAACTGTAAATCTTTCTGGGTTTTATGCTAGAGTATTTCAACACGAATACGATCATTGTAATGGGGTTGTGTTTACAAAGAGAATGAGTAAGTACCACCTCGAACAAGCAAAACGACAGAAAGTTAAATTGGATAAACTTAGAAAGAGGAATTCGATATGAAATTTAAAGTAACAGAATGGCATCAAGTGGCACTAATGAAAACATTCGAAATCGAAGAAGAAGATGCAATTGAAACATTTGGATCAGTTCAACGTCTAAAAGAAATCATCTCACACCAAGAACAAGAGACGTGGGGTGGTATGGATCCAGAAGGTGATGAACCAACTGATGAAGAATCAGATGCATTCTGGGAATGGACTTGGAGTACGGACTATGAAACGGAAGAAGATTGGTGGACTGATCGTAAAGGTGGATACGATATCACTGTTAAAGTTGACGAGGAAGAATAATGGCAAACTATGTAAATTCTTTAATCACTTTTGAACGAATCAACGAAGAAGCAAAAAGCAAATTGCAAGAGATGTTTACTAGGTTGAGAGTAGACAACGAACAGCAATGGTTATCTGATATTTTCGTTGATGGTACGGAATTAACTTATGAGCAGTCAGAGAGGTATGAATGGACTACTGCAAACATTGGTCCTAAGTGGTGCTATGTGGAGGACTATGATGTTGAAGCAAAAAGTCCATATATTAATTCGGTTTCTGCGTGGTCACCTCCATCCGAGGGGTTAATATCTATTATGGAAATTCTAAAAGAATATGATGACAATATTGTAGCAACTATCACATATGAAGACGAAGGACCAAATTTTGTTGGATGGGGAATATATACATCCGAAGATTATATGGTATACGGTGATGAAATAGACGATGAAGGAATTCGTGAATTGATGTTTGAAGAAAATCCAGACCTAAGTGAAGGTTGGGATGAAAATGAGGAAGATTGGAAAGAAGATGAAGATGGCGAAAGTTGTAGAGATAAATTCTACGATTTCATATGGGAAAATGTATCTGATTGGCAAATGACTGGGATAGGAAATGTCCTACCATTTGCATTAAATGAAGAAGAGGAAAATAAATAATGGCAAAAACTATTTTAGTATTGGGACTTCCTGGATCTGGTAAGTCCACAATCGCCAATAAACTCGCACAGAAACTTGGCGCAGAACATTTCAATGCAGATCGTGTTCGTGAAATGTTTAACGACTGGGACTTCAGTGATGAGGGTAGAGAACGTCAAGCATATCGTATGAAGGAACTTGGTGCAGACTCTAAGAAGCAATTTGCTATATTAGATTTCGTGTGTCCAAAGGAAGACTATCGTAAGATTGTCAATGCTGACTACACTGTTTGGATGGACACACTCCTACAGAGTAGATTCGAAGATACGAATAAAATGTTTGAGAAACCAGAAAAATATGACTGGTGTTTCACCGAGTTTTCCTCTGACTCACAAGCACAGATGATTGTTAATGATCTGCAACCATTTGATTGGAGAAAAGAGACTGTACAGATGCTTGGTCGTTGGCAACCATTCCATGACGGACATCTTGCTTTATTTGAGCGATGTGTTGCTAAGACTGGTCAGGTTGCAATTCAAGTTCGTGATTGTACTGGTTGGGATGACTCGAATCCATTCGACTTCGAATTTGTCAGAGAAAAAATTGTTGACAAATTGACCGAACATGGGTATACTCATGGTAATGAATATATCGTGATGCTTGTTCCTAACATTACAAACATCACATATGGTCGAGGGGTTGGTTACAAGATCGAGCAAGAAGTGTTTGATGATGCAACACATGACATTTCTGCAACCAAGATTCGTAAAGAAATGGGATATGAAAAGTAAATTTGTCATAAAGGATCGGAATGAAACAAGGTAAAGTATGGGGCAATACCGAACTCGTGCATGCTAACGGTGCGTTAGAGTTTCATCGTATCGAGTTCAAGAAAGGATACAAGTGCTCTGAACATAAACACGAATATAAGTGGAATGGATTCTTTGTTGAGTCTGGTGAAATGCTTGTTCGTGTTTGGCAAGATGATCAAGGACTAGTCGATGAAACTATCTTGAAGGCAGGAGATTTTACACAAGTAAAACCAGGTTCTTACCATCAGTTCGAAGGGTTGAAGGATGGCGTTGCCTTTGAGTTATACTGGGCAGAGTTTAATCATAACGACATTAAACGCAGAACTAGCGGAAAGAAAGTATAATATGAAATCCAGAGTGAAACTAGATGATATTACAAGTGAGTTGAGTAGATCATTTGATTATGAGTTTACTGGTGAGACTGAATTCACTCCACCAACAATATCTACAATTGATCGAGCAACAACCATTGGTGATGAGTGGTCTATAGGACTAATTGTAGGACCATCTGGTTCTGGAAAATCTACCATGCTCAAAGAGTTTGGTAGTGAGGAGCAAGTGGAATGGGAGTCTGATAAAGCAGTCTGCTCACATTTTGATAATGCTGAAGACGCACGAGAACGATTGAGTGCAGTAGGATTTAATTCAATCCCTGCTTGGATGCGTCCATTCCACTTGTTATCCAACGGTGAACAGTTTCGTGCTAACCTAGCAAGACGGTTAAAGGATAATGCAGTTATTGACGAGTTTACTTCGGTCGTCGATCGTAATGTGGCAAAGAGTTGTTCTCTTGCAACACGTAGATATATTGATCAAAAAGGTTTGAAGAACATTACTTTTGCAACATGTCACTATGACATTGTTGAGTGGTTGCAACCAGATTGGGTGTTCGACACCGCAACTGGTTTGGTTACCTCAAGGGGGTCACTTCAACGACCCGAAATCACTGTGGAAGTCGTACCTTGTAGTAGAAAAGCGTGGGAGATGTTCCGCCACCATCACTACCTTAGCGGAGACCTCAATCAAAGTTCACGGTGTTACCTCGCAATCTGGAACGGTGTCGTTGTGGGATTTAATGCAGTCATAGCATTCCCTACTGGCACAATCAAGGGAGACTGTTATAGAGGTCATAGGACAGTGATTCTACCTGACTTTCAGGGTATGGGTATTGGTGTTCGATTTTCTGATGCAATTGGTGAGATCATGTTGGCAGAAGGTAAACGATACTTCTCTAAGACTGCACATCCTAGACTGGGCGAATACCGAGATGCATCACCCAAGTGGAGACCCACAGCACACAATCGCCAAGATCGTAAGGACTATGATCGATTATCAAAGGGTGGCAATCTACCAAACCCTCGCAAGAGACATAATGACAAGTATTCTATTGAACTAATGATGAGACACAAAGATCGACTTTGTTATGCACACGAATATATCGGAAGGAACGTAACATGAAAATAATTGCAGGACCATGCCAACACGAATCATATGATCACAGTTTAATGATCGCAAAACATTGCGCAAGAATTTGTGCTGGATATGGTTTTGAATATTACTTTAAAGCAAGTTACGATAAGGCAAATCGCACTAGTATAACTGGTGTTCGTGGTAAAGGTCTAGTCAATACGTTGAACGACTTTCGCAAGATGAAGAGTGATGTTCCCAATTTAAAAATATTGACAGATGTTCATGAAGAAAATCAAATTTCAACGATAAAGAAATATTTCGATGATGTTGTTGACGTGATTCAAATTCCTGCGTTTCTCTGCAGACAAACTGATCTCATCCTTTCGGCAGTTGAAAGTGGTAAAATTCTAAATATCAAAAAAGGGCAGTTTCTTGCCCCGTGGGATGTTCATGGTATCATGAGCAAGACAGATGGAGCAAAAGAGGTTTGGATTACTGAACGTGGATCTTCCTTTGGGTACAATTCTCTCGTTGTTGATTTTACCGGTTTGGATTATATGCTCAGTTGCATTCCTGCTCATATTGTATTCGATGCAACCCACTCAGTCCAAAAACCGAGTGCGAACGGAGAAACATCAGGAGGAAATCGAGAGTACGTCCCAGGACTCACACGAGCAGCATCGGCACTAGGTATAAAAAACTTCTTTATGGAAGTGCATGACGATCCAGATAATGCTCCAAGCGATGGTGCGAATATGGTTAAATTAGATGACTTCGAAAAAATAGTCAAGATATTA
>Ga0222719_10005288_pt1 | contig 11155 bp, 17 predicted proteins | sample C33_34DmetaG_FD_165039 | JGI IMG/M metagenome (GOLD analysis project Ga0222719, IMG submission 165039) | Estuarine water microbial communities from San Francisco Bay, California, United States - C33_34D | ecosystem: Environmental > Aquatic > Marine > Unclassified | place: USA: California...
ACATCTTATTGAGTGGCGTAAACGTGTAGGCGAAAAGAAAGCACAAGAAATTACAACTGAAGCAGCAGGTGTAGGCACTAGGATGCACCACTACTTAGAAAAGTATGTTGAAACAGGCGAATGGCCAAATCCTGGCAGCAATCCGTATGCACAACAAGCTCATATGATGGCTACACAAATTAAAGAAAAAGCTATGGTTGATGTAGATGAAATATGGGGTAGCGAAGTTCCACTTTATGTTCCTGGTATCTATGCTGGCACTACTGATCTAGTAGGACAGTACAAAGGCAATCCTTGCATAATGGATTTTAAACAGACGAATCGTCCTAAGAAGCTAGAGTGGGTAGAAGATTACTTCCTACAACTTACAGCCTACGCAATAGCACACAACGAAGTACACGGCACAGACATACGTGAAGGACACGTTTTTATGTGTAGTCGTGCAGGAGAGTATCAACAGTTTGATATTTGGCCAGACGAGTTTGACGATTGGAAAGAAGAATGGTGGAAAAGGGTCTACACTTATTATGAGAAACACGGCTAAATACATAATAAGAGCGTAGGAGAATCACGTGGCAGTCGTATCAATATCAAGAATTCAATTAAGAAGAGGAAGAAAAACAAACTTGCCTCAGCTTGCATCTGGCGAGCTAGGATGGTCAATCGATACACAGGAATTGTACATCGGAAACGGCGCAGTAGCAGAAGGTGCGCCATATGTTGGTAACACAAAACTACTAAGCGAACACGACAATCTTTTTCAATTTGCAGATAGTTATGCTTATAAAAGTGTTGACGGCTACATTCAAACAGGTAATACTCCTAACGCACCTGTACAGAGAACACTGCAAGATAGACTAGATGATATTGTAAGTATACGTTCGTTCGGCGCAAACGGCGACGGTTCAGATCAAACAGATGCATTCCAAAGAGCTATTGATCAACTATACCTTAACGCAGCAAACAAAGGAACACCACAAGCAAGAGTACAACTTATTATAGAACCAGGTGAGTATCAACTTACAAGAACTATTAACGTTCCTCCTTTTGCAACAATAAGAGGCGCCGGCAAAGATAAAACATTTATTAATGCAGGACCAAACAAAGCATTTCAGACAGTAAATGAAACAAGCACACCAGGAGTTTATGCAGACAATAGTACTAGCACAACATTAAACCAGGCAAGAAATATTGAGATATCGGGTATGACTATACAAACATCAAGCCAAGATGGTCTTGCTCTTGTAAGTTGTAAAGATAGCCACTTCTATGATATAAGATTTAAAGGAACTTATAACTTAGGGGATAATTCAAGAACAAGTGCAGCAATTAGATTAATATCATTAAGTTCGTTGGTTAGTTCGAACAACAACGTATTTGAAAGAATTGATATTGATTCGCACAGTGACGGTGTTTATTCTGACTTTGATGTAAGTGGAAATAAGTTTATTGATTGTAATTTTGATACTGCTGACACAGGTATTATATTTGGATATAACACTGTAATTGGCACACAAGGTCAAAATAGTGGTCCAATACATAATACAATTGAAAATTGTACTTTTGATAATATCTATAGAGAAGGTATCAAAATTATTAGAGGATACTACAACACAAGTAAATCTAACAAATTTTACAACGTAGGTAATCACGGCGGCACATACGGAAATGCACAAACATCTAATATTGATTTTGGACAAAATGCACTCAACCAATCAGAAGGAGATTGGTTTAAAAGAACAGAAGAATTAAGTTTCAGTAGTGAGTATCTAGTTAACTATCCCTTTGTTGCAGAAATTTCTGGACCAAATATATCAGAAGTAGGTTACACATATCAAATTGATATAGGCGAAGTAACCGAAGCAATTAAGTTTTGTAACCTTAGTGCAACAACAGCAAGAAGCTATGTCATTGAATACAGTTATACAAGTAGAACAATAAACGGCAAGCGAACCGGCACAATAGAAATTATGGCAGATCCTGAAAATAATAATATTTCTATGTCAGATGATTATGTTTATACAGGTGATACAACATACGAGCAAAATTTAAAATTTAGTGCTGCATTATATGACGAAAATTCCGACGGAACGGTTGACACATTGGCCATAACTATGTTAAACTTAACTAATGGTGATGATGGAACTATAACCTTTAAAATTAAATCAAAATCATAATAGGTTTAGATGTTTAACAAAAAGTACGAAGAACGACTTCAGGCGTGGCGAGACTTTCGAGAGACTCTTGAGTCCTCTTTAAATCCTATTCAAGATACAATTGATTTCTATAATAAAGCTACGTTGATCACGATAGCTTGCGATCCTTATAGTCAAAGTACTTGGCCTGATCCTTGGGAACTTTTGAAGGAAAATAATTATTGTCCCTTCGTAAAAATACTTGCAATTTGTTACACCTTGCAATTAACTGACTGCTTATCCCAAGCGGCCTATGAGATACATATTGTACGAGACAACGAAAAGTCAAGCACATATTATCTATTATATGTTGATGACAATGTCATCGGATTCAACGGAGACACTTATGTTCATAGAAATGAAATACCAGAAACTGCCTACTCTGAACTTGAATATAAGATGCCACCAATACAATAAATACCCAATTAAACAGAACAAGAAGAGGAAGTAATATGTCTAACGGAACTATGATCGTCAAACGTGACGGTACTAAAGAGCACTTGAATATTGACAAAATTCATAAAGTAGTAGAACACGCTTGCGAAGGTTTAGCTGGAGTAAGTAGTAGTCAAATTGAAATGAATGCTAACATACAATTTTATGATGGTATGACTACAAATGAAATTCAAGAAGTTCTTGTACGCAGTGCAAACGATCTTATTAGCTTAGACAATCCTAACTATCAATTTGCCGCAGCTAGACTATTAAGTTACGGTGTTAATAAACAAGTGTTTGGTAGATACGAAGCAACTACTCTAAAAGAAATGATTGAATTAAATATCGAACGCGGTGTTTATGATTCAGAAATTTTAGAAAAATACACTGATGAAGAGATTTCCCGTTTAGACAGCTACATTCATCACAAGCGTGACGAAAACTTTACCTATGCAGGCTTACGTCAAGTTGTAGACAAGTACCTAGTACAAGATCGTTCCAATGGCGAGATCTTTGAAACTCCTCAGTTTATGTATATGATGATTGCAGCAACACTATTTGCTAACTATCCAAAAGAAACACGTATGTATTACGTAAGGAGATATTATGATGCGACCTCACTTTTTAAAATCAATATCCCAACGCCAGTTATGGCCGGCGTCAGAACACCTGTGCGACAGTTTGCTTCGTGCGTCCTTGTTGATAGCAACGACACCCTTGATAGTATCTTCGCTAGTGATATGTCAATTGGTAGATACACTGCACAGAGAGCGGGTATCGGAATCAATGCAGGACGCATCAGAGGCGTCAATGCAAAAATCAGAGGCGGAGAAGTAGCACACACAGGAATCATTCCGTTCCTAAAGAAGTTTGAAGCAACTGTACGTTGCTGTACACAGAATGGTGTACGTGGCGGCAGTGCAACTACACATTTCCCGTTTTGGCATCAAGAGATTGAAGACATCCTTGTGCTAAAGAACAACAAAGGTACTGAAGACAACCGTGTACGCAAACTAGACTATTCGATCCAATTGAATAAAACAATGTATGAACGTTTATTAAGTGGAGGTGAAATTACATTGTTCTCTCCACACGATGTACCAGGACTTTACGAAGCATACTTTGGTGATGCAGACAAGTTCAAAGAACTGTACGAATCATATGAGCGTAAGACTAGCATTAAGAAAAAGAAAATTGATGCAATGGATTTGTTTTCTGCTCTAATTAAAGAACGTGCCGAAACAGGACGCATTTATATTATGAATGTTGATCACGCTAATACACACAGCTCGTTCAAAGATACAGTTTATATGAGCAATCTGTGTCAAGAGATTACATTACCTACAAAACCTCTAGAACATATCGATGACGAAAACGGAGAAATTGCACTTTGTATTCTTTCAGCAATTAACGTAGGCATTATTAAAGATCTAAATGACTTAGAAGAATTATGCGATCTAGCAGTAAGGGCGTTAGAAGAAATTATCGACTATCAACGCTATCCTATTAAGGCAGCAGAAATTTCAACAAAAGCTCGACGTAGTTTAGGCATTGGTTACATTGGACTAGCACATTATCTTGCTCGTAACAAAGTAAACTATGCAGATAGCAGTGCTTGGAAATTAGTACACGATCTAACAGAAGCATTCCAATATTACTTGTTAAAAGCCAGCAACAAAATAGCGCAGGAGAGAGGTGCTTGTGAGTACTTTGACCGTACTAAATACTCAGATGGCATCCTTCCTATTGATACATATAAGAAAGATGTTGATACTATTGTGGAGAACAAACTTAATTATGATTGGGATGGTTTACGATCTAGCATTAAAGAATATGGACTCAGGCACTCAACTTTGTCCGCACAAATGCCATCGGAGAGCAGTTCCGTTGTGTCGAATGCAACTAATGGAATTGAGCCACCTAGAGGATACTTGTCCGTTAAGAAGTCCAAGAAGGGGCCTCTTAAGCAGATTGTTCCACAGTATCAAACACTAAAGAATTATTATACACTACTTTGGGATATGCCAAACAATGAAGGTTATATCAACACAGTCGCAGTGATGCAAAAGTTCTTTGATCAAGCAATTTCAGGTAACTGGAGTTACAATCCAACACACTTTGAAAATAACGAAGTGCCTATGAGTGTAATGCTACAAGATCTATTGAATACATACAAATACGGATGGAAAACTTCTTATTATCAAAACACTTATGATTATAAAACTGATCCTAGTGAACTAGAAGATGAAAAGCCGCAAGTTGAGTTACAACCTAGTGCAGCTACAGACGATGATGAGCTTTGTGAGGCTTGCGCAATATAAAGGTTGACAGTATACTAAATTCAGTGTACTATATATAGACAGTTACAGAGGAAGTATAATGGCAAAGACCGTATTTAATAAAGAAAAAGTAGATTTTACTAAGCAACCGATGTTCTTCGGTGAAGACCAAAACACACAGCGTTACGATACGTTTAAGTTTCCTGTGTTTGACAAACTTAACCAGACTATGCTTGGTTACTTTTGGCGGCCTGAAGAAGTTAGTTTGCAAAAAGATCGTGCTGACTTTGCTAACTTCCGTCCAGAGCAAAAGCATATCTTTACTGCTAATTTAAAATACCAAACACTTCTTGACAGTGTCCAAGGTCGTGGTCCGTGCCTGGCATTCTTGCCACACGTATCGCTTCCTGAACTAGAAGGATGTATTGTTACTTGGGACTTCTTTGAAACAATTCATTCACGTAGCTACACACATATTATGAAGAACGTGTATGCTGACCCTGCAGAAGTGTTTGACACTATTCTAGATGACGAAAAGATTATTGCTCGTGCAACAAGTGTTACTAAACACTATGATGCATTTAACGAAGCAGCAGATGCATACTTCCACCGTGGTGAAGGCGACTTGCACGATGTTAAAAAGAAAATGTATCTTGCAATGATGACTGTGAACATTCTAGAAGGCTTGCGTTTCTATGTAAGTTTTGCTTGTACATTTGGATTTGGCGAACTAAAACTAATGGAAGGCAGTGCAAAGATTATTAGTCTTATTGCTCGTGACGAAGCACAGCATTTGGCACTTAGCACACACGTACTAAAACTTTGGGCACAAGGTAAAGACGACCCAGAGATGGCTAAGATTGCAAAAGAGTGCGAAGAAGAAGTATATGATCTATGGCGCGAGTGTGTTGCAGAAGAAAAAGATTGGGCAGACTATCTGTTCAAAGACGGTTCTATGATTGGACTCAACAGTACATTGTTACATCAATATGTAGAGTACATCGCAAACCGTAGACTAAAGGCACTGGGATTCAATGCAATATTTGATCAACCAGTAAATACTAACCCTCTTCCTTGGACACAACATTGGCTATCTAGCTCAGGATTGCAGGTTGCTCCGCAGGAGACAGAAGTTGAGTCATACATTATTGGCGGCATTAAACAAGATGTAGACAAAGACAGTTTAAAAGGATTTAGCTTATGATACACATTTGGGGTAAACCAGCGTGTCCTAGTTGCACAAAAGCCAAAGCACTATGTGAACAACGTGGATTCGAATATGAATATTTAGAACTAGGCAAAGACTTCGAACGAGAAAAAGTTCTCGAAGAGTTTCCAGCCGCACGTACTTTCCCACAGATTGTTGTTAATGGTCTTAAAGTAGGAGGATACGAGCAGTTTATTAACTATATCGAAGACACAGGTTACACAGGAACAGGACATACTTTATGATAATTGAAACGCCTTACAAGGCAACAGATACTATTACGATTAAAACAACAGCAGGCGAAGAACTTGTATGTAGATTTTTAGAAGAAAACGATAATGTTATCACAATTGAAAAACCAATGACCATTATGGCAACAGGACAAGGTATTGGTTTAGGACCTTTTACTTTTACTATTAATCCAGATGCAAAATTAAAAATAAATAAAAATGCAGTGTTAGTTGTACATAAAACAGATGCCGAAATGGCAAAACAATATGTGAATAGCACAAGTGGTATACAAATGGTTTAAGAGGTATAAATGGCACACGAGTTTGTGATCAAAAGAAATGGTAAGTTAGAAACCTATACAGATTATGATGACATACCTGATGATTTTGATCACGTAATAAAATTCTTACCAGAGATACCAGAACCACCTCATACACACGAACAGCACGAGGAAATAGAGTCTTGGAACACAAAGTTACAAGTATTAATGGAGATAGAAAATGCCCGCAGTAACTCGCAAAGGTGATGCAGATGTTGCACATTGCTCTGGTATGACTAGAGCTCAACACAGTCCTGATGTTTATGCAAATAACATTCTAATAAGTCGTCAAGGCGATAATAATACAGGACACAAGTTACCAGGTAATCCTTGTCCAAGTCACGCTGCTCCGATTACAATTGGATCTACTACAGTCTTTATAAACAACAAAGGATGTGGTAGAATTGGAGATGCTATTACAGGTTGTACAAGTGTTGCCGCAGGATCACCAAACGTATTCGCTGGCGGATAAAACGGTTGACAAATGTTCTTTCTTGTGTTATTGTAAATTATCATAAAAAATAAGGCAAAGAAAGAGGCTCAATGAAAAATAAAGTAATTTTAACTGATTGTGACGGCGTATTGTTTGATTGGGAATATGCATACGGTCGGTGGATGGCAAAACACGGTTATAAGGTAGTTGCAGACGGCAATTACAATATGGATATAAAATACGGCATTTCAAAAGACGAAGCAAAGAAGTTATGCCGTATGTTTAACGAAAGTGCGTGGATACGTAAACTTCCACCATTACGTGATTCTATTAAGTATGTAAAAAAATTACACGAAGATCACGGATATGTGTTTCACGCAATTACAAGTTTAAGTGACGATTATTATGCACAGCATTTGCGTACAAAGAACTTGATTGAAATGTTTGGACCTACTGTTTTTGAAAAGTTTGTTTACTTAGACACAGGTGCAGACAAAGACGAAGCACTTGAATGTTATCGAGATTCGAGATGTTACTGGATCGAAGATAAACCACAAAACGTTGATCTTGGTATAAGTATAGGACTCAACGGTATTTTAGTAAACCATAACCACAACAAAGATTATCAAGGTGATGCAATTTGTGTGTGGGATTGGAAAAAAATATATAAAATCATTACAGGAGAAAATGTATGACACAACCAACACACGAAGAAATCGTATTGGCATTTAATAACTATCTTAAAGAACACGAAACGTTCGAAGAAAAAGGTGTAAAGGCAGCAGCTACTCGCGCTCGCAAAGCACTAGGCGATTTAGGAAAACTAACTAAAAATCGTCGAGCAGAAATCCAAGAAAAAAAGAACGCAATGTAATTAAAGAAGGGTTGATTACATCAACCCTTTTTTTTGAAAGGTACAAAATGAATCCCCCACCTCGAACCCTATCTGAAGAAGAACAAAAATTAATAGATGAATTTCTTAAGACGAACAAAGTTACAAAATTTGAAAAATATAAAAAAAGTGATGTAGTAGAATATAACACTAGTTTTTATGGAAAGAAAAAGAAGCCAAAAAAAGAGTAATGTTAGCGCAACATTTTAACAGTTTTGTAAATACAGTATGTTAAGAAATGACCTTAAAGAAGAATACAGATTATTTTTCCTAGTTAAAGGCCACCTTGACGCATCTCCCGAAACAGTTGTAGCAAGTGCAAATGGATACTTTAGACGCTTATGGATTGCTGGAAGTAGCGGCGCTCCGTTGTACGATTACGACGAACAGTTCGAACTAGCTTGGAAAGAAAAACAAAATGGTATCGCGAGCAATACAGGATTTAACTGAAACAGACTTAATTTACCTTGAAAAATTATTAGGTGAAAAATTTGCCGAACAACTAGAAGCAGATAAAACTTGGGCTTCAAAAAATCATTATGATCGCCCTGGCAATAAAAAGAAACAAATACTTCGCATTATGGATGCAATTAGAAGCCAAAAAAGGTTGACAACAGTAGCCAAGTGGTAGTATAAATAAACTGTTAGCGTTGAAGCAACGTGAAAGCATATGGGACCGCGGGGCAGTACCGCGCATCTCCACCATAAACACATTTACTGAGTGTGCTTATGGTGGGGATGAACTAGGATCGACCAGTGTTGTAGTGAAGTGGAGTTAACCGGATGACTGCGTTATTGGTCAAAATTCACAATTGCAAATGACAATCGTGCGCCAGAGATGGCATTAGCGGCTTGATCGCTACGGGGTAGTTATACCTTGTTACCAAAAATAGCAGGAAAGCACCTTCGGGTGCTTTTCTTTTGTATAGGAGACAATAATAACAGGTTGACTTTCTAGTAGACCTGTGTTACTTTTAAATATCCAAATAGAGAAAGGACTCACGGATGAGAAACTTACTATCAACGATTGCAGTTGCGGCAGTACTTGCTACTCCAGTGTTTGCAGGCGATGTTGCCAAAGGCGAAAAAGCATTTAAGAAATGTGCAAGTTGTCACAGCGTCGAAGAAGGCGGTAAAAATAAAGTTGGACCCAATCTATGGAACATTATGAACCGCGGTGTTGGTGTAGAAGACTTTAAATATTCAAAAGGCTTTGCTAAATGGGCGGCTGATAATCCAGAATGGACACCAGAGCTAATGGATGGATGGCTTACAAATTCTAAGAAGTTAGTCAAAGGTACAAAGATGAACTTTAAAGAAAAGAAAGAAGCTAAACGTGCAGACATTATTGCTTACTTGCAGTCTATGGGCGAAGCTCAGTGAAACCAAACAATAACTTTGAACTTACAGTAAGAGACATTGAGGTTATAGAATCAGCACTAAGAGCAAAGGCTGGCCGTAGAGGTTTAGCCATTGCTCAAGGTGATACCAGCGAACAGTTAAGAGCAGAAATGCGTGAGATACAAGAACTGCTTGGACGCATACATCATCAAAAGGTTTGGTATACTCCAAAAGAATTTGTTCCTGGGGGTTGACAGGTGTTGCTCAGATGTAACACTAATACACTTTATGCACTCATATTTTGCAAATGCAGCAAAAAGTGTTATAAATAACAAGTCAAAAGGGCAAGCTGATCACTTGCCCTTTTCTACGCAATAATAAAAACAAACGAAAGGTAAATTAATGCGCAATGTATTTATTTTAGCAGCAGCCGCAGCAATGGCCGCGACTGTAGCAAACGCAGAATCAGTGCTATCTGGTTCAATGGAAGTTGAAGTTAACAAAGATGCAGAAGCAACTCTTACACTAGGTGCAGGCCTAAGTGCAGGTGATCTAGCATTTGGCTCATTCAATGTTGAATCAGTGGACGGAGGTTCTTTTGAACTAGACCAATGGCAAATTGGTGCAGACGTTGCAGGAGCAACAGTATCATTTGGTGACCAAGATGGTATATTTGTTGAAGGCGAAAACGGTGCAACACTAGCAGCACCAGCAATGGAAGAATCACTTAAAGTATCTCTAGGCGATGCACAAGTTGCAGTAGGCCTAACAGATTGGAACGCAGACATCACAGACATTTCAAATGTTCAAGGTGCTTACACAGTAGGTGCAGGGCTTGTTTCAGTTACAGCAAGTGGCGATTATAACCTAGACTCAGAAGAGTATATGCTAGGTGGTCGTGCAGATGGTGTTGAAATTGCAAACGTTATGCTAGGTTCAACACTAACATATAGTTCAGCAGACGAGCAAGTTGCATACGAAATTGATGGCGCTATGATGGGTGTTACAGCATATCTAAATGGTGATGACACAGACGCACTACAAAACGTAGGTGCTTCATACGGTCGCACAGTTGCAGGATTGGATCTAGGTACAGAACTAAACTACAACCTAGACTCAGAAGAGTTTACTCCATCTGTAACAGTTGGCTTTGCATTCTAAGTTAAACTAATATAAATTACGGCAACAAGGGCGGTGGCAACATCGCCCTTTATTCTTGATAAATAAACGTAGTATATAACTTTAAAGGATATTCGATGTGGGTATTTGACATTGAGAATATAACTAAAGGCATAGGTGTAGTTACAGCAACATTTGCACTTATAGGCGGCGGTTACACATTATGGGACAAATTAGAATCAAAAGAAATTTTAGCCTGGGCACCAGAACATTTCAGTGTGACAGATGCACCTGCTGGCGGAACTTTTGATGTGATTGTTGCTCGTGAAAAGTACAGAGATGATTGCAGTGTTGAAGGTTTTACACTTGAAGTAAAAGACAGCAAGTTTATGGTACACAAGGCAATACCCAGCATAGCAAAATTTTCAGGACCTGCAAGTGATAAGATAGACAAGTTTGGATTTTCTTTTACAATAGACAAAGAACACATTGATATGATAAAACCTGGCACTGCAACATTGCTTGCTCACATAGATTACTTGTGTCCGGAAGGTCTAATAGTTGTAAACTATCCGGATCATAAAAACTTGGAGTTTGAAATAAAATGAACGCAAAATTTGGAATAGGTGTTGTTATAGCAATCGTTATGCAAGTAAGTGCATTTGTATGGTGGACAGCACAGCAGGCACAAACAATAGACACAC
>Ga0222719_10005293_pt1 | contig 11146 bp, 19 predicted proteins | sample C33_34DmetaG_FD_165039 | JGI IMG/M metagenome (GOLD analysis project Ga0222719, IMG submission 165039) | Estuarine water microbial communities from San Francisco Bay, California, United States - C33_34D | ecosystem: Environmental > Aquatic > Marine > Unclassified | place: USA: California...
GTTTTTCAATTATTGTTTTTCAATTATTGTTTTGAATTATTTTAATTAGAAACTTTCTGCATAATAGCAGCGCCTTTTGGTGTAAATTTTAATATGTATTGAGCCTCTAAAAATTTCATTATTAAATTATAATTAAATTATTCTGACTTTCTTTTTCTGCCTTTTTTTTAGCCCTATTAATGGCTCGTCGTATATTTATTTTTCTTAATCTTTCTTTTCTCTCTGTTGCTATTTCATTAGCAATTCTTGTTGTCTTACATTCTCTATCTTTTCTTAATCTTTCTTTTTTTTCTTCTTCTGTTTCATTTGCTTTTTTTTCATCTCTTTTTATTTTTTCTTCTTTTAATCTGATTTCTCTTTGTTCAGGTAGTTCATTTTTTTTTTATTAGCACTTCTTTCTCTATTTTTTTCTTTTTGTTCTTCTTCTGAAACAAATGGACTATTTGTATTCAATTCGCATTTATTTTCCTTTACATATTTTGTTTCTTCAAGTTCTGCTTCCCTTTTTGTGAGCCACAAGGATAATCATATTGCCAAACAACTTGCCAATTGTCCCAACCTCCATTTTCCCTAATAAATTGATAGACATATGAATTATGACCTTTTGAATTATGTTTATTACAAATTTCTTTATGTTTCTGTCTTCTTTTAATCAAGTTTGTGCTATGACCAGCGTAGGTTTTTGTTATAGTGGGGTCTTTGCATTCAATTTGATAGATTACAGTTTTGGCATAATCTGGCATATTTATATCCTATTAGCACTATTTCTTTAAATCAATTTTATTATTATTTTTAAATTTCATTAGCTACTTTTTTCATAATATCAGCGCCTTTTGGTGTAAATTTTAATATGTATTGAGCCTATAAAAACTTAAGAATAACAGATAAAGAAAGTATTTTCTTGTGTTTCATTTCACGCATTTTGTTGAGTTGGTCGGTTAATAATTTACTATCTGATAGTGATGGAATAACCAACTTATTTATTAATGTGTCCATTTCAGTTCCTTTAGTTGTCATAAAATGTTTCACATCTTTTCTATTTTGTTCTTTGTACTGTTGTGCTTCTCTTGTTGAGAGAGCATTAAAAGTCCTGAAAATTAGATCATACATATCATACACTTCTTGGGAATTATAATAAATCCTCCCACATCTGGAACAAATTCAGTTGCCATTTCCCTTAATTTTTAGGTTTAAAAAAATCGATTTAATTATACAAAATTTTAATTTTTAAAGCTAAATTATTATTAGTTAGTAATACTTATTTATGGCTTCAATACAAAGATAACGTAGGATGCGAATGAGCCTGGATAATCGTCTGTGTCCCATCCTATCTCATCTATCACAGCTTGTAAATTATAAATGTTAAAATCTTGCCAAGGTAATGTTCTCTGTATATATAGCTTTTGATCATCCTCGAGGTCAAGCTGTTGTAGTAGTGGAGTTGCTATCAGCTCCTGAATATCCGGTTGCTCGTTAAGCCGGTCATAGATAGAAGCATACTTCTCCAGTTGAATCTCAGTCATTTTTTTTTCTAAATTTTTAGGCTAAAACAAATCAATTTTATTGCAATTTGTTTTTCAATAATATTGTAAATTCAAAAAATTTTTAGGTTTATTGGTTAATGACATAGTTAACGCACATTGATGAACATAGAGCCTATTGTCAGAAAAATTGAAATAAAAATATTCAAGTCTATATATCTGATGAATTTAATATCAAGCGCCATAATTATAATTAAAGGATAAATTAGAAAGACATTATTTAATAATAATATAGTTAAAATTATAGCATTTGCTGTTAGGAAACCTTGTCCGTACCCAATAGATTCATATTGAGTGTTGTATGATACAATAGGATTTATTAATCCCAAAGATAATGCCAATAAGGCATAAATTCTCAAGAGAATACAAAACTTCATTGTTCTTGTATTTTATAGGGTAAAAAATCAATTTTTTATTCAAAAATTTTTTGGGTATACCTTTTAAGGTTAATTTATATAACTTTTCTAGGGTTAAGAACTTACTTATTGAGAGCCTCTTGTTTTTTAGCTTGTTCTGCTTCGAACTCTTCGAGTGACCTTCCTGCTGTAATTCCACCCTTACCTTTTCCCTTGGAATGTTTGCCTCCTTTGCCTTTGCCTTTGCCCTTAGCTCTCTTTTGCTTTCCAGCAGAATTTGACAGTTTGACTGTAAATTTAGCTGGATTGCCCTCTTCATTTTGGAATTCCTCAGAAAAGATCCTAATGCTGAACCCTGGGAAATCTTCGTCGAGAATAGCCTGGACGTAATCTCTTAGAGATTTAGTCCTAAGTGCTTTATTTAGCGTGAATTTAGTAGGAACTTGTGATTTAGTCTCTCTATCCCAATGAGTTGGTTTTTCCAAATCATCGGGTAGTTCGATTACACCACCTGGTAGATGTTGCTCGAACTCATCAGTATCGACATAGTAGTTATAGGATGCGAAGCCTTTTCGTCTAAAATCCTCTACCATATCCCTAATGAGATTTTCTGCAACTTCTTTGTTGATGAAAGCAAAAGCTGCTTTCATAACTTCATCCTTATGAGACTTTTCTGATTCAATCTGAGCTTTTTGAGCATCAGATTTCATAGCAGCCTTTTGACCATTAGTGAGAATATCAAGTTGATGTTGTCTAACTGATTGCATTGTAGCTGAAAATTATTTCCTCACAAAATCAATTTTATTTCTTTTAAAAAATTAAAAATTGTGAAGGATATTGTCCTTAAATTTAAGGCAAAAAATTAGGGTTAGGGTATGGGGGATAATATATATTTACTTAGTTTGCTTTACCTTCGCTTCTTATTCCTCTGCCGGAGGCTCGGGAGCAGGATTGGGCATCTTGATTTCTGGCTTATTCTGGATGTCTCTAATATTCTTTCCTGAGTTAAGTTCATCTGCTACTCTTTGCCACTCCTTGAGTTGGTCCTCATCATAGCAGGCGTAGATTTCCTTCATAGTAGGCCTATCTATAGTAATATCGTTCCAATCTGCCCACTTCTTTGCCCACTTCTGATAAGCGGTCCACTTGGATTGCCCCTTATCCTTCGCTTCCTTTGGCGCAGCAGGATCCTTCGCCTTAGGATTTGAGGTCTTAATCCACTGTTCTTCAAGAGCGTGCTGAATAATTGCGTCATAGTCTTCCATCTTATCATACTTCTCAAGTAAGAAGCAGATAAGTTGGTTAGTCTTAGACTTGTTAAATGTTGCTGAAACTGACATGATTTCTGAAATTTGCGACCAGAGCAAATCAATTTTAGTGGTGTCAGTTCAGCCAAAAAATGCTAGCATGTTTAGACAAAAAATTTTTGGGTTAGGGTTTAGGGGTTTAGGGTTAGGGTATTGCTTACCTTTTAGCAGTCGGTTGGAGCCTCAAAATATAACTTCTCACTCAATCCTCGGTTCTTCTTCTTGCCCTTCTTTCCCTTGTTCGACTTCTTCCGTTGCTTCTCTTGCTCTTTGGTCTTCAGCATATAACGAACCTTCGCCTCCGCAATGCAGCGCCTCACAATCTTCTGGATTTGTGTTGCAGCCTCGTTTTGCTCGTTCTGGTCCATTAGTAGCCTCATACCAGCAAAACTGGTCTGTGCGTGCTTGACTGCTCTGGCGTGCATGTAAGGGTTATAAAAGTTATTAATTGCTCGCTCGTGCCTCTCTTGCTCTCTCTTCTGCTTCTCCTTCTGCTTCTTGGCCTTCAACTTCGGGCAGATGATGACCTCTCGGTCCTTCATAAAATGATCGCCGGAATGGCAATATGAACAGTGCATAACTCGTGACATGACTGATAATTCTATCCAGAGCAAATCAATTTTAGTTGCGATACACCACCCCTAAAATTTTAGGGCTAATAGAGGCAAAAAATAATTAGTCAGACATCTCAAATGTGCCCCCGCCGCTTATGCGACTTCTGTGTCGGGTCAAAATGACCCAGTGCGAACTAATTAACCCCCTTTGTTGCTTATGCAACTGGCGTTTCCAGGATTTAGGAAATCAACCACCACCAAGCACATAGTGCTGGACCTTATAGCGGCTAAGTCTATAAGATGGTACTGGTAATTAAGCACTCTTCCGAAGAGCAGCCCGGAACTAAATCAATTTTAGATCCCAGAAGCTAGGGTCTATTAGCTAGGGTTCTATTAATAGACGATAGATATGGTTCTAAATAGTTAGGACCTATAAGTTAGGGTCTATAATCAAGGGTAACTATCCCCGAAGGGATAGTTATGGTAAATCAATTTTAGATGTATATCATACTTGAAGTATAATATGTTTGTTTATCATACTTGAAGTATAATATATTTGTTTATCATACTTGAAGTATAATTATATGTATTTATCATATTTGAAGTATAATAATAACTAAAAACATATTTGAAGTATGATATATAGAATATAGTTATGGTAGTATAGATAATTAATATCATATTATAAATTAATATCTTATAATATATGAATCAGGAATATTTAAAGAATAGATTAAATTTTTTAAATCAAAAATATGGTGATATTGATGAAGTTCAATTTATGATTGGTGGTAAGAAAAAAAATTCCATTTTCCTTTTGATTTTTTAGGAAAAAATAGTCTTAATAAAATTGGTTATAGAGGTCAAAAAGCAATGAAAATAAGATGCACTAAAAATGAATTAGAAGTTGCTGATTTAATTATGAAAAATCCACATAAAAATCTAATTAAAATTTATAATGTTGATAAAAAAAAAAGAAATAATTATGGAAAAATTCGCAACAATTACAGAAGGTCCTACAATGAAATTATTAATTCCCAAAGATAATCAAATTACCAAGTATTTAAAAAATATTAAAAATTCATTAAAAGAATTGAAAAAACTTAATATAGCACATATTGATTTAAAATTACCAAATACAGGTTATTCTAAAAAAGATAAAGTATGGAAGATATTTGATTTTGACATTAGTGGAATTTATAATAATAAAAATAAATGGACGGTCGTACCACCATATGAAAACAATATTTGGACCTTTTATAGAAAATTTAAAACCAAATCAAATAGATGATTATTTATTTAAATATTATAATAAATTTATGAAAAATGAAGGTCATGGTTTACCTTATGATTATTTAAAATTAATTAAGAAATCACATAAATCTCGTAAATCAAGAAAATCTCGTAAACCAAGAAAATCAAGAAAATCAAGAAAATCAAGAAAATCTCGTAAATCAAGAAAATCAAGAAAATCACGTAAATCAAGAAAATCAACATCAAAAAATAGTTGTAAGGGTGTAAAACGTACTTCTTGCCTAAAAAATTCAAAAAAATGTAATTGGAGAAAAAAAAGTAAACGAGCAAAAGCTTATTGTGCTTCTAAATCTAAATAAAAAATTATATATAAAATCTATAATAGTATAAAATTGATTTATTATAATTATATATAATAATTATGAATCAGACATCTGGTTTAAAAAGAGATACAATAGATAAATTTTATACTAAATGTGAAGTTGCAAAACAATGTGGAAAATTTATAAGAGAACATATAAATTTGTGTGATAATGATATAATAATTGAACCTTCAGCAGGAAATGGGGCATGGATTGATACTATAAAAGAATTATGTGTTAATCATAAATTTTATGATTTATATCCTGAAAATGAAGAAGTAATAAAACAAGATTATTTAGAATTAGATTATAATAATTTTAAGGATTATAATAATGTATATTTAATAGGAAATCCACCTTTTGGAAGACAAAGTAGTATGGCATTAAAATTTATAAAATATAGTTGTTTATATTGTGATGGATTTGGTTTTATAGTTCCACAATCATTTAAAAAAGATAGTTTTAAAAATAAAATTCCATTAAATTTTCATATGGAATATGAAATAGATTTACCTAAAAATTCATTTATAAATAATGAAAAAGAATTTGATGTTCCTTGTGTATTTCAAATTTGGATAAAAAAAAATATAAATAGAGAAAAAATTGTAAAACTTGAACCAAATAATTTCAAATTTGTAAAAAAAGATGAAAATCCTGATATTAGTTTTAGAAGAGTTGGTGTTTATGCCGGGAAAATAGATAAAGACAGTAGTGAAAAGTCAAATCAAAGTCATTATTATATTAAATTTGATAATTTTGATGAAGATTTATATGAAAAATTAAAAAAATTAAACTTTGATAATATTAGTTCTAATACAGTAGGACCTAAATCAATATCTAAACAAGAATTAATTAAGGTATATAATCAATACACATAAATTATTTATTAAATTTCCTAACAGATGAATGAATACTATCATAGATAATTTTACCTCTTATAACATTGGGTATATCATTTTTTTTTATAAAACCTTCACATGTCTTTGTAAAATTTGGAATTGAACATTGAACTCTTCTTTGTTTTTTAGAATCAACTTTTGGATTTACTGTTATTACACAACCAAATACTTTTTTCATTTTTTTGGGAATATCTGACCACCAATTATTTTGTCTCCCTGGTTTTATTTTTTTAACTAAATTAACATAATCTAATAAAAATTGTTCAGGTATTTCCCCAAATAATTTTTGATGTAATTCTTTGCAATAATTAATCTCATAACTATTTTTTATAATTTTTTTATCATCAACTTGCTCATATTGTATAACTAGTATTGTATTTTTTTTATCAAAGTCGTAACTGAAAAATCTCATTATATCAGAACAACATATTGTATTAGAACCTGTTGATTTAATACTTACATTTTCATTAGTATCAAATATATTTTTGGTATGGTCTACATCATGTATATCTGTATTATTTGTCTCTGGATTTAATCCAAAAACTCTTTCTTTAACTTCATTTTCAAATTTAAAACCTCCTGACTGAGATTGATTTAACTGAATTGATTGTTTTGTTTCTTCCATTAGCCTAATATTCAATGGAAAAAAAAATCAATTTTAGTGGCTAAAAAATTATATAACTTTTTTTTATAAAATTTTTATATTTCTTATCTATTTTAATCTGAATCTGAACCAACCGTTTCTTTTTTAGCCTTATATTGTTCCATAGCAGCATCCAAAGCTTCTTGTGAAAAGTTATCAGAAGTTTTGTTTAGCTCACTATTTTTCCATTCACCTGAAAGTTCTGGGAAACTTTTACCATCTCCTGAATTTAGTGAAACATAGATATTATATGGAGATGCTCCTTTTGGTTTTTTAGCTGGTGAATTGGCTTCTTTCTCAGATTTAGCAGCCTTAAATTCAGCAATTGTTTTATCAACTGCCTCTTGAGAAAAGTTATTTTCTGTAGAGTTCTTATTAAGTTCAGATGTAGCCCAGCCTTCTGAATTACCAAATCCAACTACAAAGCAATACAAATTGTATGGAGTTGGGTCTCTTTTTGGAGTATCAGATTTATTTTTCTTTGGCTTTGTAGCTCTTTTTGATACATTCAAATTTTGTCTTACCAAATCGCGTTGTTTTGCCTCAGCAAGAACAATATCAATCTCGTCTTCTTTGCCATATTTTCTCAAAATCATTTGAATTAGACCTAGAGTTTTGTTCGCCATCTCTAATTTTTTAGGCTGTAATAAATCAATTTTATTTTCCAACAATTTTGCCATATGTCAAAACTCAAAAAATCCAAAAATTTTAGATTTTTATAATAGTAATCTTAAAAAAAATAAATTTTTATTTATGTATCTTAAAAATTCTTAAAATTTTTAGTTTTTTAAGTTATTATTCCAAGTGGTTTGGCATAACCTTAATCAACATTTGCCATTAAATTTTTTTCCAGATTTTTAAGGTGTTTTTTGCTTTTTATATGGTCGCTCATACTATCTCTTCTTATCTCTATATCACAAATTTCACATTTAACTTTTTTGGCAGCAGATTCATTTTTTTTTCTTCTTCTTTCTTTTTTTTCCTCTTCTGTTTCATTTGCTATAATTTCAGCAATTCTTTTATGTTCATATTCTCTGCGTTGTCTTAATCTTTCAGCTTTTTCTTCTTCTGTTTCATTTTCATCTCGTTCTGCTTTATTTTTAGCATATATTTTAGCATCGTTTTCTGCCTTTTTTCTTTTTTTTTCAGTTTTTTCCGCTTCTGTCATATCTGCCTATCTTTTAGCATTATATTCTCTTTGTTTTTGTTTCCTTACTATTGTTTCCTCCGGAGTTTCATTTTCTCTCCTTTTTAATGTATTTTCAGCATATGTAATTGCTCTATATCTTTTATCTTTTACTAATGGATTAAAAGCAGCATATTTATTAACACATTTCAGTTTATTTATCCAAAGTTGTTCATAATCATTTATGTGTTTATGGTCTTTTTCATCTTGTCTGTAAACTAAATAATCTTTTATTTTTATAATTTCAAAATTTTCAACATCTAATTCCTTAAAATAAGGAAAAATCCCATATTCCTTTTTATTGTCTTTTAAATATTTATTATATTGGGTCTTATGTTTTTCAAATCTAACATCTAAAATGTTGTAAGTTGACCCTATATACATTATTGTAGGGTCTAAAATATAATATATCTTATAAATAGTGCCTATTACATAACTCATTTGGCAATAATACTGATAATAAAAAATAAATTTTAATATTATATAATTTTAATAATTATAAAATTTTTAGTTCTTTAAGTAGTGATAATAACAATGTTCTGCTAACCTAATAGGATGATTATTCAAATTTCCTTCATCACAATAGTGTTTCATTTCATCATAAAATTTTTGAATTATTGGTATAATTGTTTTGAACCATTGGCGATCGCGAATAATTGAACAGTATTGAAAATCTCTTTCTTGAGTTTTTTCATTAATATAATATTCAACATAATGACAAATTTCCCTATTCATCATTTCCATATAAACCTGACATTGATAGAAATATTGCCTTGGAATTACATCTTGGGTTAATTTAATTCGTTTTTTATTAGGACATTTGATCTCAATAATGCATTCACTGTCACTAATACCATCAGGGCGACCTGTTATAAATTCATAATCTTTATGTTTGATATTTTTAAGCTCACTATTGACTTTTGTATTACTATAATACTGATAGGTTTCAATTGCTTCTTGTTCATATTTAATTCCATGTTGAGTAAAGGAATTTCCACTAAAACGATGTTTATTTTCAACTTTTTTTTCCAATAATGTCCAAGGAGTTTCAAAAGGATTTTCGCATAAAATTGTCGCGAAATCGCGAGCAGTAATTGACGGATATTTTTTCTGAGGTTGTGCTACTACAATCATATCTGTATCAACAATTTGAAGTTCCTTAACTTCAGTTGGAGTGCTACAGGAGTTTGTTTGTTGAGGTGCTTCCGTCATTTTCGCTAATTTTTAAGGCTAAAAAAATCAATTTTATTATAATTTTTTATTTGAATTTTTATATTATTGTTTTGTTTAATTATTGTTTGTTTTCCTCTTCTCTACAAATCGCACATAATTCATCATTTTGTAGTTCAGGATTACATCCAAAGCAAAAGCATAAACTACAATTCCAACACGATTTACCGTTTGTAGCTTCTTTATATAATACATTACACTCTTCACACTGAACAAAATGAAGACACCACTCATCACAAAAATAGTCGGTATCTTCAAACTCCAAATGGTCTCCACATTCGGGACACTCATTTTGTTCACTCATTTTCTCATATTTTTTAATTTTAAAATACTGATGGGATTTATATATTTAATACAACCAGTGGAATTAGTTGGAACTGATAGATATAAAATAGGTTGTACTGGAAAAGAAGATCTAAGTAGATTATTAAGTTATAATACGGGAACAAGATATTTATGTATAAATTTTTGTGAAAATTATTCAATGCTAGAAAAATTATTAAAACAGAAATTTAAAGAAAATTTTGAATTAATAGGAGGTTGTGAGTTTTTTAAAGGTGATGAAATTAAAATGATTAAGTTGTATACTGAAATTTACTCAACTAATATTGAATTAATTAAACATAAAAAAGAATTTAATATAATACAAAAAAATACATTTAATTCCAACCAAAATAATGTTGTAAATGAATTTATAGAGATTAATAATAATGAAGTATATGATTATTTTACACCCTTGGAAATTTAAAACGCCGGTTTTACCCGGTATAGTAAATTAAGAAGGTTTGCCTGTTTCAAGACGTGTAAATTTTGATTTTGATGTATCGTGTAATACATCTGATGATTTTTTACATAAATAACTTGGTCTTTCTAATTTATTTATAGAATTATAAGCTATCTTGTAAATATTTTTTGCTCCGTTACAATCTCTATTCCACACATTAGAACAGCTCTTACAGCTAATCAACCCGTGGACGAGTCTAAGATTATTACGGAATGGTTTTGGATTTTCCCTTACCATAATTTTTTCACAACTACCACCATCACATTTGGAACATTTACAACTTGTCCGAAACTCATCTACTAAATATGTTTTATAACCATTTTTCTTAAACAAGGTTCTCATCCCTTTCCCTTTTGTTGCCTCCTTATATTTCATATGTTTCCTTTGTTCATAATCACCAAAACAGACTATAGTTTCTTCTGGTTTTCCAAATATTTTTTTGAATTGGTTTAATAATTTTTGTTCGCTTTTTAATCTATTCCAATATCCATTTAGTTTTAATTTTCTAAATAGATTTTTTTCATAAAATTCAAATAATTTATAATTCATTTGATTTTTCTTTTTACAATATTCTTTGAATTTTTCTATATCTAATGTTTTACGATTATATTTACATAATTCTGTTTCCCATTCGATTATTGTTTTATTATCTATTTTTGCTAGTTTTTGTTCTAATAATATTTTTCCATATTTTTTACTTTTTGTTTCTTTTCTTCTTCTATCTTGACTATATCTATATTCATTCGCATCTTTATTACAATTATCAACACAAAATAAAAGGTCCATTTTACCAGGATCAATGGCTACAATATTTTTATCTATGATAGCAGAATAATTTTTAACTTCATCTATATATTTTTCTTTAGTTGGAATTTTATTTATTATTATTCTTTTTCCTACTTTATCTTTTCTTAATAATAAGATAGAACAACTAATTCCATCCGTCTCAATCATATGATGAAATGAATACCAATTTTTCAAAAAACATTTTCTTTCTGTTCTAAAAAAGAAATTCCATATTTTATCTTCA
>Ga0222719_10005294_pt1 | contig 11145 bp, 10 predicted proteins | sample C33_34DmetaG_FD_165039 | JGI IMG/M metagenome (GOLD analysis project Ga0222719, IMG submission 165039) | Estuarine water microbial communities from San Francisco Bay, California, United States - C33_34D | ecosystem: Environmental > Aquatic > Marine > Unclassified | place: USA: California...
CTGTCTCTAAAGTAAAGTCAGTTTTTTGAGGACTTTGGCTTTCTGGCGTATCTTTTTCAGCACCTGCTGCTGGAGCTGTCTCCTCGGCTGATCCTGGGTTAAGATAATTTTGAAGTTGTTTCTTTATGAAATCGTATTCGTACTGAGTGTGTACATCTACTGGGTTTGGTTGAGTTTTTAACCAAGTATCTACTAAATCGTTATTATCTGATAGAGCAGTTTGTTTAGGTTTGATTCTTACAGTAGTTTCAGGATAAGGGTTACCTTCTCTTTGTTCTACTACTAAGTCCCATCCGTTTATAACGTCGGTAAAGTCTCCTACATCCTCATCTTCTGCTAAAGCAAGTAATGCTTTATAGATAGTGATTCCGAATCCCCATAATCTAACTCCTTTATCTTCTTCTCCTCTTACTACAACAGGAGCAAAGATTCTAGTCTTAGGTGATATCTTACCAGCTAACGACCAGTTGTCTTTATCAGAAGTTTTCTTAAGTTCTTTTACAAACTCTTCAATAGGGTCTTGTTTACCAAAGTTTGATAAAGCAACCATAGGGTATTTTCCAATACCGTAATGAAATTTTAATTCCTTAAAAGGGAATGCAGGGTCATATACAGAAGGTACAATCCTTACTGTTTGTTTGCCCAGTTGTGGTTTCCAAAAAATTGTGGAATAATCCGTTTTTTCTCTTTGCTGACCGTTATTATTTAACGAATCAAGCTTTGCGCGTATAGCATTTAAATCCATATAACTAATTTTAATTTATAACTTATTACTAATAATATAAGAACTTTTTTTTAGTTCTCCAACTCTATAATCTTATAAAGTTTTGTATTCACTCTTTTGAGTTCTGGACCTTTAGTTAATAGAATACAGTTTCTATAATCTGTCCAGTTGATGCGGTAATTTGTATCTAATACACCTTCATTAAGTTCTTTAATTAAAGTGTTTAATGCGTTGATTGTATATAGAGTGTTAGATTCTTTCTTTCTATGAACAAGAATAGTATTATCTATAAATGTTCCTACATTACCGAAATCTACATTATACGTACATATATACTCATCTTGCGATTTTGAATATAGTACAAAAATTTTGTTGTAGATTATTTTATACCTTTCTTGGATCTCCTCTAAGACTCCTTCTAAAGTCTCTTCGGTAGCAAAAGTACAGAAAAGTTTGTTGCTCATATCGTCGTATAAATCTAACGGTTCAATGTCGTAATCGAACGCCGCTATAACTTGTTGTTGTATCATTTATAAATATCTTTTTGTTTTATAAACTAAGGTCTTTGGAATATTTAAATTTTATTGGGTACTTACCCCCCGATTCCAATATCTCCTTTAGTTCTTCTAATGTTTCTTTTCCGTCTTCCTTATAAAAATCGAATAATAATGCATCGTATGTGTATAAGACTAACTTAGTTTTTTTATTTTTTAAGTATCTTAGTACATCTTTTAATATAAGAATATTTCTTGAGGTTTCAAGCGATTGCATGATATAATTCATTAATTTTTGTGGATTCATGTCTTTTAACTCTCTTGTAAATGGTTTTCCACTAATAGGTGCCAGGATCTTTCCGTCATTTTCGTATCCTTTCCACAAATTTTTGATATAGTCATCAATCTTCGTAAAGATTTCAAGGAAAGCCCATCTTTCTGGTATTTTTCCATAAATTGCGTGAAAGTTAATTTGCTTGGCTTGATTATATTCTTCTTCTGTAATTTCATCTTTTTCAAAATATTTTTTTGCTAACTGTTCATGAGCTGATTCATCTGTAAGATCGTAATTAATCTGATCACAAAGTAAACGAAGGTGGTACCCGTCAAAATCCAACTCAACAAAATAGTCTCCTTGCGGCCTAAAGCAGGATCTATAATCCCTTCCCTTAGGTATTGCAGCGAAATTAACGCTGTTAAAAGCATTAGTAGGTCTAGAAGTAGCATTATATAAATTATATGAGGTTAGTACTGTATTATCTATTGTGTTGTACCTCGAGTTACGAGGTTTAAACATTTTATTAAAGTTATCATAAAAAATACCCAATCCAGCTTGTTCAAGTAAAAAGAAAACATTAGTTGCAGTCTTATTATAGAAGTCAAATCCTTCTGGTATGTCGTAATCTATTACATCTTTTACTGATTCGTATATTTTTTCACAACTTTCATACAGTTTTGATAAGGGTACAAGTTGATTTATATGTTCAAAACTATTAAATCTATTGTAAAAGTAGTTTAATGTATTATTGTCTCTATGATACTCCAATCTATCGTACTTTGTCATACAATAGACCATCGATAAATCTATGGCTTCTTGTAGATTAAAGTGATAGAGAAGGTCTTTTTTATTTATGGTATAAAGTTTACTAGTAGATAATAAAATTTGGTAGACACGATCTTTAGATACATTTAATCCTTCATCATGACTTATAGGTATAATAAATCCATGCTTGGAATGTACAGGTCTAATGTATACTGCTATTGTTTTTGTAAGTTTCTGATGATATAGATCATTTGAACTTATTACATCTACATATAACCCTAATTTCGATAACCTTTGTAAGTTTTCTAACTTACTTTCTTGCTCTACTATATAAAACACTTATAAAACCTTTATTGTAATATAAGATAATTTTCTTATTTTACAAACTCTGAAGGGGATTTTAGTAAAAAAGATATACCAGCCATTTGATTTTCGGCTTGTTCTATAAGGTTTTTATTCTTAGAAACACTACCACTATATACATACTTACCTTTAACTATATCTTCTGCCGGTTGTTTTAAATTCCACTTTAAAGATAAGCTCTCTACGTAAGGTAGTTGTCTAAGTTTAAGGAACTTAGATTTTTTTGTTTCTATAACATTTTTATTTCTTTTATCTTGTGAAAAATACCTTTCTATAAAACCTTTTTCATAGTCTTTTTCTGTTGGTTGGATAAATTCACCTGTAAATTTAAGTTTTTGTATTTCTACATCTAATCTTCTTAATTCTCTTGCATTGTTAGAAGGCTTATTACCTGTAAAGAATTTACCGCTGTAGGTGATAAAGTAAGCTCCAGTATAGTATTTACCATCTTCGGTAACATATTCTTTACCGTTAGTATATTTTGTGTTGCTATATTTTGATTTTGGTAAATACATATTCTTATCCTCCTATATCTACAAAGTTACCCTGGTCAAAATCTCCTCCAAAAGCTCCTTCTCCTACTTCAACTGTTCCGGCACTTGGAGCTAGTATAAACATTTGACTAGTTATTTCTGTTTGCCATAGATTATTCTCAAACTCTTGTGCTAAACCGGTAATAATAAACGCAACTACTCCGCGGTATTTTTCCGGTAATATAGTTTCATCAATTAAAAATCCTTGTCCAACTTTGAATCCTGACATTCCTTTTAATGTTATAACTAATTCTAAAGGAACAAGTCCTGGTACTTCATTATTTTCGTTTCTTTGTTTTATTCTAGCATTAGCTTCACTTATATTAGTAGCAAGCATATTTCTTACTGATTTTTTATTTTCTATATAAGTATTTTCTCCTTTTTCTATATCTTTAATATAGTCTTGTAAAGATTTTTTTCTTTCTTTTTTGTCTTCCTCAGTATCTTCTTCAACAAAGATATACTTTTTGCTCATAAATCTATCTTCTAATCCTTCGTTCCATTTTTGCATAGCTAATAATTGATCACCAGCATCGGATTGATTTACTCTAGCTGAAATAGCAATCATAGCACTAATTCTGCTGGAGAGTTTACTGCTGAGGCTTATATCTAGGAATGTAGATCCTTTACCTACAGCTTCTAAAACTAGCAAATCATTACGAGATGGTGTCTTATCCCTATCTACAATATAATACATTCTATCGTCATCATCAAAATGAATATCAAATTCATTTATTTCGCCAGCTGCATTTTGGAGTTTTTCTAGTATGCTATTTACTAATTGCAGAACAGTTGTTTTTTCACTATCGGCTGTATCTGCAAATTCATCTAATATACCTAAAACAAGTCTAATATTAATGAATATATCAAGGATACCGGTAATACCGTCTTTAGATTGAAATTTAAAACTATTACTGCTAGGAATATAACCAACTGCTGGGTCTACAATTCTATGTTCACTATAAGTAACAAAAGGTTGTGCTTTTTCTGGGTTATTTTCAGTGTTAAATTTTACAATTGGTTCTTTTTCGTCACCGTGTTTAAGCATTAAACAAACATTGATAGCCTCTAGTATATCTGATAATGGCATATAAAAGAATCTATTGTTAGGAGGTGCAGTATCTACTAAATGGGAGTGTATTTTTACAGATCTACCAAGATTATTTTTAATTTCTTCTGCTACTTGTTGGCTTTTAATTGGTTTAAATTCTCCCTCTTTATAATTGTTAATTATTTCATTTAAAAATTGCTGTAGTGCTGTTCCTACTTGATCTCTATCTCCTTCTTTTTCTTGATCTTCTGCATTTACTCCAGAATAAAATAATGTCTGTAAAGATTCAATAAGTTCTCCTCTGCCTATAATATCAACTTTACAGTCATATTCTCCATTTTCTGCATACGCCCATTGAAAGTTCTTTATAACACCAAAAAGTGCATCATAGTTATATTTTGACTGTTGTCTTAGTTTAATAATTTCATCATAAACATCTTTTAGTTTAGAACCAAAAGTAATTTCTTCAGGTATAGTCTTAACATCACTTAAATCAGTACCATCAAGGTAAACAGCATTTCCCCATTCTAGCAAAATATTGAATCCAGGCCTTAGGTAAAGTTGTTCTAATTTTGATAGTTGTTCGGGAGAATTAGCTTTAAACTCAACAGTCGCCGCTTTTAGTGATCCATATACATTTTTAGTTTCTACAGATATACTATCAATACCTGGCATAGGTACAAAACCAAACTCTGTATTAAACTCATAAGAACTTTCTTCTTGACCGGGTCTAAATCCTTGTCTAGCAGCTTTATTGTACAAAGTACCACCCATTAAAACATTGTCTTTTGCAAGTTTATCACCTTCTTCTGTGTTTACACAAGAGGTAAGTTTAATCCAAGAATGATTACTGTTAAGAAAAACTAACTCTTTATCGTCTCTGTAATTTTTATTTAAAAGATCTTGACGTGCTTGTAATGCATCTATTACAAATTTATTAAAAGGGCCTCCAAATATTCTAGACATTATCTTGCTCTATTTAGTTGATCAAATAATTTAAGTGCAAGGTTCTTATCTGCTGGTATTCTTAATTGTTGACCGACTGTAGGAATTAAAGAACCGTTTGTAGTGTTGTTTGCTGTAGCAATTACCCACCAAAGTGATGAGTCATTATAAAATTGAAAAGCAAGTGTATCGTACCTATCACCTGCTGTAGTTATAACGTAGATGTCGTTTTCAGTTTCAGGTAATCTAGGATATATAGCATTAGTCCTGTATGGTTTACCTGTATCTGTTTTAACTTGTTGTATGTTATTATATCTTTTCAAACCTTACTACTGAAATTATAAACCTAAATTAAATTTAGAAAAATTATTAAATTTTGCAAATTGATTACTAGATTGATTATTAGCATTTTGTACCTGTTTAGCTATATCAAAATCATCAGTTTTTCTTGTTATAAAGTAATTTTCTTGACCTTCTACAAATCCTTGTTGAGGAACAAAATGATGGATTGGAGTAAATGCAACCGTACAGTCTAGAACTGTAGGTAGTTGCTGTTGATCATTAGTAGACTCTCCTAAAGAATCGTATCCAACATCCCATGGGTACTCTGTAGCCCAATTATATGTTACGCTAGTTACTATTCCTGGTATTCTAGATAAATAATCTCCTATGGTAACTTTTACAAAGTTTCCTTTCATAGTCCCTCCTTCAGCATAGGTTGGAGCTGTTGTAGACGCTAATTCTACCATTTTAGCATATAAAGGAGCCATTTCTTTTTTTGTTGCCGCAGCTATTCTAAATCCAATATTAACTGTTCTTTCAAATCCGTTGTAGGTATAAAAATTTTCTGCTCTACCATTATACTTCCAACTATTCCAATCACCGTTAAAATTATCATCTAAAGCTGTGAGGTATGCTTTAAAGTCTAAAGTTTTATACTTAATAGGCGATTGAGAATCTGCTGTTGGGGACATGACTGTAAATCTAAATCTTATAAGATCCTTCGTTGAAAATTCTAATACAGAATTATGGTGTTTAACAGGTAGTAAATTTACATTAATTGAGTCTATTTTTTGACTTTCTCCGGCTTGTGGTCCTGTAAATATTTCTAACATATTACCTAGACCTTGTTTATCCCCTCTTACAAAATGGGTTCCGGTACCATTTACCGGTACCTGTGCAAGGGTTGTAGCAAGTATCTTACCGGTATCTCCTAAACCTCTTAATGCCTGTTTACCTAATTTTTTTAATTTATCTTTAAATTTAGTTTTTATTGGGCTTTCGTCTGTTTTAGGCTCTTTAGCATTATCCCAGTATTCTTCTACATTTTGCTGTACTACTCCTAGAGCAGTTCTATTTGCAATAAACTTTAATCCAGGTTTTTGAGTGAGTAATGTTGCTATTCTACCTAAATCGTTTGTACGTCTGGTAAATTGGTTATTAGTAGGTGTTTGGCTATCAACAGACACAGGTATATCCTTCTGTATTATAGGTTCATTACCTATATTAACAGCATCGGAATACTTATACCTCTGGGTCTGTGGTATTCCTTGTTGTTGGTATTTCTTAAATATAGCCACTTATTATTCTGGCTTGTTGTCGATATATTTATTGACTACTTTCTTATCTAAGTTAGTATGGCCGCTAACGTGATCACCATCTGTGAAGTGAATATCGTTATCTGCAGAAGATCCAGCTCTGTTATCAGGTGTCTTTCCGTTTAAACCTAATTTAGATGTTTCTAATTGATTCTTTAAAATTCCCATAATTATTTTTATTATAAATAGTTTAACTTAATTTTTGTGTTGCTAAAACCATTGCTCGACCGGCTTTATTACCGTCGATGTATACGTTTCCTCCTTTTGATACTGCTGCTATTAATTTTTCTAGTAGCGTATTCGTTTTTTCTATAGCTTTTGAGTTGTCTGGTATATCAATATCTATTTCCGGTTGTTTATATTCACCTCCAAAAAGATTAGTTCCTCCTAAGATAATATCATCTTTATTAAATGATGCTATTCCTTGACCTGGTCTACTGATAAAATCACCTAACTGTGCATCTTTTGGTTGTGGTCCTATTGGATCCTGCTTATAAGGGTAGACAGGCCCTGGTTTAGGTTTTTCTTCTTCTGCTTGATATAAACCCTCTTGCATAGTTCCTGTAGAACCTTGTTTCCTAATCTCGTTTCGTGCTTCTCGAAGATCTGTTGCAAATGCTTTAGCATATGTGTTATCAGTCTTACTAACAAGCTTATCATAGCCAGCTTGATAACTATCAAAGAACTCATTAAATTCGTCTTCATAATCAAGAGCGGACATTTCTTGATAAATTTGATTAAAAGCTTCTTTATTTAAGTCTGTACCATCGTAAATATCGCTTATTCTGCTCTTGATAAAGTCTATGGCTTCTTTATCTTTTTGTGCTTTTATTTCATCTCTAATGCCTTGTAGCTCTTTGTTACTTTCTTCTACTATTTCTGTTTGTTCTGCTATTTGTTTTGCATTTTTTTCAGAATTCTTATTTAACTCTTCTAACTTCTTATTAGCTTGATCTTGTTTTATACTTTCATTTTTCTGTCTTTTTACCAACTCAGGGTCAATTACTTGATTAGGGTCAGATAAAATCTCTTCGTCAGTTATATATCCAACCAGTCCTAATAGACCTTCATCAGCAAATCGTTGTAATCTAATTAAAACTTTATCAAAGGCTGGTGCAGTTGTAAACTCGACTAATCTATCTTTTAATTTGGCTACTGTTTCGTTGAAAGCCTCTTGTGCAGTAAAGTTCTCCTCTAACATTTGAGACATCCCATCAGCTATTTTAAGGTTAGCTTTTTGCTGTTCAACAAACTTTTGGTTTGCATCAACTTTCCTTTCAATTTCTCTTTTTTGTTCCTGTAAGCTTTCAAGTTCTTTTTGATCGTCGGCTTCTCTTGCTGCTGCTATTTTTTCATCTAGTTTTAAAAGTGTTTCCTTAAACCTTTTTTCTATCATCATTTGTCTTTCAACTATTTGAGTATATTTTTTATAGTTTTCAATTTGCTGTTGACCCTGTCTTGCTCTATCTGTTTCAAGTAAGTAAGCATCTTGTAATTCATCTACTGATATACCTATAACATCGGCTAGTGCACCCATTACTATAGGGCTTTTTCTTTGCTCGTCCGTCAAACCTCTTGTTATTTTCATAACTTCAGACGTAGCCCCGACTATATCACCTTGTAAAGACATCATTCTAGCCTTATCTAAATTAATATCTCTACCCAGGAATAATTCTGCTTCTAATTCTGCACTTATAGATTTTTCAAAATCAAGTAATCCTTCTGAAATATTTCTGGCCTGTAATAAGTTTAAACCAAATCTTCTAACCTGGTTAACAGCTTTTGCTATATTAGTATTACTAAATCCTAATGATGCTGCTACTTGTCCTGTTGCTTCACTAACTGAATTCATTAGCTGTCCAATAGTTGCAGTGCTTTGACCTGAGTTGTATAACTCGTTGTTCATTTGCATTATAGTATCTATGTTAGTTCTAGAATTTATACCAAATGCTTCTGCTCTTGCTGCTACTTTAGTTGCTACATCATCAGTCAGTCCCATTCTTTTAGTAAGAAGTAAAATTGTTTCTAGGTTTCCTTGACTAAATTGACCTCCTCTATCTAGCTGATTTACAAGCATTGTTTGAGCTGCTAATAAATTTCCTACATTAACATATAGTTTACCTGAGGATGTTACCATTGCTTGCATTTCTTTTCTCATAGCTATAGCACTATCTCTTGAAATACCAAATTCTCTGGCAATAAGTGTTGTTCTTTTCTGAGATTCTATAGCAGATCCGACGAATAGTTTTACTGCTGCTGCAAGTGCTTTTCCTGCTACTGCTATAAGTGCTAGAGGACCTAAAGCTTTAACCATAGCCTTACCAAGTGATTTTGTACCTGCTACAAGACCACTAGTACCTTTAAAGGCGTCTTCTAACCCAAGTTCTCTAATTCTTGCAACAGCCTTAGCACCTTCTAAAATTTGATCTTCCTCATCTAATAACTCACCTGCTAGACCTAATTCTATAATTTTGGCTTGTGTAAGACCCTCACCGGTTTCTATGTTGATACCTTGTATTTTTTCGTAATGTATTTGTGATTTACGTGCAGCTTGAGCAGCATCTTGGAATGGTTTAGATATTGCACCTAAACCGGGTATATCCTTAACAAAAGCAGCCATACCGTTGAAGAATCCAACCTTGTTGTTAATTGATTCTGCAAAAGTTTCAAGGTTTTTATACTCATCAACTACTTTACTAATTGTCTCTTTACCCTCAACTAAACTCTCTGCATACTTTTCTTGTACTTCAAGTTTTCCCTGTTCTTTTTTTAGTTCTTCCTTTTTCTTTTTAAGATTTTCCTGTAATCCTTTTTTCTCTTGATCAGTTGCAGTAGTAATTTCGTCCCTTAGGTCTAAAATTTCCTCATCAAGTTTTTTTACTTTAGTTTGAGTGTTGAGAAAATCCCTTGTAGCTGCGAATTGATCACTTCTAATTTGATACAGTCTATTTTCTTGCTTAACTCTGTCTTTAGTTATACTAGCTAAGGATTTATTGGAGGTAAAAACTTTACTCTGTAGATCAGCAAAATTTCTCAATGATTTGTTTACATCTTCAAAGGTTTTAGCAACTTCACCGGCATTATTAACCATATCCGCTGAATTATCTGTAGCATTTTTAAAGTCTGCACCCAGTTGCTTAACATTATCCTTAGTCGTAAGTATGATATTCTGGAACTCACGTATGTTCTTTAATGCCTTACCGTCTCTTAAAAAATCAAAATTATCGTTTTCTGCCACTGTATTTCTTTTATATAAATAGGAAAGACCTCTATTATTTAGAAGTCTTTGTACTGTAATTAGGTTTTATATCGGGCCTGTGTATTTTAGCCTTTTGTAAACCTTTAGCTTTTTTCATAGCCTTTTCCTGTTGTTCATTTCTCTTATCAAAATGGTCTTTTAATTCCTGGAAAGTAAATTTTCTTAACCATATAGGCATATTATATACATCATTCCATGTATATCCTCCATTTCCGTTGAAAACTATTTGATGTATTTGAGAAAATACTATATTTCTATAGTTAGAGTTTAGGCCAAAAAAAGCCTACCCCCAGGGGTATATCCACTCCTTCCTCTGGACTAAATTCAGGTTTGAATACCATTTTAATATCTGGTGATATTTTAAGTATTTCATTCCTTAGTGCCCTTGCATCTTCTGCTAATAAGTAATTATCAACAAAATTTCTTATATCCGTATCCAGGTCTGAGCCGTCTACAGATGTTATTACATGTTTTAATCTAGTGGTAACCTCAGGTAAAGCTTCTGTGTCTATTTTAGCTAAACCATCCAATTCCTTGTCTATTGCCTTTTCATCAGCATGTGTAAGAATTTTAAAAGTTACATCTATTTTACTTTTTGGAAGAGTAAATTTAAATTCGTTTTTTCTATCTTTAAATATCTCTAGATCAATTTCTTTTTCTTTTAATAAACTTAAATCTATTGTATACTCCTGTCCTCTGTAATTAACAACGTAGTTTTTACCATATGCCAATATTCTTGCTGCTATCATCATAGCATTCTTATCTCCTACAAGTAAGCTATTGTAGTCAACATCTTTTGTTAGAATAAGAGATTGTAAAAGTTTATCGATTACTGTACCGTTTGTAATGTAGTTTTGATTGGTAAGTATGTCTTCTTCCTTAGCAGTCATATATTTCATCTCTAATTCTCCTTTTGATAATGGGGAATCTTCTGGATATAATAATCCTTTTGATGGTAATACTACGGTTTCTGTTGGTAAATTGAATGTTTTGCTCATAAATAACTTTTAAGTATAACTTGTCTTATTATAAATATACGAATAAAATTTTTTTAAAACAACAAAAAACCCGACTAATTGCCGGGTTCTTAATAAAGTATGTAGGGTAGCGGTTAGTAATTTAAGATACAGTAATCC
>Ga0222719_10005296_pt1 | contig 11144 bp, 13 predicted proteins | sample C33_34DmetaG_FD_165039 | JGI IMG/M metagenome (GOLD analysis project Ga0222719, IMG submission 165039) | Estuarine water microbial communities from San Francisco Bay, California, United States - C33_34D | ecosystem: Environmental > Aquatic > Marine > Unclassified | place: USA: California...
TTTTGACGTTCAATTTTGTACGTGCCGTAGGCGGTGTCTAATCCCTCAAATATTTTCCTGAACCTCTGCAACTGCGACATTTCTTCTTTCTCTCTGGCAATGTAAAAAGGCGCGAATTTCTCCGCGCCTTGTATGATTAAAAGATGTTTGAATTTTCTCCAGTTTCTTTAGAGGCGCTGTCTTCGCCCTCATACTTTACATTTACATCACCAGTAGAGACTGACGCGGCAAAAGATTTGGCGTCATTAAACACGCCTTGATCCTCGATGGTGCCTATCCGTGTAATCTCCCAGCCATGCCATGAGCCCTTGTCGTTCGACTCTTTTGTTGTTGCCAGGCGGTAGACCTGCGAATAGATCGGCGGAGTGAATGCGCCATTCGCACCCTGCATCTTTACAGAGGTCATCATTGAATTCCACTTGCGTGACTTTTTGAGTTGCGTGGACTTCATGCTGATAATGGCAGGCTGGAAAAAGCCTTCTTTGCCTTTGTAAAGCACGTAATAGTTCGCGGTGTTCTCAATGTAATTACCGTTATCCAAGTAGTCTTTGTTGTCGCCTGGTTGCTTGTGCGTGCGAGACAGAATGTCGCTTGTCGCTTGGTGCACGGCAACTAGACCTTGACCACTACCCCGTGGCGTCCATTCGATATAAACGCGCTGATATGAGCAGGGCACAACCTCCACTCCCTCATCACCTGCATAGGTTTCTGAAGAGACTGAATCGAAAATCATGCCGGTCTTTGCGCCATCTATCGTTTCCAGTTCGGGACTCATGTTTGTCATTATTTTTAGGAATGGCAGTGCAAGATCGTCTTGACCCATCGCCTCTAATCCGGTGTTCGCCTCTTCTTCAAAAGAAGATACTAGTGCGAGCTCGGTTGGTTTTTTTGTTGCTACTTCTTTAGTCATGGTTCTTTTTCCTTTTTTCTTGTTTAAGTTTTTATTTTTACCCGCTGACCGACGTACACGCCAAAAAGATCCAGGGGCATCTCATTGCCACGCTCGATCTGCTCTTTGACAAACGCCTTGAGTGTCATCGGTTCTACCTTCTCCGCTTGCTCGAGAGGATAATTCTCTGCGCTGAGAAGATTCTTGAGACGATCACACAGTTCATCTTCACCGCGCCCAAAGCGGACCGAGACCGTGTTCTTTATAATATCGTCATATCCTTTTTCACGAAGCCACTGAAAGGCTTCTGCACGCCTAGCGGCGGCGATGCTGGCAGAGTAATACTTTTCTACCTTGATGCTTGAGCCGTCAGCCATGGTGAAAGACTCCATGCCAGTGCTCAGGATAGCCTCTGGCAAAACTTCTTCAACCATCTTGCGGTGCTGTTTTTTCTTTTCATCCACGACAGACTGAAGGTCTTCGAGTTCTTTCTCAAGCTCCTTGGCCTTTCGTGCAAGTTCTGAAATGGTTTTTAGGCTATCGTCATCTGCCTGTAGGGCTTGCGCCTCTTTTTCAAAATCAATCATCTTCACCACCCCTGTTGTAAATATCTACCTGAATAGGCAAGTATCGCCGCTCCTGCTTGTCCCACTTGAGACACTTGTAGCGCCCGTGGTTTTTGTCAGAAGCCACTGAGGCCATGATGGCAATGGCAGTTGGGTCGCCGATGAATAATAGATAGTCATCGTCGTCAAAGTGCTCAAGTGCTCTTTTGATACGACTGACTGTTGGGGCGCTAATAAAGTTTATCTGCGACTGAGTGGGCGGTAAGACCACGTGAATTTCACCGTAGTCTAAGGCCGGTGCGATGTTGTGCTTTGGTGATTCGCTCACCACAAATACCGATGGCATTTTTTTCTCCTGTCTACTTTCTGTTAGGGGGTTAGATTGTATTGTCGTTCTGTTTTTTTTGCAATGCTTCTTTGTGAAATTTATCAACGCGGCGGAGCCACGCATCTTTGTATCGCTGAAACTCACTTCCCGTCGTTGTGAATTCAATTGTTGAGCCATCACGCACAGCCATGAGTATCACACCGAAATTAATTTTCGTGCCATAGACCTCATCGTGCGCCATAGCGTAGGCCGCAAGTTGCTGAAAGTAATCTTCGATCCACTCTCTGCGCTTAGGCTTGTTGGATTGTTTGAAATCAATGATGGCAGGCTGGTCTCGATAAACGCCTATTAGATCCGTGGTCCCTGCATATTTGTCCGGGTAGTACAGAGCAATTTCTGCACCCCAGACCTCTTTGATATTCCTGAAGTAGGTATCGACTATCCTGTATCCCATCTCATATCCCTTGACCATCTGCCAGTTCGTGGGACGTGGCAGATCACGCATCAAAACCATCCGTTCAATAACCTCATGCAGATACGTGCCGACCTTGGCGGCTTCGTTTTTTACCCTGTCGGCCTCTTCCTGTCCCACGCGCTTTACCCAGTCGTTGAGCGGAGTCATGTCCTTTGTCCCCTGCAAGATAGTGGTGACGCTGGGCAGTTTCTGATCACCATACACGTAGCGGCGTCCTTCTGGCAGGTCTTGCCGGAGTAGCTTGTGATACTTAAACTTTTTGTTCAGCGGGATTAAATCAACCAATTTTTCATCTCCTCACCCATGACTTCGTTAGACAAGTTAATTTTATCCCGCAATGCTTGGACTATTTTTTCATCGACTGTGCCAGGACTCATCAGGTCAACGTATGTCACCTTTCGTGTCTGCCCGATTCGATGTGCCCTGTCTTCTGACTGGAGCCTGACCTCCAGGTCAAAGCTATTGCTGTAATAAATTACGGTGTCTGCGGCTGTCAGTGTCAGGCCGTAGCCGCCTGTCCTGGGGTTGCCAACAAAGAACCTCAGCTCACTGTCGGGGTCTTGAAATTCTTGAACCACGCGGCGCCGCTCTTCGTCGTCGGTGTCGCCGTAGTATGTGCCAACGGATGTCATGCCGTATTCTTTTGACAACGCCAGCTTGATGGCCTCGATATCGTGGCGGTATGTCGCCCAGATGATGACCTTGTCTGACGCCTCCTCAACCACTGAAAGCAATTCCTGTATGCGGTAATTGGGCAGTTCCTTGACCGTGTCGTCGTCCATTTTAACGTGACCACAAATTATCTGGTGCAGGCGCATTATTTGGGTTAGGGCGTTGACCGTCGTGACCATGCCGTCATTGAACATGGCAAGGGCCATTGTCTTCATCTCATTATAGGCGGTCACCTGCTCCTTGGTGAGCTGGACCTCACGCTTCATGAAGACCTTGTCAGGCAAATCAAGGCACTCATCCTTGCGGATGCGATAGCTAAAACTTTTGATTTTTTCTTTAAGCTCATCCAGCTTGCGATAGCCCACGACTTTCTTGAAGCTGTGGCTTCCCATGTTTTTTTCTACCAGGATGGCGTAGCGGCTCCTGAAACTGTAGAAGCTCGGGCTTCGAAGGCATTCCTCCGACAGGAAGGCGCATTGTTGATAAATGTCGAGTGGTGACCGCGTGATCGGTGAGCCAGTCATGATGCGCCGGTAGGCGGCATGCTTGCCCAGCTCCACAATCGCCTTGGCTCGTTTTGCGGTTGGCGTCTTGATAGTGGTGCTCTCGTCAATTGCCACGAAGGCTTTCGTGCAGTTCAGGAAACGGCGAACGTAATCCACGCCCTTTTTCGTGGACAAGGCCTCCACGTTCATGACTAGAATCTTCAGGTCCTCTGAGACGTCCCAGAGCCTCTCGAGCGATTCTTTTTCTGCTTTCCGTGGCGAGGGTGTCCAGAGCGCGGTTCTGTGAATGATATGCTCAGGCAGATGCTTGGGCAGTTCAATGTCTACCCAATTCCGGTACACGCCTTTAGGCGCGATGATAATCACCGAGTTAATCTTTCCGGTGTCATACAGCATGGCGAAGTTGTTGATGACCATGTATGTCTTTCCGGTGCCCATGTCGGCGAACAGTGCCGCGTAGGGTCGTTTCCAGAAACCCGCTAGGTAATCGCGCTGGTGCGCGTAAGGCGGGTTTTTGAATGGGTAGCGTTCCAGCCACATGTTTTCCATCGACACTACCCCTGGGCTACATATTTTTTTCTGAGTAATTTGCAAGAGGCCTCCAGGCGCAACTCTTCTTCCGGCGTGTTGAGCCAACGACACATGTTCAACGCACGGTGCATGTTTTTCAGGAACACCCCGGTGCTGTTGGCACGGCCTACAATTTTCTTCGCTTCTTCTATTGTCATTTCTATTCTCCTTTCTTGTTGTTGATTATACCAGTCAAAATGTCGCTAAGACCAGGATCTGCTTTTGTCATGAGCATGTTCAGCGCCGCTTTTTCGATCCTGTAGATTTTGTAGAACTCGGGATCGTAGGCCTCAAGCGTAGCCATGTTGTGGATGGCATCAGCAATCTTGATGTTGTGGGCACCAGCAGGACCGTCGGCAAAGTGACTGGCGTTGATTGCGAACCTGGCCTTCCTGTTCTCAACCTCAGGGCCAGCGACGTTAGTGACGTACTTTACCAGTTCCGCGACTTTGGGACCGAACTCCGCCTCAATCTCTTCCAGGGTGACCGGAGTGTCTTCGACAACGTCGTGCAAAATAGCCGCTACCCACACCTCCGGCCTGGGGTCAAACACTCGAACTAATTCAGCAACCGCGATGGGGTGAGTAATGTAAGGGGCGGCGGTGTATTTCCTGACGGCACCCTCATGAGCCTTAGTGGCGAACTTTACTGCTTTTTCGTACATCTCTTTCTCCTTTCTTCAACGTAATAATATCAAAACTACAAATAAATACAACTACTTTTTTATACTTTTTTCCACTTTTATAGCTCTTCAATGGGGTGTCTGTAGACAAAAACAGGGGTGCCATCTCCTACGTATGAGCCAAGAACATTGAACTCAAAGTATTCTACTGCCTCGTCGTGTGACATACCCTGCTTCACGAGTATTTCAATACACTTATCTGCGTCGTAAACTGCATGATCGTCCCACCCACACCTACTTCCTGTGCCAATGAATGCCTCATCAAAGCCGTCTGCTAACAACATTTTTTTTCTCCCGTATGAGCGGCGCGTCCCTGCGCCTGGTAAATTAATCCGCCCTAGAACACGACCACGCTTTAATGCCGAAACTGTTCAAGCATTCCGCAAAAGCCTCCGCACCTATTTCTTTGAAGTCCATGCTTTGTCCACCATACTCGGAAGGATTCCAGCACTCAAGAATGCCAGCGCCCCTATATGATTTGCTGAAGCCAGAAGCTAAAAGTGCCTTGCCCAATTTTGAATTGCTTCGCTCTTTTACCTCTACCCAAGCAAAACCGCAGTACATGGGCTCGCCATATTCATTTCCGCCAGTGTTTTTTTCCCACTCGATTTTTGCAACTTCAATGGCGTCTTTAGCCTTAGATTTTGCTTCCGCAATTATTTTTGACATGTTTTCCATTTCTTTCTCCTTTCTAATTAAATTAACTTACAAACGAATAATATCAGGTTCACCAAATAAAACAACTACTTTTTGATATTTTTTTCTACACAAGACCCCACTTGTCAGCGCAGATAGGGCCGATGCCCAGCGCGATGGAATCCTTGTTGGTCAACTCACGACCACAGCATGAGCAGGAGCCAGTCACTTGACCGTGGACCTTGAACGCATTCAAGGGGTCCTTGGCTATTTCCTGCAACTCACCAGCAATCTCGGCGCGTGCAGTGCGCACGGCAAAGAACTTGCCCTCGGCAGTGATCTTGCCAGCGTACTCGCCCTGATCCTTGACATAGGTGCAACCGGCGTTGGCACCGTTCAGCGGAGCCAGTGACAGGCGCAGGGAGCCACACACAAGGCGTGGCTTCTTCAAGCCGTTGCCCTTGGCAGTATCGAACAGGCCGTTGATCTTGGTCAGATCGATGACCGGCGCGTTGGCGTCACGAGCGGCGTTGCGCTCGGCATCACGTACCTGCTGTTTCGCCCAGCCACTGACAACGCAGGCCAACTGCTTTTCGGACAGTGAGCCGTATTTGCGTGCCTTCCCCAGCAAGTCCTGATAAAAACTTGACCACGTCGCGGCAACCAGCCACTGGTAACCGGCGTCGCCGATGGCTCCCTTAATCTGGCGCTCGCCATTGCAGGCGTTCTCGAAAGCCTTCTGAGCCTTGCGCTCAAGGCGTTGGATGCGCGCCTTCTTGCGGTCGTCGTAGCTGGTGTAGAAAAAGCCACGACCCTTGCAAGTGAAGCAATCGGAACGATCTTGATGGATGCGCACACCGGCGTACTTCCCAGTGCCGCCGCAGGCCTGACAGGGGAACTGCTCACGCTTCACCTGCTTTGTTGGTTCGGCAAGGAAGTCCTCGAGGCTGGTTTCGATATCGTCAAACATGTCTTTCTCCTTTCTGATTGATTCAAACTACAAAACGAATAATAGCAAATTGTGCAATCAATGCAACTACTTTTTTATATTTTTTGCTACTTTCTTTTTATATTGAGGGGTCGGGTCATTAATCGTTCGACTGCTGTGATGTTTCACCCCGCCACTGCTGTCCAGGTAAATTATTTCCACTGTGCGTTGGATAAAATCAGGTTCTGATTTTTTTACTTTTTTCATATCATCTTCCTTTTTTAAAGTGCCCCGCTCTCAGGAGCGGGGCGGGGTTGGGTTAATTTCTAAGCAACATCTTGTAAGCTAAGTTGAAGGGTCCTCCGTCCGGTTCGAAGACTTCGCACTCTTCATGCTTGTCGGCTTCGAAAAGACAGTCACTGCACAAGACTGCCCATTTCACTTCTGGGTCTGGGTCTTCACTGTCGGTGCCCTCGACCTTCCAAGTTTGAGTCGGAAGGTTCCTGTGCATTTTGACCCCATACTTGGCCTCTCCAAGTTGCTGACATCTCCAGCAATAGTCCTCAAGTTCGTGCACAATTTTAAACGTCATCATTTTGATTTTCTCCTTTCTGTTAATGAACTGTAAGTATCATTCAACTTACATGCGTATTCTATCAAATGGGTTTTCCAGTTTTTGACACTTCGTGCAAAAAACGATGTTTCGCGTCGCTACAGCCCAGGGTTTATGCGAAAAAATCTTCAGAAAAAAAATGCTTGACACTGGTTTTTATAGCGTTTGCGAACTTCAAAACAGCAATTTGCATCGCTGTGGCCCAGGGTTTATGCGGGTGAAATTTTTTTTAAAAAACTAACTTTTAGTTTTTTGATGTGATATCTTGGTTGGCTCATCAGAAAGGAGGAAAGACATTATGTTTAAAATAGTAACGGTTATTTTATCTTTAGCTTTTTGTTCCGTGGTCCATGGTCAGGTATACACCGAAATTGGTGGGACGGTGTTTGGTAGCGACGGCACGACTGCCACTAGGATAGGCAATACGACCTTCATCAATCGTTCCGATGGCTCATCTGCCACGGTAAATCGCATTGGGAATACGACTTTTATCAATGGTAGTAATGGGACTTCGTCCACGGTCAACCGAATAGGTAATACGACTTTTATAAATCGTAGTAATGGGACTTCGTCCACAATTAATAAGATTGGCAACACTACGTTCATCAACAACAGTGACAACACGTCAGCCACTGTCAACAAGATAGGCAACACCACTTTTATAAATCGTTAGCCCAAGAGGGTGTCCATCGGGAATAGCGCCTTCAGCATTTCTCGGCTTGATTGAGAGGCGACCTGTGGCCCTTGAGCCGTGGGACTTGGTGCTGGAGCCGCTCCTGGTGTGGCACCGCCCATGCCAGGAACACCACGCGACGGCACTTGGATGGGCGGCTCTGCACGAACCATCCTACCGCGATTCATTTGTTCTGTTTGCAACTGTTGCACTTCTTCAGCTTGTTGAGGGAAGGCACCTTCTGCCACGGCAGTTGAGCTTGCTTGGTATATGGCTCTGACAAAAGCAGACCCGGTTTCGTTAGCGTCCCCTTCAAGCCCGATCACTTTTGCAAAATTTTTCCATGCCGAACTATTACTAAATCTATTAATTGACTGATCTGAATATCCATCACGAACCATGTTTAGAAATGCAGGCGATGATAACAAAGCATCGGCATTCTGAAATGCTTTCGTTTGAGCCGGTACTTTTGGTTTCGCGCCCTGCGAGACAGTAGAACGAACAACTCGGGCTGTTGTGTACATTCCTGGAGGAATAACCGTTGATAACACTAATTCACCCAGACCAGCTTTGCCGCCTTCTACAGCCATCTCGCCGACGCGAGACATAAATGTTTCAGTAGTCAGCAACTCTGTCAGTTGCATTGAAGAGCCATTATACCTTCGTGTGTCTAGTGCCCTAGCAATTCCCGTAGTGACTTTATAGACATTATCCAATGTTGCCATTGTCTCTTTGGGAAGATATGTTTTTAACGCATCATAAGTAGGTTTGTTCGATAAAACGCCTCTGTACCACTCAGAGAATGTTTTTGCAGTAAGACCGCCTTCCTTGGTGTTTTTTGATAGCATCATTTGAACGCCAGACAATACTGCATCTGCACGCATATCTTCTGGAATAGCTTCTATCAATGTTACAAATTTAGATTGATCTCCAATTTGTAAGTTTTTAGTGGCAGTTTTCAACTTCGTAACTAACGACTCTCCCCCAAGAGTTTTTGCAACCTGAGAACCAAAGATAGATTTTTGATCTTCCATTAGACCAAACCTGAACTGGCTAGTTTGCCTGGCTAAGTCAAAATCATCTAAGACTTGATATTCTGGCGTTATCTTAGTTTCGGGGTCAAAGGCTAACGGATTTTCTTTTGTTTGAACCGGAAGTGTTTCCCTGAGTGCATTTCTTTCTTCTCCCAGAACCTCTCCATAAAATTTACGAAGCGAAGATTCGTCTTCTGTTAAGTATCTTCCTTTCCCCTTTATGCCATTGGTTAAGCTACGCCTAAAGCTATCAAAGAACTCTAAGCGAGGAGCAATTATTTCAACAACTTTGCCGTCTACTATTTTTTCTTTAGGGGTAAATTCGTTTAAAAAATCCTTCATGTACGGCGGTAGGCCGTCTATACCGCCGGGAGTTTTCTCTGCCTGATCTAATATCTTTCCAATCAAGGCTTTTGGTTCGTATGATAATGGAGGAAGCCCTTTTCTTTGGCGCGCACCTTGGACATTATCAATGGTGCCTCTTACGTTATCCCACAGCCCATCTGCAATATTATCTAATTCCTCTATTTGGCTCCTAAGCCTATAAGCCACATCTTCGCTTATATCTCCGGGTGCTTGAGCGCCAAGTTCGTGCAATCCCTCAACAAGTTTGCTAGATAGTTCCCCTAAAGATTTAATTTCTTGGTTTCTCGCGGCGCTACCAGACCAGGATTTAATTAGACCAACCAGTTCTATGAACTGCATGTCGGTGCTGACATGATCTGGTTGCAGATATTCAGCTATTCCTAATTCTTCTGCGGCGGCGATAATTTCATAGTCAACTTTGCCGAGTTCCGCAAGTTCTTCTTGCGCACCCACATCACCATCTTTTGCCTTATTTACCAATTGTTTTAGCTTATCATCAGTGAGAAGCGGCTTTTCCACGATGTCTGTAGGGGGACGATACCTATGTAACATGTTGGTATAAAAGTTCTTAAATGCATTAGCGACGTTCTTTGCGCCGACCTTTGTGGCCTGCCCTCCAACGGGCATTGCGGACTCAAGAGCAACGTCCAAGGTGTTAAATTCGCCGCCGACTGCTTTTTGGTAAAGCTGATAGCTAAGTTGAGTAAGCCCGTAACTGCCTGCCGCAAGTAAAGCAAGGGGCCAACCTACCAACCCAGCACCCGCCGCGCCAACGGTAACAAAACCAGCAGGCACGGCACTCAACGCTTGTCCCACAAATCGAGTAGTGTCGCCCTCACCGTATCCGGGTTTTATTGCATACTGCACTCCGTCAACACCGGAGGTGAGTAAGTAATTCCCCTTTTCGTCTTGGCTGACTTCAACATCAGGAAACTGGGCTTTTATTATCTGCGCCATCTCATCTGGTGCGGCGCTATACAAGGCAGGGGAGGTCTGAATCACATCAATGCCTAACTCGTTTAATTCTGGCATACGCCAATAATTCGGCAGTGTCCGAGTTGCTTCTGTTTCTCTAGCGTTTCCGGTGAAAGACTCTCCGATCATGTCCAGAAATCCCATTCCCTCATAAGGGTCTACTTTCTGACCGTCAGGGCTGGGAGAAGCGCCTCCCTGTTGCGCCAGTAGATTATCGTATTCTTGGACCATGAAATTAAAATCATCACTACCCTTTTGGTCAGCGTTATCTATTATCCAAGTTTCTAATTCTTCGACTGTTGCCATTATTCAACTCGCCCTAAGATTTCATTCACTCTTCGCTTACGATCAGCTTCACTTCCGTACCCCTCTTCAAACTGAGCGGCTTCGGGCATTGAGGGGATTTCAAACTTATTGTTTTTAATAGTTCCATAGAACCTACTTACTACATCCTCGGGGACACCGCCTTCCTCTACATAGTTATTCCACTTATTTATGTTAGTAACTGCGGCCTCTCTGCGACCTGCTAACATGCGCAATAAAGTGTCTCTTTCCAGGTCTAAAGAGCCAGCAACAGTTTGTCGCAAGAACTCTCTTTCGGCTGGAGTATCCAACCCCCTAGCTCCGATGCCAAGTTCATTAATGGCTGAAAACACCTGTTTACCCAATTCACTTTCCAAGAATTGTATGTCAGTAAGTTTATCCAAATTCTCTTTATCATTACTGTACAAGGCTCTAAGTCTTCTAAACTCTCTCATGGCGGCGGCACCAAAACCAGTATTGACTTCCTTATCACCATTTTGCTCAAGTAATGAGATAATATCATCTAGCTTTTTAATATCATTTTCGGCTTTCTGCGCACCGTCGTACAACGATTCAATTCGCTCTATCCCTGTTTTTGAGGCCTCCACGTCGCCAGCCCTTTCGCCCATGTCAACCAAAGGAGCAGGCGGTCGTCCACCCGGAAGTTCTAGTTTCCCTAAGCTACTCATTTGCCAAGGAAGTGCCTGATCTGCCTCTAAGAGGCCAGCCTTTTCCTCTGTCGTGGCTGGCCTGTAGGTTACTTGCGGTTTTTGCTTCAAAATGTCTGAGTAAATGTCGAGCTTGTTTTTCCTAAGTTCAGCATTGTAATCAAGCGCGGAGGTTCTCTCTGCTTGAGCCGCCTGAAGTGCGGCTAATCGTGCCTGCCTTTCCTGTGCCGCCATGTTTGCACCGGCTTTCGCGGCGGCGG
>Ga0222719_10005297_pt1 | contig 11143 bp, 4 predicted proteins | sample C33_34DmetaG_FD_165039 | JGI IMG/M metagenome (GOLD analysis project Ga0222719, IMG submission 165039) | Estuarine water microbial communities from San Francisco Bay, California, United States - C33_34D | ecosystem: Environmental > Aquatic > Marine > Unclassified | place: USA: California...
CGTGAGTATCGCTATTAATTCTGCCATGTTCAATGGCTGCCAATGAGACATCAAGGAGTCCCACGACATCCCCTTCCCGGTCGACACAGCTGCTTTGGGAAACGCGGTGGCTATCCTCCTCTTCCTTTCCCTGCGCTGCCGTGTGAATCACACCCACCAAAGATTCGTTCTTGGTTCTTCTTCGGGTCACAACAGGCGAAATAAGTGGCATTACTGCGTCCAACACCTCTAGAACTCTACACTATTGACAAATCACTTGGGTGCCATGTTATCTAACACTGCTGTTTGTTGTGCAGTCTCTAGAGTCGCCCGATTTGTTGCACGTTGCACCATGGTCGTCGACGAGCCGAAAAGAAAAAAGTGGAGGAAAAAGGTTGTCCAAGATTTTTTGAATCTCTGGCGATTAGGGCTCGAGTTTAAAACTGTCGCGCGCGTCTTTCCCGCGAAAGAAACGAAATTTGGGAAGTAGGGTAGGGGTAGTCCACAAGAACGGCTGATACAAATACTTCCATTAAAAAGTAGGCAAGCGCACAACAACAAGTGTCTTTTGGATCTATTAGACAGGTCCTTTCATAGGCAAAACCCAACAACCTACGGCGTTGACAAGAACTCTCTGTCTGTGAAAGATTTAGTTCTCGCCTGAAAGAGAGTGTGTGAGAGTCATGGAAGTGACGAGTTTGTTGGACGAACAAGATCGTTTGTATCGCAGTCGTCGTTTGCTGCGTGGCAATGCGCATCGTCGTCGTCGTGGTCGTGGTCGACTTAGTAATAGTGCGGCTTGTCCCGATGAGGACGAAGGGCCGTCGAGCCGAGAAAAATATGGTCCACCCTTACTCCCTCATGGAGATGATCCCAAAGCAATTAATTGTCGATTCCCGACACAAGAAGAATTGCGACGACGAAAACAAAGGATACATTCGTTGCGGACTGTCCATGAACAGCAGGTGCGGGCGCTACGGACGATAGCACGGTCGTGTCCTACGACAAGTCGGTCGGAAAGTGACATTTCGCAATTACCAAAAGGATTTCCGCCCGAACTGGCCTATCGTGCCTTGGCCGTGTATTCGTTTTTGCGGACCATGAGCATTCCGTTGCGATTGTCACCTTTTACTCCCCATGTATTTTTACGAGCTCTCTTGTTACCCTATCCATCCCGATTGTTGGGTTCCGTCCACGTGGCCTTATTACGGATTTTGCTAACTTCTCTTAAAATGGGATACCATTGGACACCGATACCTTCAACGAAAGACAAAAAGGGACGTCACTCCACTGATGGCCGTAGTCATCATCATACTCATCATCAATTACAAGTGTTGACAACGACCAAGAAACGGCATGTGGATGGATTACGGTATCCCCTGCGTGCCGGTGACAATCTGGATTTCTTGGATCGCTATACTTGGCCCATATTTTACGACGATTATTGTCACTTGACAGCTGACGTGCTTTATGCGGCAATTCACGATGATTTCAATTTTGTGGACCTTCGAAAACTAGACATTGATCGAGCCCCGTCCATGCACGACCATGGAGATAGGTCGGAAGAAGAGGACAACGGTCTTGATATTGCAAAGAACGAAGCTCCCGGACGATCCCGACGTGGACAGCAACGTCAGACTCATGGTCCATCGGTCATTTACTTAGATGACGAAGATGATGCCGTCAACGGGGGCGCAAGTGATGACGAGTTCAATGTAGACGAAGACGAGGATGATGACGATGACGAAGACTTTATCCTGTCCATGGCACAAGAGAGAAAGTCGCGAAAACAGAGAAGTACTGGTAAAAAGCGAGGTCGCCCACGCAAACATACTCTGCAGGAAAATGGTGTTTCCGGCTCCAGTCCGAGACCCGCAAAGAAGTTAAAACCGTCCCATGCACCAACAAATGGTGGTTTTTCCCCACTGAACGTGGGGAAGACAAGTCTTGCTTTTCTTCAACCCGATTCAGCAGACGCCGCCCAGCAGAACTTGGGTAACGTTACAGCAAGTATGATGCATCAGTCACACTTCTACCAACGCATGATGGCTTCGCAAAATGCTCCTCACCTCAACAATATGCAACCTACCTGTGCTGGTTTGCCGATTATACCGCCAACAATTGGACATGGAATGGCTTATCAACAGCAATTCTCTGGAGCTCGTCTCCCGCAAACACCAAACACCTTTCCAAGTTTGGTACCCAACGGCAATGTAGCGGCAGCTTTCGGTGCACGAAATGATCCGTTAATGGCCCGCAGTGTTGAAAGAGCAATGGCGTTGACAATGGCTGCGTCACAAAGTCAATTGCATTCCCAATCGAAACCGATTGCGACAACAGATAATCGTCTATCTACTGTGAATGTGCAAGCATCCGGTAGCTTTCAGCCAAATGTCTCTACTCTGGCCAATACTGCACCAACGTCAGGTGGAAAAGCATCCTTTGTACAAGCCATCGGGGCACAACGGGACTCAACAAAGACTGAAAAAGTTTCTGAAGCAAGCTGCGATGTTGTCGATGGATTTTCATCAAATCACAATCGTCCACCCTCTCGTCTCGAGACATCGGCGGCCATTCCGATTGACACCAACGAATCTTCTTGTGTGCTGGAAGTAGAGCTTGCAATAAGAAAGCCGGTACCTTTCGCGACCATTGCACGGTCGGAACTAGGAACATCTCTGTCAGAGTTAAATGGCTCTGCGATGAGACAAGGGGTTCAAGACTTGCCGAAAATTGGTGAGAAAAAGGATGAAAAGATTATGTCCGTCGAGACGACCAGAGACGTTGTAGGGCCAGAATCTTCGGCAAATGCTGACACTGGGACAATGGCTTCTTCTGCCACAACAAAGACGAACTCCACTAACCAATTGCGGCAAGAAGCTTGTGAGGCGACGCCGGTAGTGTCCGAGAACACGTCTTGTACTTTGAAAGTACCGGACCTGAAAGGCCCATCTGCGATTTTGGATAAGTTCATTCGAGGGGAGGAAATTGGGCTGTCGGAGGATACCGCCGAGAATCCTGGCTTTGATGAGGACGATGAGGAAAGCAACTCTACGGATGAGTTACCGTCCGAACAGAGCCACTGGCGACATTTCGATCCCTTGAAGAAAATGCGATTAGGGACGCCATTTTTCCGCTTGACTGTCGAGGATAAGATTATCATTCTCGAGTTTCTTATTGATGAACTCTTAACGGTCGATTCGTTTGCCGATGAGTTGCGAAGGAGACGGGAGGCTCTTGAGGATTTTGACGCTCCTTACGGCCGTCTCCCGTCTAAGCAGGAGCTCGAAGACATCGTTAATGCCGATGAGTGCGCAATTTGCGCAAAAGAGGGTGAGCTTCTGTGTTGTGACGGTTGCATTTCGAGCTATCATCGGGCATGCATCGGCATGACCGAGTACGAGGCTTTACCGGAAGGCCGTTGGCTGTGCCCCGAATGCACGCTGCCTGATCCCGCAATGTATGGCCCGCTTCACGCTGGTCGAAAGAGTTCCCTCGACTGGTTCTCACCTCGAGATATCGGTATTTCTGCGCTATCTACTGGGTGCGAAGGTTTTAAAGAAAAATCCGGTATGGATTCTGCCTTTCAAGTTGTTCACAGTTTTGCTTTTGCGAGACAAGCCGACGAGGGTTTGGATCCTTCGTCTCTGAGGGACACATTTCCCATTCCGGTGAAATTTGGATTGCACGGTGTTTCGCGCGCTGAGTGGCCGCTATCACAGATGAGGAAGGGCTCATATCTAATCGGCGCCGACAGATACGATCCTTCTTTCTATCTGAATAAGTATGGCAAGGCTCCCATCCCGCTTCCGTACAGGAAAGTTGTCGACGCGACGATGTCGGACTTCGAGAACCAGTGCGGGTCGGCGCAGACATTTCAGCTATCGGACATTCTTTCGCCGACGATGGTTGAAGACCACAATGTGGCAGTGGCCCTCAAATCAGGGATGACGCTCTACGATCCATATAGGATGGTCAAGACTTTCCTAATTGATCTAGAGCTAGATCTTCTGAAGGCACAGTTGCTGGACGAGTTCTGGGGTTTTAGGGACAAATCCGGTCGTAGTCAAACCTGGAAGAACTGTGTCGACAGCTGCAGTTCTGTTCACCGCCTATCACGGCTCGCTGTCAGCCTGGTCGATTCGATGCACCCAAGAGCTTTCTCGGATAATTGGTTCCAGCCGCTGCACGCGAAATTGCAGTCTGTGTCCGCCGTGTCAGACTGTTTGAACCAAGCTGAAATTTCTTTTGCCTTCCATTGTTCTGAGGACAGCGAAGATGTAGGTCTGGAATCACTTCGACGGCAGTGGGACCGAAGTTCAATGTCCGATATTTCCCACCTCCTCGCAAAGGAATCCCTGAGATTAGTGGACTGGTTACATCCGCAAACGAGAGAAGACCGGGCCTTTCGAAACAAGAGAAAGGCCGCTTCCTCGCAGAAATCTCGAGTCCCAATACCATCCGATTCTAAGGCGATTTTACCCGACAATAGACCATTGGTTGAGAGGCAAAATAGTGATTTCATGACATGTAGAGAGAAAGATGAAACCACGGAGTTACTTGATAATTTGGAGACCGGTGAGCACTCTGACGAAGGGCGAAGTTCTGCAATCCCCAGTTTGCGGAGCCGAAAACGCGCTGGCTTTACGCACCATGCCGGATCCATTGACGTTGGGAAGACTGGGGTTGACACGGGGGATGATTCTCGTCTATCGTCGGCTTCGCTTACAATTCTAAAGAAAAAGAAACTTGCCTCTATCAGAAAGCAATGCAAGTCCAACGTATTGCGAGAGGGTCTCTGGCCTGTCGCTGGGAAAAGATTGTTTGACCCTCCTGGATATCTTCCCCGCCGGGTTATCAAGCGGTTGGGACGACGGGCTGGAGTCCAAGTGGCACCTTTCACCACTTACTCGACTGACTTCGAAGTTGGTCAGCCATCCTTCTATCATACCTGGAGAAAGCGTATGTTGAATTGTCTGACTTACGAAGATCTTTTACTGGGCATTCGCATTCTCCGATCATTCCTAGATTTGACGGTGAGTCAGGACAGCGAGCGCAGCTGGGTTGATTGAAATTGAAGTACAACTCACCACATTTATTTTTCTGATAGGCGATTAAGAAGTGCGGTAGTATTGCGACGAAAAAGCCGAAAGGATGGTCGATAATATGCTCGCATGAAGACCCGAGGACGGGCCTGGAATTCTACTTGCTATTCAACGAGGGAAAGCGAGTCGCGAGGTGGTCTTCTTCACTGACGATAGAGTTTGCACCATTAGTTCGTGAAATGAGGCGGAGGCGATACGTGAGGAAGGGCGCTTGGGAAAGACGCTGGGGCAAGATTCAGAAACGTGCTTCCGATCTGACCTCTCATAGCCGGGAAGAAACTTCTACCAATTCTGGTACAGGTGGTCCAGTTTGCACCTATGTGAATCCGACTTCCAACTTATCGATGACGAGACCACCATCGAACGGCATGGCTCTACCCCAAGGCCTCATGCAAAAAATTGGAAAAATTCTTATGCAATATCAGGCTACAATTGCTGAACTTTACGGACGTGCGCGTGTTATACCGAGAGAAGACGGAAACGACCCAGTACTCAATAAAGAGAGAATGAATGCTCTTGGTCAATGGCAAGCCGTCTTGAACAGTGAGGGGCTGCCTTTTGCTCCGGAAGGAATGATCAGTCGACTCCGGAGCATCGAAGATTCGATACGCAGATATTCACAATCCTTTCAATCGAAGTCACCCACCCCAAGTCCCTATTTGGCTCAGATATCGTCGAACAACAGTTCGGCTACTGATTCTCAGACGTTCAGAGACGCCGTGTCACCTTATCATTCTTCGTCGGACCCTCTTAGACCAAATTTGCGTCCGGCCGTCAATACCAGACCCTGCTCCGGTCTGAAGCCTTCTTCCACACATTCTCGCCAGGGACATGTATTGATTCATCATGATGGAACACGCTCCAACGACACGCAGGTACCTCCTCCGTCGCAAGTTATCTCTCAGCGATGGCCACTGAACGACCGTTCGACGCAACATTCTAATCCTTTCCAAACGAAAGTCACAAGTGCAAGCGGATCTAATCTGCCAAGCGCACCGGCAATTTGTACGGTTAAGCCTCAAGAATACTCCGACTTCGATCTCGAGCCTACCCCAATTGCAGAAGGTCAGATCACGATAGTGTCGAAGGAAACTGCAGGCCAGGCTGGACGGTATCCCGCGAGTAATCCCAGTAGTGCTTTCCGCAGTCAAACTTTGAATCAGAGAACACCGTACCATTATGCTGGTACAATGGGAGAAGGTCTCTCTGCCGGGCATCATCCCAGCAACATGGCACTGAGAGTGGGTCATACCCAAGGAGCTACTCGATTCGTGACCAACTACTCGCAGCCAAATCCAGTCTCCAGGCCTCCTGTGCCTTCGCCGCCCTCTGCTTCGCCTGACCCGTTCGCAGTGAGTAGGCCGCAAGCGACGATTGCACCGCGTCCTCTCACAAATGGAAATGACGCTCTTAATTACCGACAGCCGCCAACATATGCTTTTCAGGGTCACCCCACAGCACCTTATCCAGCTCCTATCCACGCCTCTCAAAGGCTTTACTATCCTCCTACTGCTCAACCACAAGCTCCAGAGCAGCCGCTTCAGACTTGGAACGCCTCGTCGTCTCCATTTCCGACGCAAGGTCAATCCATGCCTCCACAGCAGCAGTTAAATGCAGCAGAGTGGGTAGCCATGTTGGTTAAGCATCAACAGCAACACGGGTCGACCCAAAGAAGGTGATCTGTGGAATAGCTAACTCGGTGATCACAATTCACAATTCGAAGCAAGGGTGATTACTTTTTAGGGGTAGAGTTAACTTATTTCCTTTAAATGTACTCTCTACTAATAGAGGGAGAGTACGATCACTTGTACTCTTTATGTTTTGTAGAGTACTTATTTTACACTGCTTTAAGTAGATATCGACTGGCGCACATCACCAAAAATGACTCCACGGTATGACTCTTGGCGGTGTCGAAATTCGTCCCGAAAAGATGAGGTGACGGTCGTGCAGCAATACAGTGACGGGCCCAAGGAGGAAGTTAAATGCTTCTGTAGTAGACTGGACAACCAACTTGCAGTCGATTCCTCTGTACCTGACAACTACCGTGCAGTATCGGTCGATCATTTCAAGAGCTGCTCTGGCTCGTTGAGTATTCGTTGCCGAGTGAATCATGCCACAATCCAAGGGTGCAGCTAAAAAGAAGAAAATCACCAGACTCGTCCCGGCCGAGGAGAGTCTGGAGGCGATTGAAGAATGCACCGAGCGCTCTGAGGACTCGTCTATCATTTCAGAGAACGATATGCTGATATCGCCTAGAATGAAGAGTAGAAACGGGATGAGCGAAATGGCCAAGACGCCAATCGCTGAGTCCTCTGTAGGAGAATTGGACCTTTCAGGAGACGACACCGGCAGCGGGGGCGACGTTGGTGAGGAGCTGGTCGGCAATCATGGAAGCGAAAACAATAAGCCACTACATAGTAGCTCAGCGTCGAAGTCTCACTCTTCTTCTGGAAGGAGATCGAATGGGAAGAAAAGACACAGTGATGGGCACAAACACCACCATGGAAGTAGTAGCAAAGAGCATTCAGTACAAGCGCTGTCATCACAGTCGCAGGCTCCACCTGACGCTATCAAGAATCTGTCCAATGGTGCAGGGTCCCCAAGCGAAGACGCTGTTACTACTGTGAAGGCGACGGAAGTGGGAGACGAGGACGATGATTCACTTCCGGGGCCAGAACAAAGTCGAAAAGACGAGACGACTGCAGCACTGCACATGTCAAATTCATCACTGGGAAATAGTGGCACTCTATCGTACGATGCCGGAATGTTGAATGATTCTGGACTTCATCATTCGCATCCAAGCCAAGGAGAGGACGGAATGTTCGACTTTGATGACGACTTTGATGATGAAATCGGGGAACCCGAGAAGGAAGAAGCGCTGACTTGGCGCTTGGATCCCTCTCAGAGCTTGAGCGATTGGACGATCATCATTAAAACTCGCGAAGAGGAGAAGAGAGACACATACCACGTTCATAAAAATATCTTGGCAGTGGGTCCACGACGAAGTGAGTACTTTGTTAACGTGTTCCGGATGCACCAAGGTGCGAATGAATCCACAACAACAACTGAGGTCGAACTAGGCAGTGCAGCGGCGATGGTCTTTCCAGACTTTTTAGATTTTATGTACTCTACGGAAGGGAATCTCCATGTTGAAACTGCCAATGCAACTGGACTGAGACATCTAGCTCAATTCTTTGGCATTCGGTTGCTTCATAAGAAAGTCATGGACTTTATTTTGAAAGATCTATCTCTAACTACGGTGACAGTATATTACAACGATGTAATGGAGTTAAGAGACGAGAAGCTTCTGGTGAATCTCGCGAAGTATTGTGCCAAGAATGTCATGAGGATAGACAAAGAGTTCCCTCTTTTTCAACTCATGGACCCTTTCTTCTTCTCGCGAATAATGGATTCACGTTACATCAACTCAAAAGAGAAGAAGTATCACGTTAGTCAGCTGTTGGCAGAATACTGTATAATCAACCGAGGATTATTGGTTGAAAAGCAATTTTCAATGTTAACAGAGGAGAAGCGACTGCCTCTGGTGCACTACAGTGCAGCCTTTACCTTGATGGAGATGGAAGTGGACATTGTAAGTGGGACGGTCATGGCTAGTCTGACGGACGTATCAAGTCTGCAGAAACGATGCGTGCGAGATCTGGCGTACCACTGGAAGGAGTTGGTTGAAATGGACCCAGAAGATATGACTCGAGTATGTCGAAAACTACAGTCCAGTGTTGTGACGGAGCTGTTGATCAAGACACTCGCCAACGCCAAGCGAAAGATGGCATCCCTCGAGGGCGACAGTAGTCATTCGTCGAAAAAAGGACAGAAACAGACACCCGGAGAACGTCCATCGAAGAAGGGAGCGCCTGATCCGCATCGGGAAGCGAAGAAAGAACTCGAAGCAAAGTTGGAACGATTGAAGTACGAGCACCAGGAAGAGATCACACAGATGAAGAAGGAGTATGAGCAGAACCTCGTGCGGTTACGCGATCTTCTCCTCGAGAAAGACAAAACAATCTCCAAGTTTTGGACGGAACTCAAGAACTTTGAGCGGCTACCTAATTCGCTCGAGGGGAAACTCGTTGGCTCGGGTCGTCTGCACGAGGCTACGTATCTCCCGGAGCATCGAAAGACTAGCGCTGATGGCTATCTTTACGTATCGAAAGCAAAGGGAGGTCCCAAGTTTCCTGTGTTCTACTACCACAAACGCGACGATCGTGGTGGAAGTGAGAGCGCATCTGGGGGGCGCTGACGAAAATAATTAGGAATTGATAGTTTTATGTAATCAATAACTGATGGTCTGTCGTATTATATTTCGAATATCTGGACATCATCATCCTTTGTGATTTCAAACGTCTTGAGAGTTTTGCCATTAACTTTAATGTTCCATCGGTGTGTAACGTAGGTGTTAACACCGATTGGAGGATCGTTAGGTCCAAGATTTCCAAAGAACCCATCCTCATCATAGTAGAGCTTGGTATCCGCTGTAAACCGGGGATCCTTTCCAGTATTGCGGAACTCTCCATAAATCTGTTTGAACTGTGTCGTTTGACTCGGAGCAGGTTTATCCGGCCATCTCTTGGGTGCATTGGGGAACTCAGGGCGGGGGCCAGACCACACCCACAAGTTTGCGGCCCACTTGGTTCCATTCAATACCGGACAAGCTCCATGGAACGAAGACTTGTCCTCTTCGCCATTTGGGTGTTGAGAATAGAACAAAACTGCTCTACTTTCCTTTGGCTTGATTGCCAGACGAGTTCGACAATAGCCCAACATTGTCTCTTCCCAAGAACCAGGTTTTAGGAAGGTAGTCTCGCCCGCTTCTCGCAGCTCCCGGATGGTCTCTTTCAATGGAATATTTTTTGTTTCTTCAGACGTCCCCACAGGCCATGCATGTTGAAACATGGTTTCTCCCCCATCCTCATCACCGACATCGGAAAGATACAACAGAATAGTTGCAAATCGATTCCCTCCAACTCCCGCCGTATCGTAGTCGTAATTCTCCCCTCCCTTACCATCTAAGTAATCCATATGGCCAGTGTATGCTTGTCCATTCTGATACCGGAGGAGCTGTAGATTGAAGAAAAACGGGATGACGGAAAGGGCCGTGACCGATTAGAAACTGGTTTGTACGACAGATGGAATAAATTTTTGAGAACGGTATGTGGTACGTACCTGTAGACCATCTGTATGTGATTCCCAATATTCGTCCATTCCTAGAAAATCAAGACAGCGACTGAACCAATATCAATGAACAAGAGAGGGGTGAGAAACAAAGTCGAGTAAAGGTACCCAAAGAAACCGCGAGCGTTTGCAGAGACCATGATTTTTCGTACCGTTTGATTCGTAGGGCATCTTTGGTATGTGTAATCCAAGCATTTTCCGACGTTCGGCGGGCAAAGATACTTCCCCCAACGGCTCCGGTGGTACTCCGATGCATCTTGTGAGTTTCTGACGTTTCCGAGAGAGCCTTATCAATCAATGCCTTGGCTTCGGTGGAGGAAAAGAAGTTGTACAATTCAAAGACACGTGGTTCCAGACTGAGCGTCTCGACAACAATCGGATCGGGCCAGTCTTCTACCTCGTGAACCAAAAAGCGTTCTCCAATGTACTTGGGAGCAAACATAAACATGCGTCCGGCCGGTACCGCGTACAGATGCAAGACCTTGTCTTGGCCGTCAAGAGAGGGAGCCATGTTGACAGTGCCACAATTTCCTTCTGCTACTTGCCCATCTTCAGAAATACATGCTTCTTTGGATGCTGGTTGCGGGAGAGTCAATTCTGTCGTTCCATTGGTCAAGGCTCGGAGTGCCATTGTTAACAAAGTATCCGCCGAATCGATCCGCCGTCCTTCACGCGTATAATAGCGGCATGGCAGAGTTCCATTAGGAAAGTCGTCATTGGAATTGGCCAACGGTACCAATAGATCGTGATCGTTTTGTATGACCATACGAGAAGGGCCCATGTCACAATAGCCCGTCAATCCTTCCGGAGCTGTACTGTTGTCAGTCGATCCACAGGAATCAGCGGAGGCTTCATCCAGTACATTCAAA
>Ga0222719_10005298_pt1 | contig 11142 bp, 12 predicted proteins | sample C33_34DmetaG_FD_165039 | JGI IMG/M metagenome (GOLD analysis project Ga0222719, IMG submission 165039) | Estuarine water microbial communities from San Francisco Bay, California, United States - C33_34D | ecosystem: Environmental > Aquatic > Marine > Unclassified | place: USA: California...
CTCAGGTGTTTTCTTGACCGCTGCAGTTCTACCAGCTGCGCCAGGCGCTGTAGCCATTGGCGTGAACAACCCTCTTCCACCGCCGCCGTAGTCAGTGCCTCGCTCTGATGTGCCATAAAGCAGGCGATCGTATTGGGCTTTGTTTTTCTTGGCCCTATCAAACGCTCCTTTGTAAGCGTTGCCGACCTCGGCCATTGCGCCGCCAAAGTCACCTTTAAGAACCTTGCCGATCACTCTGAAACTGGTTACAAGGCCACGAACCAGCTCATCGACCAAATCAATCAGGCTCTTGATGACAATGGCAGTTCCACGGATGCCGTATTCAATGACCTTGAATAACGCGGTCCAATCGTTCTCGGTTGCAAACATCTCCGAGAAAACTTCGATGATCGCGTTCAGCGCAGGCAACAACGCATCTAGCAGTTGCTTTCTAAAGCCATCAAATTGAATTTGCAGGATCGTTAGCTGATCATTGAAATACTCAGCATTTTGCGAGAAATTCTCGCTGACCTCATAATTAAATTTCTCTAACGCTTCACTGCCACCATTCAGCAGCGTAATCATGTCAGCGCCAGATTTGCCAAACAACCGCATGGCAATGGCTGCTTTTTCAGGGCCATTCGGCAGATCCTTAAACTTGTCTGCAATCTCTTTCAGCAGATCGTCAGAAGCCTTAAGGCTCCCATCTGCTTTTTTTACTCCTACGCCAAGTGCTGCATAGGCATCGGCATAGGTTGCAACGCCTTGCGAAGCTTCATAAGAAGTCCGGGCAAAACTCTTTAAGCCCGTTTCAAGCTGCGCCTGTGAAACATCCGCCAGCTTGCCTGCATTGACAAAAGCCTGCAGTGAGTTGGCTGCAATGCCGGTCCTAGTGCTCAGCTTGCCAAACGCATCAGCCTGATCAATCGTTTGCTTTGCAAGGTTGGCAAATGCGCCAACAGCAAGCGCAGCGCCTAGGGCTTTGAATGCAGTATTCAGGCCGCCAACGGCCATCTTGAGGTTTTTGACCTTGCCCTGCACTCCCTGCATGGAGTTGCCAAGACGCTTGATATTGTTCTCGCCCTTGACGTTGGCGTTGATCAGCAACCCAAAGGTGGTCGCCATTATTTGGACTCCTTATTCAGAATCTGCATAACCGCCCCTTCCATGACCTGCAGATCCTCCAGAAGTAAACGGGGGTCGTCTACTTCATACAGTCTAAAGAGCCACGCAAGCGCCCCATAGTCAAAGCCCAGCAGGCCGTTCATTGAAACGCGCCACTGGGTCTGGCAGCGCAAGAACATTTCCACCGCTGCCCAGTTCTCTTGCCAAACCTCGAAATCCTCTGGCCCCTCTGGCATCGGGAGCGCCAAGCCAAAGGCCGCGGCATCTGCCATTAGCTCCGAGGTGTCTTCGGTGCCTTTGGCCCAATACTCAGCGGCCTCGATCAGTTTTTTCGCTTGGCCCCTTGGTGGCTCTCTAGATAGGTGGTAGCAATAGCCCCAGCCAGCATCGGCACGTCTAGCAGCTGCGCCAATGCCTTCTGGCTAAATGGCAGCTCTTTGCCATCGTCATCGGTGATGCCAGACCAACCCACCAAAATCTCAGAAACAAGGTCAGCCTCTGTCAGCTGTTCCTCCTGAATCATTTGGCCGATTTCACGCATACGGCTTTGGCTGACGCGCTTAAAAACCCCGTCAAAGGTGACGCGCTGATGGCGGCCACCGTCAACGGGGATGTCAAATGCAACAGGCCAGCTGTAGGTATCTGATTGCTTGAGTACGAATGCCATAAAAGGTGGCTAATCGCCGCAAGCGTAGCAGTTGCCTAGGTCAGCGCAATCGAGAACTCATCATTGCCCGAATCAGACGGGGCAGCGTTGTAATCGATATTCAGCATTTGGATTCCATCGGAATCGCTATAGCTGATTGCCGTCAGGTCAGTCTGAGGTGCGCTGAAAGTGACGATATTGCCAGCGGTCTGGCCATGCTGGAAGGTGTTGTTTCCAGTTGCCGTGCCGGTGATATCAGTGAAGAAGTTGTGGGTAGCCATCAACTCAGCTTCCAGCACAATGCTGCCGGAAGGCTTGCGATCGGTGTAAAGCACCTCTTTGGTGCCGCCCACTAGTTCGCGGTAGGTGGTGGCTGCGTTCAGGTCAAACCCAAACGATTGCACGGCACCGGCAAAGCTGAACAGCTGTTGGCTGGTGGTATTGCCGTTCTTGAACAGCACCGGCTTGGCCTGGTTCTGATAGGTCGGCGTCGGGTTGGCGCTGTCGTCAGGTGCGTTGTAGATGCCCACCATGGAGAAATTCAAAGTGGGAATCTGGCCAACCTCAGCGGCAATCGAGAACGTGCCGCGGGCGCCGGTCACCTTGTGGCGCACGCCATCAGTGAAATAGTAAAGAGTCGCAGACTCAAAGGACTCGGAACGAGGCGAGTAGGTCACCGAGGTATCGGCAACAGTGGCCACGCTGCAACCACAAGCGCGGATCAAAGCGTCCCAAGCCGGGGCAGTGCCAGCAGTTCCCGAACCTGCCAGCTCAACCTCAAAGCTCACCTCGACGCGCTGGAAGGCCAGCAGGGCCTCAAAGTTGCCCATAAAGCCGCGCACCAGCTCGCGCTCAACCACATCCGATTGGATCGGAGTGATTTCCAAGCTGCGAACCAGAACCGCGTTATCTGCGCCCGTAGGGGTGGGGTCTGTGCCGTAAGTGCTCTCGATCTCCGCGAGCAATAGGCGTTGGCTAGTGCGGAGGGTCATCGGTTACAACCTCGATCTCGGGGGTGGTGGGTTGTGCCGGCGTCGTCCGCTAGATAGCGCGATTGCCGGTTAGTTCTTCAATCACCATCGTAGCTAGGGGATGGTGGTCAAATCGTCAAGCTCGGTTCTGTATCTCACAAGGTAATCGCAGCTGATTACGCCAGTTGGCTGGTCAGCGTCAACCATCTCAAAAGTGACGTTTCCAGGCTGAATATCTATGGCGTTTCCACCAACAGTCAGGTCAGCCATCAGCTTGGCGTGCAAACTTTGAACGATTGGATCGGCTTGCTGATCTGGCACGTCGCCGCGCACAACAACGCTCACACGCACAACCAAGCTCCAATCAAGCGTTGGAAGGCTGGTGTTTTGCTCAGGCGTATCGCTGACCGGCTCAATAATGATTGCCGGGCTTTCCTGCCGCGCTAAAGCCTGCACACGGCTGCGCCAAATGCGTGTGCCGACATTTGACGTTCCGGTCAGGGTCGTTCTGATCCTGGCCAGAATCGACTCGCGCCGGGTCGTCATGCCTTCACCTCAATGGCTGAAATGCGGCCTCGCTGAAAAGAAATAGAGGTTGTGTCGCCGATGTTGGCCACATACATGGCCACCTCGTCACCGTCAGCAAGCTCAACCATCCAAAAGCAAAACAGCTTTGCAATTTGGCCTGTAGAACCAGAAAACGCGCGGCATTCGCTTTGATCAATACCCGTGCCGTTTTTGGCCAGTTTGATTCCCAGCGTGTGGTTGTTGCCGGCATAAGCATCCATGCTGGCCTGCACCTGAAACAGCTTGGTTGCGCCGCTGTTGTTCTTGATCGCAAAGGTGTCAGACGTGCCCAGCACGGTCTGAAAATCGGTGCTGCTATCAAATGTGGCTGTTAAGCCGGTGCTCTGATATGTACCAGCAGTGGCAATGGCAATTGTTCCGCTAGTGGTCTTGCTGGCCTGGCCGCGAGCCAGCACGCCTTCGATGTAATAGCTCAGGCTGCTCCAAGCAGTTGAACCATCTCCGACCTTGTATTTCCGGGTATCAGTTTCAATGCCCATCTCGCCCGCAAGCAAGACAGGGTTTTCAGAAGTCCAGTTGGCAGCAGTGTCACGCCGCAGCCTGATTCGTGCCGTGCTGCTCATGCCGCTCCGCCGTCAATAGTGTTTCCATCAAGGTAGCTAGAGCCAGCCGTGCCACCGTCTAGTTCCGGATCCAGCTGATCGTTAGCCAGATCGTCAACAGTGTCATCGCTGTCACCAGCATCCAAAGCAGTGCTGCTAGTTGTGACGCTAGTTGCAACGCTGCGCTGCAGGCTGATCTCGCAAAACAGGCCGTCATCAATCAGCCGCGTCTCGCGGACAACGTATGCAACGCCATTGACATTGATTTCTGAGTCGTAAAGCAGGTCGCCAAAATCTGCCGCCTTAGCCGTCAGCATGAAATCAGTGCTGATCACCATGTTGCCGGCAAGAACTTGGCCAGGCATATCAAGAATGCCTTTGCCCGTCACACTGCCGGCGACGCAATCAACGCCGAAATCAGCCAAATAGCTGTCAGGCAGATCAGTCAGCGCCATTGGCTTTTGCTTTGCGGGGTGCCGCCTTGGGCTTGGGCTGTTCAGCCGGAGCCTCAACAGCGCGACCCATGCGGATCAATTCGTAAGCCACCTTGGTGTCAAGGTCAAAAACCTTGCCCTCTTCAAGGTGTTGCTGCTGAGCGCAGCAGGTGCGAGCAATCAAAACGCGCATAAGAAAAAAGGGGGCCGGTTGCCCGGCCCCGCCTCCTTTATCAGGTGGTGATGTCGAGAACAGCGGCGAAGCTCTCGGCGTGGCGGACGGCAACGTCATAGGTGACGATTGCGCGGACGCTGGTCAGAGCCTTGCTGAAATCGTCGGAGTCTTCACCCACAACAATCTCGATGCCGTTGCCCCAGAAGCCAACCATGGCCTGGGAGAAATCACCCATCAGCGCAGCGGAGCAAACGCCGCTGCTGGTGCCTTTGGTCAGGTTGCTAGGAACCTGGTTGGTGACATAGAGCGGGTAGCCGTTCACCGAGGCAGGAGTGCCGCCGCGGCCAATGGCGTTCAGCTGATCGTTCACCAGGTAGGCGCCGTCGGTGGAGGTAGAACCACCAGCGCGGAGCTTCTTCAGCTCAGCAAGCACCTTGGCGTTGGTCACATAACCGATAGCGTCGCGGTTGACCGCGCCGTTGTCGATCAGCACCTGCTCTTCAAGGTCAACCAGGGCGTCAACAGTGATAGCGCCACCGTTAGTTCCGAGTGCCACCGAGCCGATGCCGGAGGTGTTGAGGATGCCGGTGGGCTGACCGGAAGAACCGGAGCCGTTCAGGATGCCCAGGTCGATGCCCAGGTTGATGCCGTCAGTCAGGTCACGGCGAACCAGATCCTCGATGCCAGGGGTGCCTTGCAGCAGGGTCTGGCGGCTGTACTTGGAAAGTGCAGCGAGGTTCTTGGGAGCCAAGGTCACTTGGTCGAAGGTGGACTCCGACTGGGTGATGGCAGTGGTCTCGGTGCTCAGGTAGTAGGTCGAGGCAACACCGGAGCGACGGGGGATTGCCACGTCACCGACGAGGCCGGTCATGGAGCGAACGCCCATGCGCAGCATCATCGACTCATTGCGCAGAGCCTCAATGAACTCATCGGCCATCAGGTCGGTAGCAACCAGGTTGCCGCCGGTGGTGGCGCCAGAGGTGACGTAGGTGGCGCGCTTGGCGAGAGCCGAGAAAGGAACAAAGAAGCTGCGCTTGCCGCCTTGCTTGAAGCCGGAAGTGCGCTGAACCTCTTGGCTGATCTCGCGAACCAAGCCAGCTTCGCGGGAAGACCAATCGCCGCTTAGGGCAGCGCTGATACCTGCAGAAATGCTGTAGTTCGCAGCTTCACGCTGGTCCATCTCAACCGGCTTAACGGCTTCGATGGGCTTAGCGCCGAGCTGGTCGAGAACAGCTGCGCGTGCTTCATCAATCGAGCGGCCGGACTCGATCAGTTGACGGCCAAGATCGCCCAGGTTGTGCTTGTCGCACAGGGCAGAGATGCCAGCAATACGGGAACGCTCAGCCTCAGCGGCTTCGGCCCGCACCACTGCCAGATCAGGGGTGGTGTTTTCCATTTCAGGAATGGGATCAGGTTGAGGTGCTGCCGAAGCAGCGTTGGAGTCGGTCTCTAAAGAACGGCCAACCCCTACAGAGGGATCAGCCGGCACAGAAACCACGGACACCTCGTAAGGGGTCCAAGCAGTAGCGACAAAATCGCCACCACCACGCTCCTCCATTTTGTCGATGGAGTAGCCGAAGGAGACATTTCGCAGAACGCCATCCTTCACGTCGCCCAAGACTTCCTGGGCGAACGGATTGCGGCTGAACCGCACGCGCACATAGCCACGGCGTTTTTGGCCGTCGATATATGCACGCTCAACAACCCCAATCACGCGATCAGGGTTGTGGTTAAACAACAGCGGAGCCGCGTCATTCAACCGGGCAAGATCAGCCGCTTTTTCCTCATGGCTCAGGATTTCGTTTCCGAAATACCGAGCCACGGGATATTCAGAGCTAAAGGGGAACTCATAGGTTCGATCCTCCACCTCGTCAAAGGTGGTCAGCTCTGCGCGCTGGTATTTGCCTTCCAGGTCGCGCACGTTCAACTCATCCGCCGACTCAGCCTCGACAGCTTCGGCACCAGTTCGCTGTTCTACGTCAAGCTCTGCTGTTTCCATTGGCGCTTCAGCTTTTCCTTTAATCTTATCCGTTGTCATCTTCTAAATCAGTTTCGTTATCGGGGCTGGGCAGGTCAACCGATTCCGCTGCAGCAGGTTGCAGACTTCCGGCCGCTGTCATCACGTTGGGATCAGTGTCCACCGCAATGCCAAGCTCTTCCAATTTTTCAAGCTCAGCTTTGCGCGCAATCAGATATTCATCCAAGTCGCCGCCTTGCTCACCGACAACCTGCGCCAGCGTTTTAAACCCACAGCGGATTGCTTCCTTGTATGCAGCAACTTCCTTTTGCGGATCAACCCAACCCCAGGCGCGCGGCACCCACTTCACGCGCTTAAATCGCTCAGGCTCCACCTCGTACAAAGGCAGATTTAGCGCGCCGCTCATCACGGCCATTTCCAGCCATGCCGCATAAACCGGCTGGTGGAAATTCTTAATCATGTAATCCTGCAGCGTTTTCCAGTGCTCCCGCTCTTCAAGCAGTGCCAGCCGACTGCTGCTGTAGTTGGTCTGACTGAAATCACGGCTGACTGACTCATAGCTGCAACCAATGCCGGCAGCTACAGCGCGGAGCATCGCCCGCAGGAACGGCTCAAACTGACCATCGGGTGCATCCAGGCTCGGCACGTTGACCGATTCGCCCGGCTGCAAATACTTGAACACGCCAGGCTCAAACGATGAGACCCGTTCACCGTCATAGACCTCACCGCCAGGGTCCAGCTCACCCTCAGGCGAGGTGATGAATCCCATCAGCGCGCTGCTGGCCCGTGCGCGCACCACTTCGGCCTCCTCATAGCCGGAAAGGTGATGCATCCGCTTGATCGCAGAGGCAAACCAAGTCACGCCGCGGGTCTGGCCCGGACGCTCCAGGATCGCCAGATGGATCACCTCAGAAGCAGGCAGCAGCAGGTGACGCTTGCCAGGTGAACCAGAAAAAGGCCCGTCGCCAGGGTGCTTGGCCAAGAACGCATACTGCAACGGCCGGCCCCATTTATCGACCTCGACGCCCATGCGCCATTCGTTGCCGGCAACAGTGCTAGCCCCGGTGTAGGTCTCATCCAGCTGGTCAGATTCGATCAGCTGCAGCGCAAACGGAACTTGCCCACCACCAAACGGCTGACGGATCAAGCGAATGAACACCTCGCCGCTTTCGCACATCGCGCCGATCGCCATGCGCTCGATCTCGGCAAAGCACAACCGGCCCGCCACGTCGCAATGCTCTTTGTATCCCCAACGCTTCCACGCCATCTCGATGGCGCCGTTGATCTGATCATCAAGCCGGCCGCCGCGTTGCATCGGCACCTGGGCCTGCATCCTGATGCCCGTGCCAATCACATTTGACACCACTGCGCGCTTGGCCTGCCGCGCATAGTCCGAATCGCGCACCAACTGCCGCGCGCGGTTGCGCAGCCTGCTCAAGCTGCCGTTGATCTCAGCATCGGCGCTAGTGCCGCCAGCCACCCAGTCGGTGGTCAGCCGGCTAACAGTCGCGCCCTCATACATACGCCGCGGCCGACGTTGCCTGATCGGCTGATATCCCAAAGCCCGAAACAGTCGCGTGCGCAGACCCATCAGAACCTCACGAACAGGTTGTGGGGATTGCCCAGACCATTAGCGATCAAGGCAGCCTTCTGCTCGCGCTTCACCTCAGCCTTAAGCGTACTTTCCCTCTGCATTAAGTCAGGCAGATCAAGCTTGGTAAAACTCCGCCCGCCAATGCTGTACTGCTTAGCGCCATTGCTAATCAGTGTCCGAATTGCAGCCTGTACGGCATCCAAATCCTGCTGCGCTTGCGTCCGCCCGTCATACGCGGCAGGCGTTCCGCTGTAATCAAGCGCCGCCAGCACCTCAAGCTGACCAGCACCAAGCGTCAGCTGTTCGCTGCCGTAAGTGGCAATCGCCTGCCAGTAGTAATCACCAGCATCCAGCGTTGCGCTATTGGTCGAGCTAAGCGTGAACTCCCAGCCAGTGCCATACGCGCTACCAACAACAGTGACGCCCTCGCCAGCTGTATTGCTGCGGATGTAATACGTCAGCGTCCAGCTGCCGCTATCAACCGCGTTTCCAAGGTTGTCTTGGCTGGCATCCGCGCGCCACTTCACCGTGTCACCGGCCCTTATTTGCGCTGGGATCGGGATGGCCACTACCAACTGCTCACAAAGCTACTGGCCGCAGCTTGCGGCTTCTTTCTCGATCTTAGCGGCGGTTTCTTGCCATCCTCTAGCTCCTGCCGCAACTGTTCCCACATCGTTCCAGGATTCATCTTGCGGCTGAATAATTGCAGCGCTGCATATGCATAAACCAAGCAGTCCAGCGCCTCATTTCGATCGCCTGCTTTTTTCACCCATTCCCTAATCGGAAATCCGCGGTGATATCGCAGCGCCTGCCGCTCACTGGTCAGCTGTTTGAAATAGTCATCGTCCGCGCCCATACCAAAGTTCAGCGACGAGGTGCCCTCGTTATGGCGCAACCTGCCGAACAGCGTTGTCTTGATCGTGTCGGTCCCCAGCTGATACAACGTCACGCCGCGTTTCAGCGTCTTGCCCCGCCAGTTCACATCAACCTTTGAACCCTTGCCCACTGCCGGGCTGTTGCGCCTGCTGCTGCCCTTGATCGCCATAGCGCCCTGCGCCAGCCGCTCACGCACCCACCTATAGGTTTCGTGCGTGCAGTGGCCGCCGGTATCAATCGCCATCTGCTTGATAGTCAGCTCCTTACCGCCAGCCGTTGCCCACTTAGTCGCCAATACCTGGTCCAGCTGACCCCAGACCTCGTTTTGCGTCGGGTCGCCCATCAGCTCTTGGTGCCAAACCAGCCAGCCCGTTTCACCCTCGCCCCAGCCCCACACGCTGCACGCCAAGCGGTTGTCCTGCACGTCAACGCCAGCAGTCAGCAGCACCACGCCCTCAGGGCATGTCCCAGGCTCATACGCCAACCGCTTCGCCATCAACCCATCAGCACTAACGGCCGCGGCGTAGTCCTCTTCCCAAGTCTCCGCCAGCCGCGTATTGACGAACGCCTTAAGCGCAGGTGCGTCGCCCTTGGCCCGCAGAAAATCATCCACCAGCTGCTCCCAGCTGCACCAGCCCAGCGGGCTATACAGCCCCGACAAATGGAACCCAGCCGTCTTGCCGTCGCTTGGTGCCGTCGCCCGCCAGTCGCCGTCGCCCAGCATCCGCGGCTTGTGCAACTCCTCGAATCGCTCGCCGCAGTGCTCGCACTGATAGCGCACCGTCTCCGGCCGCTCCGCGTCCCATTTCAGCTGGGGCCACTTCAACCAATCCATCACCCCGCAACACGGCCGCGGCACAAAAAACCGCCGCTGATCGCTGCGCAAATACTCCGCCTCGATCCGGCTGAAATCCTTAACCGTTGGTGTGCTGGTCAGCAGAATCTTGCGCCGCGCGAACGTCGTTGTCCGTCGTTCAGCTAGCCCAACCGGATCGCCCTCCCCGTCCACATCAGCAGGGAACGCATCCACCTCATCACAGAACAAATATCGGCACGGCGCCGAGCGCAAACCCGTCGCGCTATTGGCACCAGCCAGCAGCATGATGCCGCCGGAAAATTCCTTACTGAAAAGCGTGTTGCCTGAGTCCCGACTCCTGGCTGGCGCAATCTTCTCAGACAAACACGGCGTATCCGTGATCATCGACTCAAGCCGCTGCTTGCTAAGCCGCTTGGCCATCTCGATCGTCGGCTGTACGCACAACATCGGCCCCGGTGCATGGTCAATCACATACCCCAGCCAGTTGCTGCCCGCCTCCGTCTTGCCGGTCTGCGCCGCAAACTGCATCACCACCCGTTGCATTGTGCTGCCCGTGCTCAGGCAGTCCATCGGTTCCTGCAGGTAAGGCGTCCTGCTGGTCCTCCAAGGCCCAGGCTCAGCACTCGCCTTGCTGCTCAGCTTCCGATACTTATCCGCCCACTGCGAAACCGTCAGCGGCTCCTCAGGCCGCAATCCCTCCAGAAACCCATCGGCCCACGGATTAGCCATCAGCCAGCTCCACCAGCGCCGCACGGTGCTCATCGCTCAGCACCTGATGAATCCTCGCCGGGTCCGTCTCGCCCGCTAGCTGGTGGCTAAGCCTGTCCGCCAAATTCGCCAGCGCCTCCCGCACACTGCGCCCCAACGCGAACGCTTCTTTCTTTACCTGGTCCACTGGCACCAGCTCGCCGCGTTGCTGCGTCACCTGCAATTTCGCCAGCTCCGCTTGGTAATGCTCACGCCTAGCCCTGCTCTCGTTCAGCTCAGGAATCGAGTCATCAGGCAGCGCATCCAATCGCTGCCGCAATTCCCGCGCGTCTCTTGGCGGTGGCGGCTCAATCGGATCCGGTTCGCTCACCTTCGCGTTGTTGTTCTTCAACGTGTTTTTGTTCCATAGCTCCAAGGCGAGATCACGGTCAAGCCATCGCTTGCCATCTTTCTCCACAACAGCCGCAGCAATGCGACTCTTGCTCGCGTGGGTAACTGCTCCCTTCGTGCAACCCTTGATCACTGCTAGCTCAGCAAACGTGATCAGCACAGAGTTGAATCAAACTGCATTCAACTTAACTCTCTCTAAACTCAACTAAACCGTCTTGACCTGAGTCTATTTTGTTGGACTGATGAGATCCCTTGCGGCGCAAGGGTTTAGAGCTGTTAGGTCCTGACGCTAGAAAAATCACGCGCCTTCGGATGACCA
>Ga0222719_10005299_pt1 | contig 11142 bp, 8 predicted proteins | sample C33_34DmetaG_FD_165039 | JGI IMG/M metagenome (GOLD analysis project Ga0222719, IMG submission 165039) | Estuarine water microbial communities from San Francisco Bay, California, United States - C33_34D | ecosystem: Environmental > Aquatic > Marine > Unclassified | place: USA: California...
CTTGTCAATTCCAGCCATGGCAACTTCTGCCAAAGATGCTTGAATAAAATTCAACTTATCTTCACTGAAGTCAACTCCAAATGATTCTGAAATGTTTTTCTGAATGGGGAGTTGAACAGTTCCAGTTAGAGGTCCAACACGATCTTCTGCTTTACCACCAATCAAAGAGTTTCCAGCCCCACGAGCAGAATACTTATGTCCAGTGATTTGGATATAATCAACACCAAACTGACTCATGTCGTTCAGTGGATATCTCATGGTCCCAGCGGAACTTCCAGTTCTGAGAGATCTACCTTTAGGTACTGCAACTCCCTCAATGTCAGGATTTGAGTCTTGAGAACCAATGGTTAGTTGGTCATTAGGAAATGCAAAGGTTCCATATTGTGTTGGAGTTCCATTTGCGAGGAATCCTGGAGTTTGACCAAAAGGATTCTGTCCAGTGACTGTCCCATCATTGTTTACAACTTGACCAGTTGTGGGATTTTGTAATCCAGGAACTCCATTATTAAAGAATTGAGTTCTATTGTTATCCGCAAGTGTCAATCCACCATAATTATCAACATTATTCAGGACTAAGGCTCTATCTTCATTGAAAAGAGGTCTTCCATTGTTGAAGAACTCTTTTTCAAATTGAGTTGTGGTGAGTTGTTCTGAGTATCTGGCTCTATTGTTATAGAGTCTTACAAATTTATTTGTATCAACTAATTCCCAATCACTGTTAAAGGACTTGGCAAGAAGATCTCCTTCACCAGAAGTTGATGATTGTCTGAGTTGTATTTCAGCAGTCTCTGTGTTGGTATATTCGTCAACCTTGAGACCGTTCCATATTCTTGATGATTGGATCCTTGCCATTTATAAGAACTGGTCTTTTAGTTATTTAGAACGAATTTCTGATATGGAATGGATCTTGCTTCTTCTAATTCATTGGGATAAATGAGATAAAGAAAACTTTGGAGTTCTTCCCAAGTGTAATTTCTGAACTCTCCCCAGTGGTAATTTAATCCTCTAAATCCCCAGGGATAAACACCTACACATGCAATGAGAGGAAACTGATCATAAAGAATTTCAGGTGTGTCTGCTTTATAGATGAAAGTGTAATATCGTCCAACAGAGGGAGCAACTTCTGTATCAGTAAGAACTCCCATCAGAGCCAACATCATGTCATCAGGATCACTCATGTTGGCAATGTCATTGGCAGCTCCACCAGCAAGTCTGTCGTTATCGCTTTTTAGGTAGTCTTCTTGTTTTAGAGTTTCGACGTTTGCCATAAGGTTTGATTCCTAAGTCGTCTTCTGTTAGAATCTTGAATTCAACCCCATTATCTTTACAGAACTCTGCCGCATATTTCCATTTGGCTTCATTCTTTGCCCAAGTCTTCACTTCATTGATGTAAGTCTTGGTAGTTTTACCACTGGCAGGTTTTGTGGGAGGAGCACACTGCCTCTTGGGTTTGATTTCAATGAGATACTTTTTGATTTCACCATTGGGTCTTTTCATCTCAACGAGAGCGTCAGGATAATAACGATGAACTCTCCCATCAACTGGATTCACATAAGGAATTGAGAATTCTTCAGCCGCATACTTTAGAACACTATCATTACGATCACACCACTGGAAGAAGTGTAATTCCCAAGAACTTCTATAAATGATGTTGTCAGCATCACCTTGATACTTCTCAGGATGTTGTGGATGAAACCTTCCCTGGTGCCACTTTGCATCCTTCGGCATGACCCACTAAATAACAATATAAGTATCAGTATTTATAGATGGCTACGACCAATTCTAGCGGTCCCAGTTCAAGAAGAGTAGGAACTTTTGAGTTTATCTACAGAGTTCTGAATGTCGCTCAGACTTCGGTATTTCTTGTTAAGCTTCAACCTCCAGGTCCTGTTGCAAGTTATCTCTCAAGTAGGGGTATTTCTTATGGCGCAAAGGGAGAATCAATTGAACTTGCCTGTCATCAAACATCTCTTCCAGGTCACGCTCTTCAAACACACGAAGTTAGAAATGATTATCGTGGTGTGACTGAAAGGATGCCATACAGAAAGCAATATCAAGATTTGTCTTTCTCATTCTATGTTGATAATGAGTATGGTGTTATTGAAATGTTTGAGGGATGGATTGATTATATTGCTGGAATGAATCAACAGGGTGACCTGAATGATTATGTGAATCCATATGCCCAATACAGAATGAATTATCCAACAGATTATCGTTCTGATAGTGTATATGTCACCAAGTTTGAGAAGAACGCTGGTCACATTGGACGACTCGCCAGTCTTGGAGATACTGTCCCATATCAGATACAATATAATTTTGTAGGGGCTTATCCAATCAGTATCAACTCAACACCTGTTCAGTATGGTACACCTGATGTTCTGAAGTACACAGTTAATATGACTTATCTTCGTTATGTCATTGATCGTAGAACAGCTCAACAATTCTGATACCCCACTAAATAATCTCACCTGAATCTTTATAATGCCTTTACCAAAGATTGCAACTCCTTACTATGAGTTGACATTGCCTTCAACAAAGAAGTCAATCAAATATCGTCCCTTCCTTGTGAAGGAAGAAAAACTGTTGGTTCTTGCTCTGGAAAGTGAAGACACCAAGCAAATCACAACAGCAATCAAACAGGTTCTGAAGGCTTGTATTCAGACCAGAGGTGTTAAGGTGGAAAGTCTTCCAACCTTTGACATTGAATTCTTGTTCCTCAACATTCGTGCCAAGTCAGTTGGTGAAGTTGTTGAGATTACTCTCACTGCACCTGATGATGGTATAACTCCTGTTGAAGTTGAGATTGACATTGAGGACATCAAGGTCCAGGAACCAGAAGGTCACACCAAGCGTATCCAGTTGGATGACACTCTGATGATGGATATGAAGTATCCTTCTTTGGAACAATTCATCAAGAACAACTTTGATTTTGATGGTAATGCCTCTCTGGATCAATCATTTGAGTTGATTGCAACTTGTATTGATAAGATCTACAGTGAAGATGAGGTTTGGGCATCTGAGGATTGCACCAAGAAAGAGATGGTTGAGTTTCTGGAACAGATGAGTTCTACTCAATTCAAACAGATTGAGAAGTTCTTTGAGACAATGCCAAAACTCCAACACACTGTTGAAGTCTATAATCCCAAAACCAAAGTCAAGAGTTCTGTCGTGTTGGAGGGGTTGAACTCTTTTTTCGGGTAGGCATGATCCATATGGATCTTGAGAGTTACTTCAAACTCAATTTTGCCTTGATGCAGTACCATAAATATTCTTTGACTGAAGTTGAAAATATGATGCCCTGGGAAAGGGACATCTATGTAGCATTGTTACAGCAACACATCGAAGAAGAAAACGAGAAGATGCGTCAACAGAATGGCTAACGCTTCCTTGGATCCTATTGACATTCTCCTAGAATTGGGGTTTGACCTGGATGACATCTCTGATGATGAGAGTTATCTCAGTGCAATGAAGGAAGCCATTGCCACAATTGAATTCAAAACTCAAGGAAAGGGTGATGATAGATCAAGAGCCCTGAGAGAAGAAGTAATAAAAGTAACAAGGCAGAGAAGATCAAAAAGAACAGTAGATGTTAATAAGGTTTTCAAAACAAAACCAAAGGCATCTACTGCTGCTGGTCCAAAACTTTTGGCAGCAAGTAAGGATTATAAGGAACAAAAAGAAGAAGATGAGAAACAAGAGAAGGCAGTCACTGCTATCATTCCAGCTGGACTGAAGAGAGTTTCAGATGGAATCAATGACATTACAAAGGTCTTGGTTAGAGATCTGACTGCTGAGAAGAAACAAGCAGATGAAGAGAGAAAGGCAGCAGAGAATCTGGCTGCTGAAACAGAAGAGAAAGAATCTGAGAAGCAATCACAAGAAAGTGCTGGTAACTTCCTGAAAGGTCTCAAACCACCTGAGATTCCTTTCTTTGATAGAATCAAACAGTTCTTTGGGAATGTTCTTGCTGGTGGTTTGTTGAGTTGGTTGGCAAAGGATGAGAATAAAGATAAGGTTCAGGGATTTGCAGATTTCATCAGAGATCATGGGGGTAAGATTCTCACAGGAATTCTGGCTCTGGTGGCTCTTGATGTTGGAATGAAACTTCTTGGTTTCTTAAAACTCTTCACTCCTCTGGTGAAGGGTATGTTATTGCTCTTCAAAAATCCAGTGTTCTTGACCCTTCTTGCTGCTCTGGGTGTTCGCTCAGCTTATTATTCTGATGTGGGTGGAGTGAGATCTACTGCTGAGGGTGCTATGGTGGAAGGCATCAGAGAAGGATATAAAAGAGACTATGGTGAAGGTAATGCTGGGTTAGGTCAGTTTACCACACAGATGCGTCAGCAATATGGATCTATCGCTGGTAAGGAAGAATATGAAAAGATGACAGATGAGGAAAAGACTACTGCTCAATTCCTCAAATTGTATGATGATGAATTGAGAAACAGACAAAAAATTAATGATGAACTCTTTAGATTAAATTCAATGAAGGATGACCTAAGAGTTCGTCCTAAGATTGAACAGAAAACCAAAGAACTTGCTGCTTCTGATGCAAAATTGAGATCAATGGAATCTCAAATCCAATTTGGAGATAAGTCTTTCACTGAGGCATTTGAAGACTTTCAATCTGGTGGTGTTGCTGCTCTCCCACAAACTTCTTTGAGTCAAAGACTTTATCCCAGTCAGGCAGAGATGCCAAACACAGGAACCAGTGGTTATTTGTTTGGTGATGATTATAAAACAAAACAAGAACTCAGCAAGATGAATCTGAGTAACCAAGAATTGGATGAAGAAGGTTACTCGATGAAGGGTGCTTCTTTCTCTTATGATGAAACCTTGGAGATGTCAGAGGAGTCCAAACAAATTATTCATGGTGCTCCTGAAGCTCCACCCTCAACAAAACCAGATGATCTCACTCCAGAATTCAAAGCTTTGGAGATTCATCCTGAGAGTAAGAGAATTCAACAGGAATTGTTCAGCACTCCTCCACAACCAATGCAGGTTTCTGTGTTGCCAGTTTCTGTTCCAGCTAAGAAACCACAAGTGGCTTCATCATCTGCTGGTCAGAAGACTGCTCCCACTTTTGGTTCAGTGGATCCAAACAACACCAGTGTTCCCATGATTGCTGGTGTTTATAACTCTCCAGTAGCGGTGTAAGATCATGGCATTAGGACTTATCTCTGCGGCAAAAGGGTTGTTTGGTGGAGGAGAACCACCAAAACAGATGAGTGGATCTGACATGGCACAGAGAATGTTGCCTGGATCCTCAAATGATGAACAAGAGAAGGAGAAGATTCAGAGTAAGAAATCTGCTCTTGTGAGACAACCTCTCATCCCAGCATCCTACACACCCCCACCAAAATCACAAGCAACTGAAGTTGAGAAATCAGGAGTTTCTCCCGTTGATGGTGCATTTGGATCCATTAGAAAATCAATGGCTGGATTGAGAGATGTTGCCAAGAAACAATTCCAGTTCAAGAAGAAAGATAACGCTGATAAGAGAAAGAGAAGAGAGAACATCTTCAGAAAATTGGGTGAGAAAGCATCTGAACTTGGTGGATTGGGATTGAGATTTATCAAGAGAAGTAAAGCCTTCCAAAGAGTCAAGAATTATTTCCAAAACATTTTGTTAGGAGGCATTCTCTTATGGTTTGCCAAGAACTTTAAGGATGTAAAAGCTTGGTTTGAAGAAACTAGAGAGAAACTTGAACCCATCTTTGAGAACCTGAAGAAATGGGTGTTTGATCCTATTTTTGGTATGGTGAAATGGATTGCTGTTGAAGGGTACAAACTCACCCAACAGATTATGCAATATCCCCTAGTTCAAGATTCCATTGAAGGAATCAAAACAGAACTGGGAAAACTAGATGAATACATGGGTCCAATTAAAGATGCAACTCAGAAGATCACAGATGCTGTAGGTGGAGCAGTATCAGGTGCTGCTGAGGCGGTTGGTATTGATATGCCAGGTGGATATTCTGGTGGAGGAAGATCTGGAGACCTTGAGAAATTGATTTCAAGTGCTGAGGGTGGTTTGAACTCAGTGAATAGAGGAACTGCGGGAGACACTCCTGGAGGAGCTAAGTCCATTCTGGGTAAAAACCTCACTGAGATGACAGTGGATGAGGTGTATGCGGCACAGAGATCTGAAAAGGTTTTTGCTGTTGGTAAGCATCAAATCATTCCCATAACAATGCCTGGGTTCATCAAGTATTTGAAGAGTAAGGGAGTTGACACCAAAACAGCGAAATTTGATGAAAGAACTCAAAACATGTTCATGGATTATGTGGTTAATGTGAAGAGACCAGAAGTTGGAAGATATCTCAGAGGGGAAACTGATGATCCAACTGAAGCTGGTCAGGCTCTTGCAAGAGAATATGCCTCCATTGGCCTTCAATATGGTGAAGCAGGAAGAGGAAGAGGGTCTTCAAGATATGCAGGAACTGGTGGCAACAGAGCTTCCATTTCTCCAGAAGAAGTAATTAGAGCATTGAGAGCAGAAAGAGAAGCACGTCTAAATCCAAGACCTCCTTCAGAAGTTCCATCCTCCACAAAAAGGATGAGTGGTGGGATTGTTGAACACCTTCATGGTGATCCAGGTAGATCAGGATATGATTATGGTGGTCATGGAAGAGAATCAAATGCTCATGATCACTTCGCTTTTGCTTCCAAAGACTTGAGACTTGCGGTTCAAAGAGATTTGGCATCAGGTAAAGGACCATCAGGAAGAAAGTGGCAGATTGGTTCAACCACTGGTGGCAAACACGCACCAAACAGCTATCATTATGTTGGACAAGCTTTTGATGTTCCTTGGAGTCAGTTTGGTTCTGGTGCAATTGGTAAAAGTGATTATGAACAATCAAGACAACTCAAAGCTGATGTTGATGCTTTGGTAAGAAAGTACACTCAACAAAAGCCAGCACCAAAGAAACCACCCTCTGAGGTCTCATCTTCTGTGAGTGCCACTCCTTCTTATCAGAAGGTTGCTGTTGCAGCTCCAGTTGAACAACCACCATCAACTCCTATTGTGATTGGTGGAGGTGGGCAACAAATGGTTGCTTCTGGTCCTTCCAGAAGAGACCTAACTAATAGATCATCACAAGTGAGATTCAATTCCAGACTCTGGTCAGCATAACATGGCAAATCAAAATCCATCCACAGGCGCTGGTAATATTACCAAATTTGAGATTACTTCCAATAAAGGTGGTAAGTCTATTGATATCTCTGGTGGCGTCCAAGAATACAGATACTATGAGAGTGTGATGTCTAACCACATCACAGCAACAGCAACTTACCTTGAGACAGGTAATGACCAAGATGGTGCGTCAAAGGGTGTTTTAGATGATCTCCCCATTCGTGGTGGTGAGAAGACACAGATTCAGGTCAATGATGCTTCACAGGAACAGAATAGAATTGAACTTCCTAATGGTCTTTATGTGAATAGGATTCGTAATGCAATTCCTGGAACACAACAGGAAATGTACTACATTGACTTTGCCTCTAAAGAATATTTCCTGAATGAGCAATCAAGAGTTCTCAAAAGATATGAGGGAAAGATCTCTGATAATGTGGACACTATTCTCAGAGATGTTCTGAAAACTACAGGACAGGTTGATATTGATGAGACATCTATTGAATATAACTTCTATGGAAACAACAGAAAACCATTTTACATTGTAACTTGGTTGGCATCCAAATCTGTTCCTAAGAAAGGACAGGGTAAGATTGGTGGATTCTTATTCTTCCAAACTCGTGATGGATTGTTCTTCAAGTCCATTGATGAGTTGTTTGGTCAAGAGTCAACCAAGAAATTCATCTATAATAACACAGGTGAAACTCCTGCTGAATATGATGCCAACATTGTTTCCTATTCGATTGGGAGTGACATTGAACTGGATCAACAATTGATCATGGGTGCTTATAACAACAGATCAATCTTCTTTGATGTTTTCAACTTTGATTACAAGGAAATCAAGTTTGATATTGAAGAACAGGAAGGTGAAGCAGAAACTGCTGGAAAAGACTACATCAATGTGAATAAAGAATTCATCAACAACCCATCAAGAGTGTTCAATCATCTGATGGATTATGGAGTCAATCCTCGTGGATCAGGTGATGAGCAATTGAGCAATTATAAACAAGGAACAGATCCAATTCCAAACTTTGATGCTCAACAGACAATGGTTCAAACCATCATGAGATATAATCAAATGTTCACAGTTCAAACAAATATTGTTATCCCTGGTGACTTCAGTATCAAAGCAGGTGACATTGTTGAATGTGACTTCCCAGATGTTGAATCCAAGAAAGAAAGAGACAAGAACAAACAAACTGGTGGTAAATATATGGTAGCTCATGTGTGTCATAGGGTGACTCCAGAAGAAACATTCACAAGTCTTGGTCTGGTGAGAGACTCCTTTGGTAAGAAGGGAGGATTCTGATGCAAGAAAGTTCAGATCTTAAGCAACATTTTGTTGGTAGAGATGGTTACATCTGGTGGGTAGGTCAGATTGCTTCTGAGAAATCTTGGAAGGAGAACATCCCAGGAAAACCAGAAGACAGTAATTCTTCTATCAAAGGATTCTCTGAGAGATACAGAGTTAGAATTATTGGTCAACACCCTCAAGATCTGGAGGGAATGGAAGAGGATGATCTTCCTTGGGCATATGTTGAATATCCAGTAACTGCTGGTGGCGGAGGAAGATCTTCTTTCCAATCAGCAAACATCACACAAGGAACCTTTGTTAGAGGTTACTACTGGGACGGTCAAGATGGTCAGGTTCCTGTAATTGCTTCCTGTATCGGTTTTAACCAGTGGCAAGCCATTGCAAAGAAACTTCCTGAAGATAAGAGATTTGTTGCATTCAGTGGTTATCTTGAGGATGAAGCAGAAAAGATTGCATCTTATACTGTAAAGTCCAGTCCTGGTGGATTGACTTCATTCCCAGAAGCATGGAGATATGCAACCACCAACCAATTCTTTGTAGAGGATACTCTTGGTAGTAATGCTCTCAAGAACATGGCTGGATGGGAAGAGAGACTTCAAGGTAAGAAGTCAGAACCCATTGCAAAGACTGAAGAATGTGAACCAATGCCATCTTCTGCATTTGCAGAGAACATGAAAAACAGCATTCAGAGAATCCAAGAACTGGAGAAATCTCTCTATGATTATCGATATGCTCTGACTGGTGCAACTTCTGATATTGTTGGATTGATTTCTCTTGAGAAGTCAGAGATGTGTGTTCTTTTGGCCGCACTGATGAAGGATATGATTCTTCAGGTTGAGTCATCCACACTCAGAGAACTCAATAATAAGTTGAAGAAGTTGTATGACTTGAAACATCCCAATGAAAGACCAGAACTCAAGAAACAAGTTGAGAAGGTCAATGATGAAGTTTCTTGTCTCTTCAAGAACATCATTGATGCTCTATTTGATATCATTTGTCAGTTTGTTAATGACTCACCAAACAATGTTGTCAATGTAACTGATTGTTTTATTGATAATGCTCTGGGACAGATATTGGGACAGGCGGTTGGAGAAGCTCAGGCAGGAATCAACCTGGGAGGAATCAATGCTGGTTTTGAGCAGGGAGTTGAAGTTGGAAGCATTGTCATCAATGCTCTTGCTAATGTCAATTCATTCCTCAATTGTGAACAGAAGGATGAGTGCTCTCAACTAAACACATGGAGTATTTGGGATGGTGCTGCTGGACAAGGACTTGGAAGTGCTTCTAACATTCTCAATGTTGCCACTTCAGTTGCTCAGGGTGGAAACTTTGGTGATTTAAACTTTGGGTGGGATCCTGAAGTCATTTACAATCAAGATGGTTGTAACACAGGACCAAGACCTTGTGGTCCTCCACAGGCAAGATGGATTTCTGCCACTGGTTCAGGAGCACAAGGTAATTTGATTATTTCATCAGGTGGTGCTATTATTGGATATGATCCAATTGAAGTTGGATCTGGATACGTCGCAGGTGAAACTTATGGTTATGCTTATGATGATTGTGGAAATGGCGATAATGGTGTATTTTATCCTATTGTTGAGGATGGCGGTATCACTGATATTGTAGTTACCCAGCCAGGAACAGATTATCTTCCTGGACCCAATGGGTGTACAGGTGGAGATGGAAGAGAATGGTCCTGTGAAAATGACACAGACATCACTTATCCAGATGGTTCATTCCCAGTACCCATTCCTCCAGGCAATGTTATTGAGGTTAAACCTGGTGACATTGTAAATACTCCATGTTGTAGTGAAGTTGTTACTGAACCCATTGATAATGATCCAACCACAGGTGGTGAAACCATCAGTGGATGCAGCAATCATGTGGTTCAGAGACCAGGAAGATTCACAACTCCACCAACTGGTTGTCCTGGAAGAACACAAGGAACTTATCCATCATCTTCTGATGGTTCTTATCCTGTCATTCTTTATCTCTGTGAGATTATCATTCAGGATTCTGGAATTGCTTACAGACCAGGAGATGAAGTTGTGATTGAACCACCTCTTGGATCTGCCGCTGTTCTTGAAGTTGATCAACAAGGAAGAATTAGTGCTGTGAAAGTCACAGAGGGTGGTGAAGGATTCCAAGAAATGCCTAAGATTTATGTAAGATCTGACACTGGATTTAATGCTGAACTTCTTCCTAAGTTCTGTGTGTACAGAGTTGGTGAGGATGAGTTCCAGAATCCAGAACTTCAGGATAAAATTGTTACAGTTATTGATTGTGTAGGTAAGTTCTAATGTCAGAGTCAGCAGAAAAGAATTATCACCAGGTTAGATATGGAACCAAGGATGGTGAGATTAAGTTTGGACATCTTCATGATGATAATGTTCAATCTTCTGTGATGCTTCGTGATGGTGCCACTTGGAACCATTACATTACATTGGATCAGACTGGTAAAGGACACAGGAAGTTTGGAACAATATCTGTGTCACCTGGATCATTCCAGGTTGAGGCAGGTGATGGATTTGGTGAGGAGGAAAAGAAAGCAGGTGCTCCAGCAATCTTTTTTGATGCAAAGAAAGGTGACTTTATTATTCGTTGCCCCAAGGGAACTCTAAAGATTGAAGCAAAGAACATTCAATTGAAAGCACATGGTGAAGATAATAAGAATGGATCTATTACAATAGATGCT
>Ga0222719_10005301_pt1 | contig 11141 bp, 14 predicted proteins | sample C33_34DmetaG_FD_165039 | JGI IMG/M metagenome (GOLD analysis project Ga0222719, IMG submission 165039) | Estuarine water microbial communities from San Francisco Bay, California, United States - C33_34D | ecosystem: Environmental > Aquatic > Marine > Unclassified | place: USA: California...
AAGGTCTTGCCGACGATGCTCACGGCTTCGGAGATGTCGTTGGCCTCAAAGGTGACGATGTTCTGAGTTGTTGTACCCTCGCTGTTGGTCTCGGGCTCCATGGCCAAGACGGCGCGGGTAACGTTGTATCCGTAGCGGGAAGGGAAAGTAGAAACAGTCATTTGTTTGTGTGTGTGGTGCCCTCTCGGGCTTGAGCTAATTATGGGTCATGGTTGGCCCTGCTCAACCCTGCTTGTGCAGATTTATCAATTGGTTGCCGGGGTATGGATCACGCCACAACGTGCCCTGTATTTACGGCAGCGCCGCTGTTGTATTGCAGGCTCCCCGGCAGGGGCTCATCTAGTGTTCCTGGGACGGCAATGCCGGGCCTTTAGCGAAAGACCAGATCAGTCGGATCGACTGGTCAATGATGATGCCGCTGCCGCCTAGGGCTTCTGTCGTCAGCCCAGGTCGCAAGGTGCAGCACCAACCATCTGCTTCGCGCTCAAGGCTCTCAACGTGTGGCAGGGCTTGGATGCGTTCGAGGTAAGTCATGAAGAAAGCCCCCTGAAGGGGGCGGGCAGATCAGACAATGCGCTTTCCGGTGGCAAGCTCAACAACGTAAGGGATGCTGCCGTTGTTGTAAGAACGAATTTGGTTGGCACTCTTCATGACTGACTCAAGCTTTCTGGAGAAACCGGGCTTGTGAACAGTGCTGTCGATGATCATTCCCACGGCGTAGGCATAGTCAGCGACTTTGCTCTTCATTGTGTGGGTAGTGCCTTCGACGGTGATGGTGTAGTTGGTCATTTGAGGTGTGTGTGGTGCGGTCTCCCGCTTGAAAAGAATATAGGGCATTGGTCGGCCCTGGTCAACCAACTCGCAAAAAAAAACGGCAACCAAAAGGCTGCCGGGCTTTTTAGGGTCTCTGCTCTTGCTGCTAGCTTGGCGCTTCGCCAAATTCAAAGCGCTGGCTCATGGCCACCACGGCGGCCTCAATCCCCCTCTTTGCTCTAGAAGAGAGGTAATCATGAGTCATCACCAAGACCTCTTGCTTAGTCTGGTTAGCCAGCTCCTGAGCCTTGAGCCTTTCGTTGTCGTTTGGCTGAAATTGCTTAACCTCTACAAAGAAGCCCTGGCCAAATTCGTCAACTACCCAAAAATCCGGCAAGTAATAGCCGGAAGGCAGCTCAAAGCCCTCTGGCTCGTAACGCCAGTGCCATTTCCGCTCTGAAAAATAAACTGCAAACCTTGCCTCTAAACGGCTCCGAAAGCAGCAGCCAAAAGCGGATGTCGAAATAGGTTTAATCACGTAGAAAACCATTATTAAAAGCAAACGCAAGCGCTTCATTTAAAATAATGCTTGTAGCGTATCTCCCTGTAAGTCCGTTATCCAAAGCATAAGACTTTAAATAAAGGTAATTGCTTGCGCTAATAGAAAAGGATAATCTTTTTGGTAAAAGCATTTCAGCTTCTTTGTCGATGAATTTTTGCTCAGTTTCTGACAATTTTGCTGTTTTGTTTTTAACAGTTTGAGCTATTTGGCTTGCCGGTGTGACAATCTCACTTCTAAGGTTTTCTGGCAGCAACTGCAATGGAGCCGCCTTGGCAATCCATTTACGCGCCCCTTTTTTGTCTGCAGGGTACAAGGCAGTCAAAGTAACCCTTTTGCCTACGTTGTGTTTCACTTCGTAGCTATTGTCTCCGGGTGAGTAAATAATTGCTTCCTCTCCCTTTTCAATCAAAAAGCAAACGGCAAAATCGTGTTTGGGTGAACCCTCTTCAGTGATGAAGGCAACCCTTTTTTGTGTCTCTTGCTTTTGCTCAGGCTTGAACGATTCGATCATGATGGTTTGATTTGATTAGAAATACAGGATTTTTATCTCCCGCCTTGGAAGCTAGCGGTTTTTTTATTTAATTTCAACAATGCTGATCAAAGCCCCTGGCGGCTCGAATCCAATGCAATAACGCTTTTCAGCGTTGACGATGATCACAAGGCAATCGTCAGCCATTGCGCCACCGTCTACAAGACCGTCGAGCGTTGACCTTACGCATTTGTCGATGTCGTTTCTTTTTACGATGCAATGCTCTGGCGCATTTGCCTTTAGCTGGCCATTAGTCGTGAAGTGAGACTTAGGCCTCTTAAATCGAAACACGATAGAAACAGAGCAGCCTGATTCTATTCGTGAGATTTTTTGGTCTCGCATTTGCTGCGATGCAGAATCAGAGACCGCCTTGCGCCATGGCTTAACGCGCTTGCTGGCCTCGATCATCCTCCCGTTTCCTACATATCGTTTGGATCCCTGCGGTGCTGGCTCTAAGCCGTTGACAGAAAGCTGTAACAAGGCCATCTTGAAGCGCCACCTATTCTGACCATGGATAAAAAATTGCTCCTCAGCGCCCTCAGAAGGGATCTGGCTGCTACCAAAGCCATTCACCTTTTGGTCAGTGATCAGATCAAAAGAGAAGAGCAGGCTTATTGGGATCTAGGCGTTGAGCCCTGGATTGATTCCGGCAAGCAACGCTTAATCAAATCTCAATGCCAAAGCTTAGTGAACGCTAATGAAGAGTTAATGCAGGCTTGGTTTGATTCTCAAGAATAAAAATCCGCAAAAAAAAGCGGGAGACCCCCTTCAAGAACTCCCGCCAGAAGCGTCTTTCCTCATCTCAAATTTAACATGCCACACAAGGTTTTAGCAAGCGGTTTTGCCGCAATCCCTTACAAGTTGATGGATCAGGGCAACTATCGCATTTGGGCGGTTTATGCCGTATTGCATCGGCATGGGTGGAATAGCCAGCAAGGGTGCTGGGTTTCGATCAACACGATTCAGCTTGAAAGCGGCATGAGCCGAAAAGTCGTGCAACGCGCTTTGGCGTGGCTCAAGGAAACCGGATGGGTTGAAGCCAAGGCCAGATCAGGTCACACAACGGTTTTTCACGTCAAAACAGATGCTCCTGAACCCATAGCAAAAACGACCCAGGTCAAAAACGACCTAGGTCGAAAACGACCTACCCCCCAGGTCGAAAACGACCTACCCCCTAGGTCGAAAACGACCTACGAACAAGAACCCATTAACAAGAACCCAGGAACAAAAACCCAAAAGGCGCAAGCGCCGCCAAAGGATCCAAATCGGACAAAAAAGCTCCCGCTTGCTTCGATCCCTTTTGAACTCGACGACTGCGCCGATTTGCTGGTTGAGTTTTGGGCTGTGAAAAAGGGCACGAGATCCAGCAGCGTTCTCAAGCGCATCACCAATAAATTGCTGCAGTGGCCGTCAGAGGCCCGCAGAAACGCCCTGGAGCGCTCTATCGCTAGTGGCTGGGGTGATGTATTCGAGGCCAGGGCTAAGGCCTCTCACGGGGCCTCTCAGGAGCCGTTGACGAAACACCCCGCCTCACGTATCTTTACGGCTGAGCAGGGCTTCATTGATGAGCCCTGCCAAAACCCAGTTCTTCAAAAGCTTTTCAATGAAAGCGCTTGATCTTTCCTCCACGCGCCTAACGCTGAGGCAAATGCTTCACAATGGCCTGATCACTCTTGAAAACCTTGACGAGCCCTCGCCAGGCTTCAGCAAAAACATGCGGGTTGACCTAAGGACTTTCCCCAAGGGATATCGCGGCGTCAGATTCGTGAATCTTCTTAGAGAAGATTCATCACAGCAAATCTCTCCTGAGGATTTCTAATGCTCTATGATTTATCCTTTCGTCAAGAGCCTGTCGTTGAGTCTTTGATCGTCACCCTTGATCTAGCCAAGGCTCAAGCACGAGCAATTTTGGACAACGCTTACGAAGAAAACCGATCCTTGCCGTCAGAATTGCTATCATCTTTCAATAATGATCTTTGTCGCATTCAGGCGGCACTCGAAACTGCAACATGCGTGAAGTAAAACTTCGTCTCCCAGAATCAGAGCTTCAGTTGATTGACAACATTGTAAAGGAGAAAAACACCACCCGCTCAAGTTTCATCAGATCAAAATTGCGCGTTTCAGGCTGCAAGCCCGAAAAGATTCAACAAATCTCAAACGCAATCCGCGCACGCGCAAACAGTGGCCTCAGCAAACAACAGGCTGATCATTGCGCTGCAATCGCAATCAATGCACTTATCGATGACTCTCCCTGATCTCTATCCCTCAAACATCCGAATTTCGGATATTTCAGAAACCCTCGATGATTACTACACTGCCCTCTACCAAGAATTAAACAACCCACAAAAACCCAAAAAACCCTATACTCAAAACAAGGCGGCCTTTAATGTCAAAAATGGTTTCCATCAATGACCTAAAGCAAGATCATAAAAATGCAAGAAAGCGTACCGATCGCTCTGCAAAACTCATTGCAGAATCATTGCAGCGTTACGGTGCTGCACGCTCTATCGTCATCGATGAAGACAATCGCATCCTGGCAGGCAATGGCACCATTCAAGGTGCCAAAACAGTAGGTATCAAAAATTTACGAATCATAGAAACCGACGGCAATGAACTGATCGCCGTAAAACGCACCGGCTTGTCTGAAGAAGAAAAGATCGGCTTAGCTCTAGCCGATAACCGCACAAGCGATTTATCCGACTGGGACGCTGAAATGTTGCAGCAGCTCAGTGAAGAGCATGACATCACCCCATGGTTTGAAGGTGAAGACCTTTCAGAAATTATTGGTGAAGTCGAGCAGTTACCAGCCGAAGGCAACACTGACCCCGACGAGATTCCCGAAACACCAGAAGACCCCATCACCAAACCAGGTGACTTATGGATCCTTGGCAACCACCGCTTGCTCTGTGGTGACAGCACTAACATTCAACACGTCGAACGCCTTATGGATGGCAAGAAGGCCGATATGGTCTTTACCGACCCGCCATACGGTGTCAACTACGAAGGCGGGCATTTTCATAGTGGTGACGTCAACATCAAGCGCAAACGAGAAAAGCTCGCAAACGATGCCGATGATCAGATCTACGCCGATGTAGTCCCTTTGATCGCATCATTTTGCGATGGGCCTTGTTATACTTGGTTCGCTGGCACTAAGCCCCTCAAGCTCTATCAGGCAGTAGAAGCTGTTGGGCAAATTCATGCACTAATTATTTGGCATAAAATCAACGCTACATATGCCGCAATGAATGCGCAATACAAGCAGCGCCACGAACCTTGTCTTTATTGGAAACCAAAAGGCTCAACTCTCAGATGGTGTGGCGCATCCACCGAAGCAACCTTGTGGGAGATGAAGCGCGATGCAACTAACAATTTTCATCCAACTCAAAAGCCAGTTGAGCTAGCCGAACGGGCTATAAACAATCACAAGGTTGCCACAGTGCTTGACCTCTTCGGTGGTTCAGGATCAACTCTTATCGCCTGCGAGAAAACTTCCCGCCACTGCCGCATGATGGAAATCGACCCCGCTTATTGCGATGTCATCGTCAAGCGCTGGGAAGACTTCACAGGTAACACCGCCGTCTGTGAACCATCAGGCGCTCACTTCAATCAGGAGCAACAGGAGGCGTTCTAATGGCCGCCCCTAGAGGAACAAAAGCAGAAACTGAACTTCGCGCACAGCGGTTTGCTCGCATTATCGCAAGTGGTGGCCGTAGATCAGATTGCATTCGATATGCATCCGAAAACTGGGGGGTGGGATCTCGCTCATGCGACAAGTATTTGCAACTTGCGAGAGAGCAACTCAAGGCAGACTGGGACATCGAACGCCCTCAAATGGTCGCTGATCTGCTTTCGCAGTGCTCAACCCTTCAAATGGAAGCCAGGAGAGCAGGGCAATATCACATAGCCTTGGGCGCAATCAATACTGCGGCGAAGCTTGCTCAGCTGTGTTCTTAACAAAGATGCTTTGAGCTGTGAGTATTCTGGATTGTCAGCCGAAAACAGGCATCCTTCAAATGGTAAAGGGTGACGCTGGAAATCTTGACATTCAAAAGACGATCAATGAAATTCGTCGAGATTTGCACCCTGGCCAGTTAAGCTTTGTTGATGATCATGAAACTGAAATACTAGGAATTTCTGCTGGCTATGGTGCTGGAAAAACCAGATCTTTATGCGCCAAGGCTTTTGTTTTGGCCGCGGCAAACCAAGGGTTTATCGGCGCTGTAATGGAGCCCACGGGGCCATTGATCAGGGATATTTGGCAAACTGATTTTGATGATTTTTTAGATCATTACGAAATCCCACACAGTTTCAGAGCAAGTCCGTTGCCTGAATATGTGTTGCACTTGCCTAGGGGAGACACCAAGATTTTGTGCCGTAGCTTTGAAAGCTGGCAAAGGATTATCGGCTTGAACCTTGCTTGGGTTTTGGCTGACGAGATCGACACCGTTCACCCATCAATTGCGAATAAGGCATTTCCAAAAATCCTTGGCCGCCTGCGCTCCGGCAATGTTCGCCAATTTGCAGCTGCAAGCACTCCTGAGGGTTTTCGGTGGATGTGGCAGACCTTTGGCAGTGAAGAGGCTCTTTCTCGCCCAGATCGCAAGTTGATCAAGATGAAGACAACGGATAACCCACATCTTCCGCCAGATTTTATCGAGAGACTAAAGGCTAACTACGATCCCACTTTGTTGCAAGCTTATCTCAACGGAGAGTTTGTAAGCCTAAACATGGGACAGGTTTACGATAGATTCGACAGATCAAAGCATGTTGGCAAGATTCCTGATGATATTTCACAACCTCTGCGGATTGGGATTGATTTTAATGTTGGGAACATGAATGCAGTTATTGCAATCAGAGAAAAGAACAGGTTGCTTTTTATCGATGAAATTGCTAAAGCTCATGATACCGATGCACTTGCTCGTGAAATCCGCAGAAGGCACCCAGACAGAAAGATCTACATTTACCCTGACGCTTCAGGCGGATCAAGATCGACTAATGCTTCGCAGACCGACATCCAAATTCTTGAAGGTTACGGGATGTCGAATCAGAGCCCAAAATCAAACCCCCCGATTCGTGACCGTGTTGCAGCAGTTCAAGCAGTGCTGGAAAATGGAAAGGGTGAAATCAGGATGCAGATCGATCAACGGTGCAAAAAGCTGATTGAGTGCCTAGAGCTGCAGAGCTATGACGACAAGGGCAACCCCGACAAGAGCGCAGGGTATGACCACATGGTTGATGGTTGCGGCTACTTGATATGGCGAGAGTTCAACCCGCTTCATGCTGGGGCAGGAAAGGGAACAGGTATCAGGTTGTATTGATCCAATTTCTGCAGATGTCAAATCTGCTCTTGACGCTCTCGCTGAGGCGTGATAAGCTTTGGGTCATCAGATCCTCGGCAGATCTACTTGGGTTTTCGGACCTTTTTGAAACCCTCCGGGTGCAACCGGGGGGTTTCTTTTCTTGACGCTCTCGCCAAGGGGTGATATTATTTGTTTTCCTCCCAGTTTCTATTTCGGGTTTCGGTCCGTAATCCCCCCCCCCTCCGGTTGCCGCCGTAGGGGGGTTTTCCTTTGTCGCTTAAAATAAAAAGACAGACGCTTAAAAGCCTTGTACACGGGATATAACTTTTACGACCGCCCACAGACTCAGCGAGTCGTCACAAAGGTAAATGATCCAAATTCGGCTTGGTACGCTCAAGAGCCGCATTGGATGTTGATTGAAGACCTTTCAACAGGCACTTACGGAATCAGAAAAAAACACCGCCGATATTTGCCGCAAGAGCCGCGAGAGCTAGATGAAAGCTATGACAACAGGCTTTTTCGCTCTGTTTGCCCTCCGTATTATCAAAGACTTGAAAGGATGCTAGCGGGCATGTTAACGCGCAAGCCTGTAAGGCTTGATGATGTCACCGACACGATCAGAGAACAGCTCTTTGATGTTGACATGCAAGGCAACGATTTAAACAGTTGGACATATGAAGCGGCTAGGAAAATGATACGCTATGGTCACATCGGCATCCTTGTTGATGCTCCTGCTAATGGTGGTAGGCCTTACTGGAATTGCTATACACCAAGAGAAATTCTCGGCTTTCGCGTTGAGGCAATTGAAGGTAAGTCTACATTGACTCAATTGAGGCTTCAAGAATCGATCGTGATTCCATCTGAAGATTCAGAATATGGAGAAGAGCAAGTTGAGCAGATTAGAGTTTTAAGACCTGGAGAATATGAAATCCACAGAAGGGGAAAAGACGGCGATTTTCAAATTGTTGAGGAAGGTGCAACAACAATTCAAGAAATTCCTTTTGCAGTTGCCTACTCAAACAGATACAACATTTTGGAATCTAGGCCGCCGCTTGAAGATATTGCAGAATTAAACCTTAAGGCTTATCAGGTTCAATCAGATCTAGACAACCAGCTTCATATCAGCGCGGTGCCAATGCTGGCATTTTTTGGCTTTCCTTCTTCAGCTGAGGAAGTATCTGCGGGGCCAGGAGAGGCCCTAGCATTTCCTGCCGAAGGTAGAGCAGAATACATTGAGCCTGGTGGCAGTTCGTTTGATTATCAATTCAGAAGGCTTGAAAGTATTGCAAGCCAAATCAATGAGCTTGGATTGTCTGCGGTGTTAGGCCAAAAGCTTTCTGCTGAAACCGCAGAATCCAAAAGAATTGATAGAAGCCAAGGCGACTCAGCAATGATGGTTATTGCTCAGAACATGCAAGACGCTATCGACAATTGCCTTCAGTTTCATGCCCAGTTTTTGGGAGAATCTCAAGCCGGAAGCTGTTTAATTAATCGTGATTTTCTTGGCATTAGACTTGAGCCCCAAGAGATTCAATCGCTCTTGCAACTTTACACTGCAGGGACAATTACCCAGGAAACCTTGCTTCAACAACTTGCCGATGGTGAGGTTTTGGGTGATGATTTTGATGTTGAAGAAGAAATCGAAGCCACTCAAAACGGCGGATTGATCGAGCAAGAGCAGCCGGAGCCAGCCCCAGAGCCTGACGAAGAACCACCAATTGAGCCGGGCGTTGAGATCGAAGAATAAGGGGATCTGGCTGTGCTGATTCTTCTTATGATTGGCTCATGGCTAAGGGATCTAATGGGCAAGCCAAAGGAGAAACCAAAAGAGCAGCAGCCGGAACAAAGGCCTGTAGTTTACGTTTATCACGAGGAATTACCCGAAGAAATTTTTGCAATTGTAAGGTTGACTTGGTACAGAGAAAATCTTGCCATTTCAGTTGATGAAATTGCGCTAATCAAAGAGGATAGTCTTTACGAGGAATTCCCTGGTGTATTGAGAGACGCATTAAACGCAGGCGCTGATGTCTCAATAAAAACATCACTTGAGGCTGAAGTTTTGGGCATTGAGGTGATCTGATGACTTTGCCTCCTAATCTGCAAACGATTTTTCGTAATGCGATTGATCTCAACAGATACAGCAACAGCGTTGCCAGGAAAATAATTAATCAATACAATTTGATTATTGTTGATTCAGTAAATCAGCTGCAGGGAATCGATGAAGCCAGAGCCCCTGTCAAGGCTGCAAGATTGAGGGCAATTATCGCGCAGCTCAAAGACTCCCTGGCAACATGGGCGGGAGACAGCACAGAAATCACTGCTCTTGAGCTTCAGGGCTTGGCAGAGCTGCAATCTGAGTTTGTCCAGGATCAGCTAAGAAAGGCGCTGCCTGCAGGTTCAAGAAATCTTGTTCGCACTGTAGAGATAAGCCCTCAGTTTGCTCAATCGGTAGTCAGCACCGATCCGACTCAAATCAACCTTGTTGCCTTGTCTGATGATTTATTCGCAGCCGTTGAAGGCCCTGGAGCTGCTGCAGGTGCTCCGAGAACATTTAGCTTGACTGCCACTCAAGGATCAACAATCACTTTGCCAAATGGCCAGGTTGTGCAAAAAGCATTTAGGGGGTTGGCTGAATCGCAAGCAGAAAGGTTCGGCCAGTTGGTGCGGCAAGGTTTGTTGACTGGTGAGCCAACGGCAGACATTTCAAGAAGATTGAGGGGAACACTTGATTTTGGAGAGGAGGCCAAAACAGTTAAGCAACTTGCGTTGGCAGGCGGAGAGCTTACACGCGCAGCAAATGCTCAAGTTGTGACCCTTGTTCGCACCAGCGTTAATCAAGTTGCCAATGCAGCGGCAAACAGCGTTTACGAAGCAAATTTAGACGTAACAAAAAAATATAAATATGTGGCAACATTAGACTCTAGAACATCGCCAATTTGCCGGGCGCTTGATGGTAAAGAGTTTGAGTATGGCAAGGGGCCACAGCCCCCTCAGCACTTTGGTTGCCGTAGCACGATTGTCCCAATTGTTGATGATGAAATCTTGCCGCCTTCAAAGGTTGCCAAGCGCGCATCAGCCTATGGGCCTGTTTCCGCCGAGTTGAATTATGGCCAGTGGTTGCTCAAGCAGGGCAACTCAGAACAGCAAAAAGTTCTAGGCAGCAAAGCTCCATATTTTAGAAAAATTGCCAGGAAGTACGGGGCAAAAAATGCTATGGCAAAAATGATCAGAGACGACGGTTCTGAATTATCCTTAGATCAGCTGCGATCTCGTTACGGTGCCGTTAAAAAAAGGTAAATCGCAAGCCACTATTTCACAAAATATCAGAAAATTAATCAAAGAAGGCTACAGCAGGCAACAGGCCGCGGCCATCGCATTTTCAGAAGCTGGCACGAGCCGAAAGAAAAGGCGCACGCCCAAGCGTAGTTAAAATCAAAGCAGTCGCCTCCTGAAAATGCCAATGTATAAAGGCCCCAAGAAGCCTCAGAAGCCAATGGGCAAAAAAGGCATGAAAAAAGGAGGTAAGAAAAAATGAAAAAAGGTGATCGTGTTAGCTGGACCTATCAAGGAAAACGCACATATGGCGTTGTCACCGGAATGGCTGGCAAGCGTGCGAGTATTAAAGGCCCCACAGGTAGCACGATCACTAGGGTTGGTTCTGATAAGGATCCTGTTGTCCGTATTAAATCCGAGTCAACAGGAAACCCTGTTCTTAAGAAGCGTTCCCAATTGAGGGCAGCGCCTAAAAGAAAATGACCATCACGTATCGGGGTGAAACTTTCAGCGGGTACAACAAACCCAAGCGCACCCCGAAGCATCCAACAAAATCGCATGTTGTGCTTGCCAAAGAAGGCGAAAGGGTTAAGTTGATCCGCTTTGGTCAGCAAGGCGTTTCAGGTTCGCCACGCAGGCAAGGCGAATCCAAATCTGACAAGGCACGCCGCGCATCTTTTAAGGCTCGTCACTCAAAGAACATTGCCAAGGGCAAAATGTCGGC
>Ga0222719_10005306_pt1 | contig 11135 bp, 5 predicted proteins | sample C33_34DmetaG_FD_165039 | JGI IMG/M metagenome (GOLD analysis project Ga0222719, IMG submission 165039) | Estuarine water microbial communities from San Francisco Bay, California, United States - C33_34D | ecosystem: Environmental > Aquatic > Marine > Unclassified | place: USA: California...
CAGACTCAATGCTCACGCTCGTTCGCTCGTTCGTTCGCTCGTTCGCCAGGGGAGCTCCTCCAGCACGTGGTCATCCCGATGCTCGCGTTCGACGACCTCGATCAGGAGCTCTGGGACGAAGACCCGGAGGAGTATATCAGGAAGGGATACGACATCATCGAGGATATCTACTCGCCAAAGACCTCTGCCGTCGCCGTCCTCACCGGGCTGTGCGGGTCGAAGAAGAAGAACCAGCTCGACTCGGTCATGGCGTTCCTGGCGACCGTCTTCCGGGAAGTGGCTGCAGTCGACATGACGGCGGCGACCGATGCCAACATGGTCCAGGCGCGGAGGCTGGACGGTGCCATGTACGGCGTGGGCTCGCTGGCAGACATCCTGCGGCGGAGCACGACGTACAAGCCGCAGATCCCGTCGCTGTTCCAGACGTATATTATGCCCACGTTTTCGAGCCCGTATGGTCACGTGCGGGCCAAGGCGTGCTGGATATCGTCCGAGTTCGCGGCGGTGTTGCACGACCTGTCGCCGGAGACTTTCATGGACCTGTTGCTGCGCGTGCAGGCCCTGCTCAGCTCGGACCACGAGCTGCCCGTCAAGGTGGGTGTTGAACTCGACCGACGTGAGGTGGGGTGAACAAGGAGCGACGCGACCCGTTCACCCCACAAGATCACCCGCGACCTCACTCCTCCCCAGCGAGCTGCTCAATCGAGAACATCACGCCCGAGAACATCACTTCGGGGTGGGGTGGTGGTGGTGATGTTCTCGGTGATGTTCTCGGTGAGGAATGGGGGGGGGTCGCTGCGCTCGCCCAACCCACCGACTCTCTCTCTCTCACTCGCTCGTTCCCTCGTTCGCTCGTTCGCCAGGTGGACGCTGCCATCGCGATGCGCGAGTTTTTCGAGGCCATCGACGAGAACCAGGTGCAGAACTACAACTTCCTGCAGGCGCTGCCGTCGCTGCTGAAGGAGTTCCTGGAGTTGGCCAACTCGGTCGGCTCGGAGGGCATCATGGGGACGATCGAGACGGTCGTCGACAAGTTTGGCGATCACATCGGACCGTACGCGCACGACGTTGCCGTCGCGCTCGTCGCGCAGTTCTGGAAGATTGTCAACGTCGAGAACGACGACGACGACGACGAGGACGTGTTCTCGGACGCCCTGGCCGGACACCAGGTGCTGGCGACCATCGCGACCGTGCTCGAGGCCGTCTCCAAGTCGCCGGAGATCATGGCGCAGATGGAGACCTTGCTGTTCCCGATATTCGACAAGTTTTTGGGAGACACTGGCATGGACGTCATCGAGGAGATGCTGGAGCTCATGACGGCGCTGACGTACTACTCGCCGGTCATCTCGGACCGGATGTGGTCGCTCTTCCCTCGGATCGTGGAAATCATGCCCACGTGGGGCGTCGACTTCTTCCAGGAGTTCATTCCGGTCGTCGATAATTTCATCTCGCGGGGCACGCAGGTGTTCGCCCAGCACTACCTCCCGGCGACCAACGCCATGCTCGAGAAGGCACTGGTCCGCTTCCAAGGCGGCGAGGGGGACGACGGCTTTGGGACGGACGAGGAAGTGTTCGGCGGCGTTGGTATCATCATCCAGGTCATCTTGGAGAACTGCAAGGGGCAGGTGGACGCGTGCATCAAGCCGTACATGTCGCTGATCGTCGGCACGATGACCCGGAACGACGCCGAGCCGTTTGCCGAGGACCACGTCCTCGAGAACCTCCTCCTGGCCGGGGCCGACGCCCTGTACTACAATCCGGTGCTGACGATGAACGCGCTGCAGGAGAACGGGCAGCTCGCGTATTTCATGCACTCGCTCGGCCAAGCCGTCAGCAAACGGAAGAAGAAGAGCGGCAAGCTGTACTACTTCCCGTCCACGAGGAAGAAGAAGACGGTCATCCTCGGCCTGGCCGCCGTGATGGCCACGCCCGCCGATGCCATGCAGCCGGGAATGCGACAGAGCATCCCGCAGATCGCCGCCGCTGCCGTGGCGATGCTCATGGACCTGAAGAAGCAGGAGGAGGAGGCCACACGGCCGGGCACGGGCGGCTCGCTCTTCTCGGCCATGACGGGCGCGTCCCAGTCCTCTGCGGACTTCGATTTGAACGATTCGCGGGTTCTGTCCGACTCTGGAGACGAAAGCGAGGACGATTCGGAATACGGCGACATGATATTCGACCAGCTGCGGCGCTTGCGAGAGAAGAGCGCGGGCCTCGACGACGACGACGAGGGGGGCCTGATCGACGACCTGTTCTTCGACGACGACGACGAGAATACGACGTCGCCGCTCGACAACGTGTGCGCCTACACGACGTTCAAGGAGGCGTGCGCGCGGCTCCGCGGCGGCGACGAGCACGGGTTCATGACGGCCGTCGGCCTGCTCGACGACCAGCAAAAGGTCTGGTTTGAGCAGTTTCTGACGGCTGCGTGAACGCGAAGATTGGTATTTCATGCAAATTAAACGTCGAAAACTTAGGCGAACATGGTCCGCGAGGCACTCTGCCTGTCCATCCAGAACGTGGCGATGCCGCTGAAGAGCATCATGAACGCGACCAGGCCGAACACAACGGGATGGGTCGAGATCTTTGTCCTGAATGCGTCCCAGACCGATCCAGACTCGTCCGTGGTCCGACGCTTCCGAGGGAGGGAGGGCGAAAGGGCGTGAGAGTGGGGCGGGCGGGCGGGCGGGTGAGCCGCGATCTCGTACCTTGGCGGGCCCGTTCCGCTTATAGTGCGCCGCACTGCGGGCGTTAATGACGCGCTTAGAGACAGCCTGCAGCGCGCGAGCGTGGTGGGCGTGAGCGGGAGCGAACGAGGCAGATCATTCAAGTTCAGAGACGAAATTGAATCGGGGAGAGCCGACGCAATTCTCCGTGCGAAACGGAACGACTGCGGTTTTCTGGTCGTCTACTACTTCTTCGTACGTACCATGATGCGAGGTAACAACAGGAGGTAAATTTGTACACGTCGATCGGTTTTCAGGCAGGCAGCTGCCTGCAGGTCGGGCCAAAATCGGTCGGGCACCCGTGAACTTAAACGCGTTCACACGACTCGTGAGTCTTTAAAACCCCATGATCATCATCCACTGCAAATCAGCCACTACAGATGCGTATCCGCCTCCCCGTACGTGTCATCTCCCGCCGCGCTGCTCCCACTGCTCCCGCTGCTCCCGGCTTCCCCTCGTTCCATGGCGTTCATCTGATCCTCCCAGAGCCCGTCGACACAACGCTCGGGGGTCTTTGAAAACAGCGCTTCCTTCCAGTTCCCGAAGAACCCCCGGTCGTACGGGTTCTCCCGCCGTATCGACGAGTACTTGTTCCGGAAGTGCTCGTAGGTGGACGTGTTCTTGGTGATCAGGTAGCTGTGGAAGACGGTCAGCCCGCCGACAAACCAGCTCGCGAGGAACGCGTAAATCGTCACGGCGAGCGACCCGGGGTAGGCCTGGATCGCAGGGCCCCAGTCGCCGCCGTGCTGGTCCACGGCCGAGTCGTTCAACTGCAGCAGTGATACGATAATCACCCAGATACAGAGCACCGTGGTGCTAGAAACAAAGGCGAAGAATGTCGGGTAGTTCCGCCGGCCGATGCAGTTGCCGACCCACGGGCAGTGATGGTCAAATTTATCCACACAATTGTCGCACGCGGAGCAGTGGGCACACCGCGGCGGCCGGTAGTGGCAGCAGGTGGCACAGAACTTGGTCGTGATGGCATAGCCGTTCTCCAGGCGAAACTCGTGAGTTTGTTTGTGCGGACTCCACCCGCTGCCGCCCGGGGACGACCTCGGGATGAACCCGGGGTCCCGCGTCGCCGTCATGACGAGCGTGCAGAACGGTACCAGAGTCAAGACGACGGAGAAGGCCAGGTAGGCCGGCGACATGTGTGCAACCGTGTACGGGATGACCAGGGCGTAGAACACGGCGAGCGGCGCGATGATAAGGAAGCAGCTCGCGATCATCGCCTTGTAATCCGGTCCGAGGACGATCCTCCCGCCGCAAAAGCTGTAGTGCCAGCCCCGGTCGACGCCTCTCACAGATTTTTTCACTGCCTGGACATCTGTTGCGGTGTCGGACGCCGGGCCGAGACCCGCGGTGTCGTCTTCTGGCATGAGAATTTGAAATTCCTTCTCCCTTCTCCCTTCTCTCTCTCCCTTCTCTCTCTCCTGTTCTTGTCTGTCTCCCTTCCGTGCTCGCACTCGGGCGGCTCGGAGTCTGTCCTCGACTGCTGTGGCCCTGAACTTTGAATTGGAGTTGGAGTTGGGCGGCCACCACGATGCCTCCTGATCATGATCATGATGACCGGCGTACGCCGTGAAGATTTCCAACGCCTTCAATAATAATAACACCACCGATTGATAACAATAAAACTCGCCGCCACGTCACACCCCCACTACCACCTGCTCCCGCCACGGACGGGCGGGGGTGGCTCCCTTCGGTCCGAGCCACCGCCCCATCGATCGGCGTCCCTGCCAGAGCCGCTGTCGCGCCAGCCGCCGCCGCCGCCGGGAGCCGCACCGCCGCCCGCGCGACGCAGGTGGGGAGGCACGAACCTGCCGCCCGAGGCCGCGCCGCCGCCGCCGCCGCCTCCATCCCCACCGGCGCCGTCGCCGCCGCCCCTCGCCCTCGCCTCGATCTCGGCCTCGCGCTGCCTCTGCTTCTCGGCAATCTCGTCGAGCTTCCTCTGGTGCTCGGCCTGCTCCCTCTCCTTGCGCTCGCGCTCCTCCTCCTTGCGCGCGTCCTCCTCCTCCCTCCTCTTCCTCTCGATCTCGACGCAGCACCTCCTGACGTACTCCCGCTTGCGGGCAATCTGGCGCTCGATCTTCTTGGCCTCGCGGGCCGCCTCGGCGGCCTGCTGCTTCTCGATCCTCAGAGCCTCGAACTCCGCGGCGCGGCGCGACTGGATCGTGTCGGCCAGCGACTTGGCGTCGTCCTGCATCCTCTGGACCTTGCGCTTGACCGTCAGGTCGTGCTCCCAGGCCTTCTTGTGGCTCTCCATGGCGGCTTCCTGCTCGAGCTTCCAATTCTCCTCCTCGTTGGTGACTTTGCTCTTCATGTACTCGTCCCTGAGCGGGGCCTCCTCCTCCCTCTTGGCGCGCTCGAGGTGGTCCATCTGCTTGGCGAGCTTGCTGAGCCTGCGCCTCATCTCCTGCTCGCTCTTGTTCTCCTCCCTGAGCATCTCGGCCTTGAGAGCGGCCACGTCGAGGTTCTCCGAGTCCTCGACCACGCGGCCCCTGGCGGCGAGCTCGGCCTTGACGCGGTTCTGCTCCTCCTCGTGCATCTCCTTGAGGATGCGCTCCTCCTCCCGCCTGACGCGCTCCGCCGCCTTCCTCCTCTCCTCCTCGGCCCTGGCCTTGGCCTCGGCCTCCTGGCGCTTGGCCTCCTCCTCCATCTCCTTCTGGAGAACGATGCGCTCGTGCTCCTCCTTGCGGCGCTCGATGACCTGCTTGCGGGCGAGCGCGCGCAGGTTCTCCTCGTCCGCAGTCTCCATGGCCTTCTTGAGGGCCGCGGACCTCCTCGCCGCGTTATTGGCGACCACGCCGGCGCCGATGACGGGATGCTTGGCATTGATGGCCACGAGCGCCTTGGACAGCTTCTTGGCCGCCGACGCCACCTGCGACTTGATGCCGTCCGAGGTCGTCGCGCTGCCCGCCGCGCCCCCAAAGTGCACCGTGCCGTTCCTGTGGTCGAACCTGGCCTGCAGGAACCCGTGACGCACCGCGTCGAGGATCAGCGCTTCGGACTCGTCGAACGACCACCCGAACGGCGCGAGCTCAGACAGCGACGACACCCTCATCGTCGAGTACACCTCGCTCAACTGGCGGATCGTCCTCGACAGCGCCACCTGCTGGATGAACGGCACGTACGCCGCCAGGTCGGCCGCGCTCTCCCCCGCCGGACACGCCTCGGTCGGCTTGAGCTCCTCCCCGAGCCCCTTGATCCCCTCCAGCACCGGCGTCAGCGTCTGGCACAGCATCAGCGGATTGAAGTCACCCTCCAACGCGCTGAACGCCGCCTTGACCTGCGGCGGCACCAGCTGCAGCAGCCCCTTGCGCTCGATATCAGCCAGCAGCGCCTGCCTCGACAGCAACACCCTCCGGTCGTTCCTATCGACATTGAACCCCAGCACCGCCGCCATCCTCACCGAGTTCTCCTTCTCATGCGGACGAACATCGTACCCCCGCGCCGCCGTGTTGCCCCTGTCGTACGGCAACACGCTCAACGCGCTCAGCACCACGTTGCTCGCCATCGCCACCAGATCATCCTGCGTGAGCCCCTTATTGAAGCTCCTCGAGAACGTGAACAGCCTGTACCACGCGTACGCATTGTACAGCCTCGCCTCGCTCCTCGTGAAAATCTGCGTCAGCCTCGCGTAATACGTCGCCATCAGCGACGCCTTGGGCGCCTTGATCCCCTTCGGCGGCGTCCCCACCAGCCCCTGAATATCCTCCACGCTCCTAAACGCCTCCGCCCACAGCTCCAACGTACACGCCGTCTTCAGCTGCTCAAAGCGCACGTCGATATAGCTCTCCCACGTCGCCGGCACCCCCAGATCCGTCCGATCCCTCCCCTGCTGATCCTTATACTTGATCAGCGTCCCCAGATGATTCCTCAGAATATCACACAACCTCCGAAACTCCGTCGTCCGCTTATACGCCACACAGAACCCGAACGCCCGCTTGGCCGCCACCGCATACAACCCCTCCAACCTCGCGTTATTCCTCAGCACATCCAACACGTTCCGATGCGACTCCCACAACAGCTTGAACCACGGCGTCGCCACCTCCCGATCCACCCGGTCCGACGACTTCTCCCCGGACACGTAACTCAAGATCATCTCCTCGGGCGAAACGTCCTCCGCCTCCAAATCCCCCATTTCTTTCCCTTCCGATTCCCCCATCGCCAACGCCTCTGCCGACGCCGCCTCCGCCTTCTCGGACGCCACCTCGATCAGATACGCAATCACGTCCCCCAACGACGTCACATTCACCTGCTGACACGCGTTCCGGTAGTTCATCAGCGCGTCTTTGATCTTCCGCGCCTGCTTCATCTCGACCGCCAGGTCGATATACTTGTACATCACGTCCTCCAATGCTTTCGTCCAGTTACGCTGATGACGCTTGTTCGTAATCGTATCGTGCAACGTCTGAAGCGCATTTTGCTTCTGGTTCACCTGGTATGGTATTATTGGTGGTCGTGGGTGGTGGTCGAGTGAGAGGTAGGTAGGGAGCCAGGGATGCAAGAAGAAATCAGGGAGCGACGACGCGAACGAGAGAACGAGAGAACGAGAGAACGAGGAAGGAATGACTGCGGGTATACGGTATACGGTATACGGTACACCACCACCACCCACCACCCACACGCCTGCCGCCAATCATCGCCCTTCGAATCCAATTCGAATCGCCGATTCCAGTCCAATCCCCACTGCCCACACACACACGTACCCCAATCAGCTCCTCCGCACGCTTCAGTGCGTTCTCTGGCTTCAACGCCATGGGACCACCCCGGTGGAAACGACTCATGGCGAAGGAAGGATTCTCTGAAGAATTCCGCCGGCGCCGATTACTACTGGGTACACTGCCTGCCTATCGCGCGTACAGCGGTATCGGTGAGAGACTGGTGGTGATGATGTCCTAGAAGTATATGATACGAGTGAGGAGAACGAGAACGAGAACGGTCGCGTCCTCAGCGTTGCGGTGGCTCGAGCCAGAGGATTAGCCTATTTTGAGGGTCAGACCTTCTACGGCCGCGGGGGGTCTTCATGAGGGGGCCACCAAAAAGGTCGATTCCCGGCGAATACCGACAGTGAATAACTTAGTTTCCACGCGAACATGTAAGAATACGACTATATACACCTATATATGCGCACGCCAGGGGCCGGGAAGGGCTGTACGTTGCAGAATTTCGCTCGCTAAATCCCAACGAACTTGTCAATCTGCGCTCTCTCGCTCTCGACGCCTCGCCCCGCAGCTCGGCACTCCTCAACCTGCTCATATATAGTATTTTCCTCTGTTATCGCCGCGCCACACGCCCGAAACGCTCCAGTCGGTCGGACTGACTCACAACAATTTGGCAACCGATCCCCCTCGTAGCACAGAATGGACGGTGCGGCGCCCTCCGGGCCCCGCCGGGGCCGTCGGGCCGTGTGATCATGTAGTACAGGTACGTGCGAGTATGTATTACGGTATTTTGAGTGGATGATGGAGCCTGGCATTGGTCGATCGCTTCGACCCGCGCTTCGCGTTCCTCTCATCGTTCTCAACGTCCTCGTCGGTGAGAACCCTCTTCTTCAACTCCGTAGAATGGGTCAACATAGCGGAAACCGCCGCGGAAAGCGCCTCGCTGACAGCAGCTTTGGCCTCTTCCGATTCGAGCTGGAGCGGTGCCAGCCGGTGGATCGTATTGAGGGCGTCCTGGGCATAGAATCGCCGCGGCTCCGTCGCCTGCACTCGCCACACTGATTTCACTACGTCTATGTCTAGCTGCGGCAGTGGACGGGTCCGTCGGAAGGCCCGGATGTCCTCCTTGAGGATGGCCCGCTCGACGTCCACTGGCTTCTTGCTCAGAGAGGCCAGGTGAGGACACCACTCGCGACCGCCGCAGTTGAATGCGGTGCACGTACACCATGGTACGTCATCGTCGTCATGGGTGCGCGTGCACGAGCCTCCCTCTTTGGAACCTGAAAAGACGGAGGCGAGCGTCGGGCATCTGTACGATTTCGGGCCCACCTTCATCAGGTTCTCCCCAGAGATGTACTCCACGCAGGCCTTGACCATCGTGGAGTCCACGTTCTGGTTGAAATACTCTGCGGCAGCCTCGAGGTGGATGCAGGGCCAACCGGGCGGTGCCTCGCCGCACGTGCAGCTCAAGTCGGCCATGCAGAACCAATGCACCGCGCCGTCCACCGTTGCCATGCCCACACCACACTCCGGATACACCCAGGCGAGCACGTCGCTCCCCTCGTCCCCGAGCAGGCGCAGCTTGGTGGTTTCCATGGCGGCCGTGTCCCGCATGCGCCGGTTCTCCGCCAACCCAGCGAGGAGATCGTACCTCCGCTGCGCAAAGTATGGCACGACGGTGTTGACGAGGTACTCGGCGTGGTTGGTGCCGCACGGGATCCGCGTCCGTGGGCTCAAGGCGTATTTCTGCTGCCAGAAATAGTTCTCGATCAGATTGGTCGTGTCGTGCCCGTGCCACGACGCACCCTGGCGGCCCCAGGCCGCCCACATCGCCGCTCGCGGCTTCCACTGCTCGTTCATATACTGGAGGAAGACCGGCGTGGGGTCGTTGGCGTCGTTGGCGTCGTGCACGTGCAAGATGCTCATGCCCCGCAGCGCCTTTTCAAACTCCGACCAGTCCGAGTTGAACTTAGCCTCTGTTTGTAACAGCCGCAGGTTCTTGGTCATCCCCATGATCTTACTAATGGCCTCGCGGCGATGCGCGACAGGCGTGTTGGCCTTGAAGCAGCTCTTCACCTTCCTCAGGATGGCCTGCTGGAGATGGAACGCACAGAGCAAGTGCCGCTTCGCTCCGACGGCCGTGCAGGCCTTGATGATCTCCTGGGCGCAGTCGGATATGGTGACTGTATCCTGGACGTTGCGTTCCAGGCCCTTGAAGCAGAACTGGATGAGCTGAACCCAAGCCTCAGCGTTCTCGCTCGTCGCCAACATGTAGCCGACAGGGATCCCCCTCCCCGTCTCGTCCACGACCATCAAGGTCAGCTGCCTGATATCCCCACTGGCAATCTGGTGGACGCTGTCGAGTAGCAGGAAGTCTCCGAGCTCTTCCAGCATTTGCTTTTGGAAGGCCGTGCAGATGACCAGGCGGTAGTCCTGGTCCTCCCTGGTGGGAAACTTGCTGACCACCACCGACGAGCCATACGTCGCATGTTCAACGTTGAGGCGCTCAATGCCGTGCACGAGGTTGTTGTCGCGGCGCAATGCCGCCAGTCGGTCCACCTCTCGGGCGACGCTCCGTTGCGTGACGGTTGATCTGTCAGTGTCGTCCAAGTTCATCGCCGCGGACCGACTTGGATCTTTCAGGACCAAGTAGATAGTCATCGGGCACATTGCCCGTGTGTGGCAGAGCTGTGTCACGGCAGCCTTGGCGTTCGGGGTCAACTTGGTGAATTTGTCGGGCGACGCGACCCCATGTCCCATATGATTGCACGTCTGTCCGGCCACCCAGCGCCCATTGACCAGCCACAGGTGGTACCTGACGGGACATCCAACCTTCTTGGTAGTCACCTGCTTCCCTTGCTGTGCCTGCGATGCAGTACGTCGGACTGCTCGGTCGCACTCCCAAGTCCACCGCTCGCTCGACTTGTGCTCGGCGACCCACGCGTACGGGTCATCGCATCCGTACTCGTCTGCCTCCGTTGGTATACTATCCGGCTGGCTCTGCGTCTCTACAGCACGCTTGAGTAGTACGCTGCGCTTCGGATACGCGTGCTTGGTCATGGTAGACGTCGACCGTTCCGCCAAAAAGTGCTCCTTCATCACCTCCGTCAGCCCAGGACCCACGTCAATCCCGCTGCCCACAGCCTTAAGGATGATGCCGTGGGGCACGAACATAGCGACAGCCCAGCGTCTGGGCTGCGCGTCCTCAACCGCCTGGGCGTCGTGCGCCGCCAGATTCTTGGCATCCAATCTGAACCTCACCGTCTCCTCCCCTGCGTTGTAATGCACCCAGCATTTGTCACATCCAATCGAGTCAACCATCACAACGCGCCCATAGTGCTGCGTCAACGTCCCCCGCGCCACGACAGCTAGATGGCCGGGCGTTGGCGTTGGCAGTCGGCCGTGCACGTCTGATACGATAGCCACAGGCCGCAGGTACGTCTTGCTCCTGGTTCTCCCACTCTCCTTCTTGTTCTCACCCGTCTCATCATCAGCTGCCACGCTCGTCTCCTTCTTCCAATCCACGAAGCAATTCCGACCGTCCTTGACAAATCTCACCACCCCCGTCCGATGGTACTTCACGTCGTGCACCTCCGTGCCCGGCTTGATCTCCCCAGGCTTCTGACCAAGGTCCCAGTGACAATGTCCATAGTCTGCCTTGTCGACCATCTGTCTGAGCACCATCACCTTGTAGAAGTTGGCCGCAACCTCCAGTTGGATGGCATCACCGAATACGTCACCC